>Ga0209800_10004107_pt1 | contig 10980 bp, 23 predicted proteins | sample Higcelweek8metaG_FD_187174 | JGI IMG/M metagenome (GOLD analysis project Ga0209800, IMG submission 187174) | Freshwater pond sediment microbial communities from the University of Edinburgh, under environmental carbon perturbations - High... | ecosystem: Environmental > Aquatic > Freshwater >... | reverse complement strand
TTTTTTTAAATCGTCTTCCGGATCACATTAACGTCCGTCTGGCTTAGGCAAGCCTGCTTGACGAAGAACTCCAGGAACGAATACGCCGTGTCCCTTTCTGGATTTGCGTCGTTATCTCCCTTCCCTTTAGGGGAGGGTTGGGGAGAGGTTGCCTGGGTCGGTGTAGGATTCGCAGTCACGGGTACGCCCAGGTAATCTGCCCGGCATTCGTCTTCAGAGGCAAACAGCTTGACGATCTTGAAGGCGGTTTTCGCTTTGACCTTGCCGTCTTTCTCGTAGGTTTCGCCGGTCGGAGTCGGTTCAATCCGCACCCAGCGCCCGTGGATCTCGCGCACGTTTTCAATCCCGAGCGCCTTGATGCTTTTCAGGGTGATGTCCCGCCAGGCTTCGCTTTCGGCCAGCATGTTTCGCATGCACACGTTGGGATTGGTAATGCCCAGTTCGGGCAGCGGTTCAAGGTTCAGGTCGATCGCCGTCCTGCGTTCGTTCATGGTGTGGGTGGCCGCATCAAACGGTACCCGCCCGTAGCCCTTGGCCAGCACGCAGTGCCAGGCTTCCAGGTTCAATTGACCCCACAGGTCACTGTTGCCAAACGTTGGATTGTTGGCGCTATCAAATGGATCAGAATTCGGTTGTTGCATTTTGAGCTCCTTATACTGTAAAATAGTTGTAGAGATTTAAGAGGTCTCGTGACGACCGTTCGTGTGCGCGAACGGTTGTCTATTGAATCCAGCCGTAGCCGGCATTTTTCAAATACTGCTCGACTTGTTCAAATGTTTGCATTTTGTTTTTGATAAAAGCTGTCACCTCATTTCCTAATTCATCCAAAACATAAATTCCAAATTTACCCTCGACCAGACAGACCAGGGCGGTGCGGCCGGTGGTTGGATTGAAGAACATCGCCTCGGGACGCTGGGCGCAGCTGCGGGCCAGGAGTGCCTCGTTTCCGTGGCGCTCCACGGCATGGCTGACGGCCACGGTGGCTAACAGCACCAGGGCGCAGACCAGGGCCAGCATCAGCCAGAACAGGGGGCTGGGGCCAGTGGTCCGATCTTGATGGACAATCGCCAGGGAGGTCATGATTTCGCTCCCGATTCGATGCAAATCATCCGGTACACCTCATCAACCGCCGCCGCCCAGTTATCCGGGTTGGCATTGGCCAGGGCTTCCACCCAGTCGGGCAGGAGCTCCCGGTCGTACTCGGCCATGAAATACTTGGCCGCTGTAATCGTCACCGGGTGCGGGTGATCCACTTTCGTGATCCCTTCCTCCAGCATTTTCAACATTTCTTCGAGTGTCATCTCGTTCTCCTTTACGGCCGGGTGCAGGCGCCAACACTTTCGAGGTATCTCAGGGCTTTCTCCACCGCAGCCAGGGCTCTTGCGGCTCGGTACAATCGTTCGGTTTCAGTCATGGGCCGATCGGATTGCACCAGGCTCTCCAATTGGGACGCAGCCTCCACCAGTGCCTCGGCTGCCCCATCCCGCGCACGGCTGGCAACGTTCGGCCAGCGACCAGGCGGAGTCGTCATCCGATCCTGCCGGTGACGGCCAGGATCACGATCGCTGCTAAACCTGCCAGTACGAGCACACCCAGGAGAATGACAACCCACAGGATCAAGCCGCTGTGCTGCTGGTCGTCGTAGCTCACCTGGGGCTCGGGCATTCCCGGCCGGTCTTCAAACGAATAGATAATCTCGTCTTCCGGAGTGATCTGAGCCATTACAGCACCCCCAGCACAGCCAGGATCACCACCACCAACAACAACACCGGCCCCAGCAGCACAACCAGGTAGATTGTAAATAACCCGGCACTCAACCGTTCATCCATCAAGTAATCCAAATGATGATCACTGTAATCGTCCATCTCAGCCTGCCTTCCGCTTTAAATCATCCAATTCATTCATCAGCTTCTCGATCTCGTTCTCGAGATCCGACTGCGCCCGGTTGGCCTTCATCTTGGCTTCCGTCTTATCATGGTCATATGCTGATTCACGCAGCACCCGCTCACGCTCAACTACGGCCTTTTCATACTTGTCCACCAGGATGATCATATTCAGCATGTTCATCATTTCACCAGATACTGTAAAACAATTATGAATATCAATACAATAAACCCTATTACTGCTGCGTCTTCAAAAAACATCAATCTTTGTATTGATTTTTGTAGTTCTGTGTCTTTCGATTTCTTACACATCCTCTACCTCATTTCACCAGCAGCAAAGCCACCAGATACCAAACCAAAAACACCACCGGCACACCAACCAACCCGACCAGGATCGCCTTGACGCCTTCCCAATCAATTTCGATTTTCATCGCGGGCCTCGCTGTGGTTGATAACGGTTTTGCCGATGGACTGCAAAATCTTGACGGCCACGATGATCGGGCCGAACAACAGCCGCACGGCAAAATTGTCGGCAAATTTCTCGGCGGTTTCCTGGTCATCCGCCACGTGAACGGTGAAAACATCTTTACGATCTGTTGCCATCCAACCTGACATTATTCCCTCCGTAATTGATCAATGCCGGTCATGAGTGACCGTTTGAGTGCCTCGCGGCGCTGGATGTAGCGCCAAATCGAGCCAAGGATCATGGTGGAGCCGGTGATGACAAACCCGCCCAACGCGAGCAATGCCGCCTGCCAGCTCACCACGGCCACGCCCAACAAGGTGCCGAACACGCCCAGGGCTACAACCAGGGAGAGGAATCCCTCGTGATAACCTTTGCGCTCCAGCCAGGCAGTGAAGGCGTTGTAGCCGATGCTGAACAACAGCAGGCCCAGGGCCACCGCCAAAACTTGCCCGAAATCGACCCGGACGGTGAATTCGATCATTTGCCCTCTACACTGGGGGTGACAGATGGCAGCAGCTCATCCACAACCACCTGAAACTCTTCGTTACTCAGTAGGTCATAATGCACCAACCAGGTTTTGGTATCGTAAACTTCCCGATAGTAGTTGCCGTCCACGCTGATGATCCAGGCGGTGCGGCCTTCCTGACGGCAGACCTTTTGCGCCCGGCCATAAGCCAGCATCGCGAACATGGCACGGTAGTCGTAGCGGGGCTGAGGCTTTACTTTGTCCCCCTCCCCTTCAGGAGAGGGCTGGGGAGAGGTGGATGGGTTGAGATTAGTTTCTTGCTCAGTCATGCTTCCTCACTTCTGGGTTGGGTCGTCGCGGTCGGTGATCTGGTGGGTCATGATTAGCGGTTCGGGCTGGTTGATCCGCCGCTTCAGCTCCTCGGACACCAACCAGCGCAGCTCTGAGGCCATCGAGCGGAAATCAGCATCGCCCAAAGACCGCAAGTCATCTCGGGTTTCTGCATCTACTTGAATCGTTACTAATTGAACGTCTCCTGCCATTCGCACCTCCATTTCAAATTTCCATATTGGTAATTACATTTACCATTATAGCGATAATCTACATAATGTCAATAGGTTTTACCAAATTGGAAAACACATTTTTTACCATTTCGGTTAATATGATTTGTATGACAGTGGAGAATCGTTTGGGAAAATTGATTTCGGATGAAATTTCGTCTCGAAATTTAAGCATTCGTAATTTTGCAAAGCTCGCAGATGTATCACACCCAACGATTAGTGATATTTTGAGCGGTGAGATTCCATCCTACGAAACTTGTGTAAAACTTGCCCCCATTCTTCACCTTCCGTTGGAAACTGTTTTGATGACTGCGGGGCTATTGCCCCCCGATCGGGAGATCGACGCGGTAGAACAGGAGATCCTGCATCTCTACCGGCTGGTCCCGCCAGACAAGCAGCAGCAGCTGCTGGAATACGCCAAGTTTCTGCTGGCTCAGGCTGAGTCCGAGGAGAAGCGGAAGAAGAGGTAGGTCAAAATCAAAGAAGGTGGGGAGAAAATTGTGAAAGAGATTGTCTTGGTTATAGTTATTTTTTCTGCTTTTTTATCAGGTTGCGGACCGTCGAAACCGTCCATCTCTGATACAGTCCAGTTAGCAGCTATTGCATCCGAACCAACGACAGTGACCCCGACACTAACAAAAACCACTACTGAGGAACCTACACCAACAAACACGATTACACCGATCGTTACACCTGGATTTTGTAATGATGAAGCTGCAAAGAAGGCGATTGCCGTAATTGACGAATTGATTGCAAAGAACGAAACCAGTAGCCCAACAAATACGCCCACCCCTGGCCAGAGTGCTGGTTTGACCGATGAGCAACGAAAAAAGGTAATTGCCGCATTTGAAGAACATATTGAAATACTGGATAAATTGACTGTTCCAGACTGCCTTAAGTTGTCCGTTGAATATCTACGTACTTCTTATAATGATTTTATTAAGCTTTTTGATGACGTGAAAGATGAAAACGTGTTCGATTTACTTGCGAAAATCAGCGAAGATCAACGGCTGTTTGAAGAAGAATACTCAAGAGTAAAAGGCTGTGTCGAATCAGGGTGTAAATAAACAGGGTAAAAATGGATAAAAACGAAATCCTGATCATGCTGTACCGGGCCTGCCGGCTGTACCAGGAGCAGTGCGAAGGCGAGGTGCCGGACTGGGTCCAGATCGTCGCCAACGGTAACACGGAACTGTTGGAGGATGTGGCAGAAGTCGCCAGGGATGATGACACCTGGGAAGAGTCGTGGCAGGTGTGATTTTTATTACCAGTCTCAGTGCCAGAGCAGGATCTCCAGGCGCTTGCCGAAGATGGTCAGCGATAGCCCCCAAAGGGCAGGTGTTTTGTGGATGTGGATTTTGATCATTCCTTGAGTCCCTTGTTCTAATAATAGCACAAACGTTCTACGAGTCAAGTTAAGGTTTTGAGGAGGGATATCGTGCAATTAAATTACGAAGACATCCATACTGATCTTGTAATTGATGAAGAAGTGATCGTTTATGGCACGGTGGACGGTAATATTTACGTTAAAAACAATGGGGTTTTAGTTTTAGATGGCCGTTGTACTCGAATCATCGTTGTACAAGATGGCGGCAAGGCCCGCATCGCCGGCCGGGTCGATGGGTATGTTTTCAACTTGGGTGGTGAATTACTGGTCGACGATGAAGCCCGGATCAACCTGGGTGCAGTGCATGTTTATGGTTTATCGATGGGAAAGGTGAACTTCGTTCAAGAGCCAGGAGCAGACCGTAATTCGTCATCTTCCGAATAATACTTGCTGGAAGTAAAGTGAAATGGGTTTTTACAACCTAAACAATAGCCATCCACTTTTGTTGCAATCGCATTCTGGAGATGTAGACCGATCAGCTTACCATCTTCCTTCACTAGGTTACCTAATGGTTGACCACATTTTGGGCAATTGATTGGATCCATTTTATTCCTCTAAAGCAAGTATATATCACAATCATAAAACAAGAACTGGGGAGATGTAAATGGCAGAAATAATTTATGCACTTCGCCTGGTGAAAATAACTGGTGAAAAAGAGCCTGTAATTCTCTGGATGGTTTCAAAACTGTCAATTTCAAGGGGAAAAGCCAGTGATCTGATCTACTTTGCCCCCTCCATCCTGGCATCGGATCTAGCATACTCAGTAGCAGACAGTTACCGCCAGGAGCTGGAATCGCTTGGCGCCATGGTTGAGGTTGAAAATGCTGATCTATTGGAGAATCTTCCGGCAAACGCTTCGCAACCGATCAATAAATCCTGTATTTGGGTATTACTTTTTATTGCATTCATAATTTTCCTTTTTGTAGCATTCAACCAACCGGAGAAAACCCAACCCAAAGCCACCCCAACTCAATCGGAAGAAATTATTGGTATTTCTGGATTAACCCCGTCAATTCTCAAAACAAATTTAGAAGGGTTTGATTTTTCTTGTAGTGATATGAGATCAGCAGAAGATCCCTTAGATCAAACCTGGTATCTGTGGTACTGTGAAAAGAAATCAAGCGGTATAGAGTTTTATGTCGATTATCAGACTAGGACGTTTAAAACAGTTGAAACATTAGATGCAACTGTAATTCAATATTCCAATCCAGATATTGGCGTTGCGGATCACTTTCTTGAATACATGGCAACGTTCGCTTTTCTGAACGATTCCACTAGTCAAGATGAAGCACACACTTGGATAAACCAAACTCTGAAATCGAGAAAGGAAAATGAAGTAATCACAAAATCCATCAATTCTATTAATTTTTCTATTTCGGGTCCACAAACAGCGATCATCTTGACAATAAGTAAATAACGAATCACCAACAATCTGCAAGACCAACCACCTTACCCACACCAGATGCCATCTGCCCAGCTAAAACCACGATGTAACCGGTCTGTAGTACACCCCCATTTCCACCCTGATGGGGTGCAAGAGGTCGAAGGTTCAAATCCTTTCGCCCCGACTTAGGACCTCCTTACATCAGCAAAAAGCATAGCAAATGGTCTCTGGTGACCCAGTCAAGAAAGGACTGAAATGACCGGAGACCATTTGCTTAAAAATTTAATGGACGGCTTCCTACTCGCCCGCCAGGCTGATGGCTATGCCAAAGGCACTCTGGACCAGTACGAGTGGGCCATCGAACGCCTCATCTTCGTCGTCGGCGACAAGGATATTTCCCAGGTTACCATTCAGGACCTCCGCCGCTACATGACCTGGATCCAGACCGAGTACATCACCAAAGGTGGCAAGCCAAACACCCTCTCCCCCACCTCTATCTTCCATGTTTGGAAAGCCCTTCACGCCTTCTACGCCTGGTTGAATACTGAGTATGACATTGAACGCATCGAGCACAAACTGGCCAAGCCAAAATTTTCCTACCCGGAAGTGGTTCCATTTTCTGAGGCAGATATCAAAGCCATCCTCAAAGCCGCTGAGCGCACCCGCCCGGCCCAGACCCAGGGCCGTGTATCCTTTGCCATGCGCCGCCCCACCGCCAAGCGGGACGTAGCCATCATCATGATTCTGCTGGATACCGGTGTCCGTGTTGGTGAGCTAATCCGCATGCAGATCTCGGATGTCAACGTGGAAAATGCTGAACTGCACGTCATGCCGTATCGATCCGGACTTAAATCCCGTCCTCGCACTATCCCCCTGGGTATACAGACGCGCAAAGCCATTTGGCGCTACATTAACTCACGCGAGCTTAAACATCCGGATTCCTGGCTGATTGTCTCCAAAGACGAACGTCAGCTCTCCCCCAATGCCGTTCAGCACGTCCTGCGGGATATTGGTGGGCGCGCCGGCGTGGAAAATGTTCACCCCCACCGCTTCAGGCACACGTTTGCAATCGAGTACCTGCGCAATGGGGGTGACATTTTTACGTTAAAGCGGATTCTCGGTCACGCTTCTCTAAAAACAGTCGAGTATTATCTTTCCCTTGTCCAGGGAGATGTCAAGAACGCCCACCGTAAAGCCTCACCAGTGGATCATTGGCGCCTTTAACCAATGATCCCGGGGCAGGCAAACGTCGCGCCTAGCACCGTGATCGACACCACGATTCCTGCCATATTAGAGCTTGAGGATGGTGTCCAACTCATGGTGGTAGATCCCGCCGCCCCGGCTTTGTAATCCGTCCGGCAGTAGTAATTACCCGCCGCCGTATCGGTCGAAATGTTGGTCTGGCTGGCTCCTGGCGTGATCGTGTAAATGGCCGCCATTACCATCACCCCGATTTCAATGCAGCTCGCATCCGAACTGGCCGCAATCGACAGCGCTCCGGATGTTACATTGGCGGTGTTATTGCCAAAACTCTGCGCCCCGGCCAAAATCATCACCGCTGTCAGGTAGCAGAAGCTGGAGTTCACACAGACAACGTTGAGTGTTCCGGCTGCGTTCAACTCTGGCGCCGGGATGATCCACACTTCCACTTTGCTGGCAGCATCTGCTTTGGTGGCGACTAGTGTCCCTGCTTTCCCCTGGTAGCTGACGGATGTGATCGAATCTGTATGAACAGAAAACGCAAACGTCAGAACAATTCCATCGCTGCCGGTGGTGTCGATGGTGACATTGTTGGAGCCGTTGTTGATGCGCTGTTCGGTGTCCCTGACGTAACTGGCTGCCATATTCCTCTCCTAGCTCTGGGCGCTGACCATGCGGGCAAATGTCAGGCTGAGGTTGACCATCAGCAACCCGGAAACTGAATCGACGTTTGCGAGTAAGGTCCAATCATACGAAAACGATCCGTTGGATAAGTCCTCAAACGCATGGTTTGGCCAGCAAACGCCACTTCCGTTGATATTGGTTGCTTCTGTCCAGACGGTTTTCCTATTTTTTTGTACACTGGAAAGCGTCGGTTCCTGTCCGGCGGTGCAAATAGTGTCTGCATCTGTCGGAGGGTAATTGATGTAGTAATCTCTCCACAAATCCACCACAATCGATCCACTGGCATCTCCATACAATTCGTACCGCACAATCTTCGACTGTGCCGGGATTTCAATCGCAACTTTTTGCACTCCGGTACCGATGGCAGATACACCATTGCCGATGATCAAGGGCACTTTGAAAACACCCAGCGCCCAGCGCCGGTAATCGTAGACCTTTGCAGCCGGCACATTGGTATCGCCATACGCCACGGTCACAGACGCTATCGGAGTCTGCCAAACGGTGCTCGATTTTGTCAGGGATGGAACCGCCGGGCTGGCTGCCGCCGTCCCCTGCACAATCTTGACTGACATATTCTTGTTGGTCCAGTCCACTTCACACACCACCAGGTCATACCGGCTTTGCCCTGCCACGGCCGGTGCGGCTGCGATCGCCAAAGTTTGCTCGGCATCGCTAAAATAATAATGCCCTTTGATGTGGCACGCCCCGCTTTTCACCTTCACCTGCATCCCGGAGGCGTCGCCATACACGAACAGGTCATTATAGACCCCGCACAATACCCCGTCTTGCAGGGCTTTCCCAATTGCCTTGCTCCAATCCGCCTGGTACACCGGCGCTGAATCAAAGAAATAATAAGTGACTGTCATTGGCTCACCTCAATCTTTTCCACTCGTTTTTCTAAATCCACGATCTTATCCATGGTTGCCCTCAATGGAACATCCTGCATTTTTCCGATGGTGGGCGTGACGACTTCTTCCCCATTGGATTTTAATTTCACGCTCACTTCGGTTACAGTCTCTTCCAGCACCTGGCCGTCATCCGCAATCGATACCAGGTCGCCCAGGTTGTAATCTACTGAGTAGGTAAAACCAACCTCTCCTAGCATTAGGGTGGTCATGCCAAAGCCTTCCTGCTCTTTGTTCTCTTCAATTTCTTGCTCCCCCCAGTCCTCCAGTTTGGCGTCGTCTGGCTCGTTGCGCTGATCCTTCACCGCTTCGATCCGTCCCCAGTTGGTTACGGAGTTGGCGTCCGTCGCACTGGCATACCCCCGACTGGTGCTGGTATCCTGACCCAGCACCCAGATAAAGTTGGCTTTTGGCCCACTCAGGCTGTATTTAAAATTTTGCAGATTGCCGAACTCCGTAGAAAACATGACGCTGTTGGTCCGGTCGGTCGGTATTGTGATCTCAAATACCAGGTTGTTCAATCCACTGTCATAGCGCACCCGGTAGCCTACCCCGCCCTGTTGTGCCAGGTTGTAAATGAAATCCAGTAGATCATAAAACCGGGCGTTTCCGGTCACCGTGGATCCCCGCCCTGAGCTGGTGCCTGTTTGGAAACTGGCAAACTGTCGGGCAGCGACTGCGGAGGTACCGCAGTTGGCCGCCACGTATGCCAGGATCACGGTCTCAGCCGCGCCTGTCCGGGTGTCGTACTGTTGCAAGGTGATGGTCAACCCGCTCGGATCCGGATGTGCCACCCGTTCGTTCAATCGTCCCAGGTCGTCGATCCCGCTCACTGTCCATTTGCGTTCGATCGCCTGGCGGGCGTTCATTTCCTTATCAATCTTGCGCACCAGTCCGCCGAAAACGATCGACCCGTCTCGCTCAACATAGATTCCATGCTGGTAGGTCAGCGGGATCTCGCCCTGGCCTGTCAATTTCCAGCGCCCCGCCAGGCAGTATTTGCTCACGTACTCCAGCTCGCTGTAATTGGCGATCTCGTAGTCTTTACTCAAATCTGCTTTGCGGGCGAACAGGCGATATTCAGTCATGGCTACACCGTCAAATAGGCTGGCGTGTAGGATACCGTCACTTCCGTGTTGGTATCCCCACCGCTAATCTCGATGGTTATACTATTCGTGCCAACCTCTAAAGGCCACATCGACGAATCAGGCGTCAGCAGGCTGAACTGGTTAATCCCGTCCTGGTCTCGCACACTGCGTGTTCTCGGCCGGGCATCAATCGTGATGGTTTCCCCGGCTGCGATGCTCGAATCAATTTCAACCAGCTTCCCGGTGGTGGTATTGGTCACAATCACGCTCGTTGCTGGCCCCAGGATCGTGATTACCGGGTAGGCTGGCACATCCCCGCCATTCTCCAGCGCAGCTACCGTCTCCATCGACGATGTTGCCAGGGTAATCGGCAGCACCGGGAAGAAGTTCGGTGGCGCAAAGTTCTGCTGGGCCGTCAGCTCGGTTGGACTGGGAGCGTACCAGAACGGGTCGGCTGCGTAAAACGTGATGACCTGCCGGGTCGTGGTTATTCCTTGCGATTCGTTGATGGCCGAAAAACCACCCCGGTAGCGGCAAAACAGAACCCGGCTGTTGCTCCCGTTCGTCACCAGCAGCTGCCCATCTCCAAGTTGTGGGTTGAGGATACTCAGTATCCCCCGGATCCGGGCCAGCAGGGCTTCCCGGTCCGTGTCCCGGATGATCAGCGGCCAGGCCAGGCTGCGGGGCGTCACGTAAATCGCCGTCACTACCGACCCGGGAATCAATGGGCTGCTTTGTTCCTGGAATCCAAAGGGCGGCGCCAGCTCGCCATCCATTCCAACCGGCGTGAAAATATTGACGTTGTCCGTTAGGTTCACGGACAGACCATTTGCATTCGTGAAGACCGCACTAAACGCCATAAGCCCACTCCCATTGTGCAATCGCGCGGGCCAGGCCGTCTTCAGTCATCGGCTCACCACCCTGGTTGAACACCGTCACTTGCACCGTCTTCGTTGA
>Ga0209800_10004104_pt1 | contig 10984 bp, 7 predicted proteins | sample Higcelweek8metaG_FD_187174 | JGI IMG/M metagenome (GOLD analysis project Ga0209800, IMG submission 187174) | Freshwater pond sediment microbial communities from the University of Edinburgh, under environmental carbon perturbations - High... | ecosystem: Environmental > Aquatic > Freshwater >... | reverse complement strand
GGAAATAATTTTTGGGACAGTAATAAAGGAAAAAAATAAAAAGTTTAAATTCAGTAAAGTGAAAAGTGCAGGTAAAGTGTTGTATTGATAATGGGTATTATTTAGAAGAAGTCTCTCTCTCTCTCTACCTTATAAGATATTAAAAGAAGCTTAAGATGTACTTTTTTCATTGTGCCACTTTGATATTTTTTGTAATAAAATTGTAATAAATTTTGATTAGAAACGATAGCATTTTAATGTTGCAAAATTGTTGCAAAATAGTAAAAGATGACGGTTGATATTCAAATCAAGAGGTCACACCACAATTTGAGTCATAAATATGTTATAATATCCGTATATAATCCGTACAGGAATCAAAAATGCAAGCACTCTCTTTTTACAATGGAGCATTAGACAATACTAAAGACGCTAGGTTCGAAGCGAAGCTAAATTCTAAGCTCAAAGATTTTATCCAATTAGCCGCAGGATTGCAGGGGTGTGATTTGAGCGCATTTATCCTTTCGGCAGCAGCCGAAAAAGCAAGAGTAGTAGTCGCCGAAGCGGAAATGCTTGCATTGAATGAGAAAGATCATAAGGCGTTTATGGAAATTTTGATGAATCCTCCGAAAGCCCCTCCCCAATTGAAAGAATTGATGAGTATGGAGAGTTTGAGTGAGCGCTAATACAATTGTATTAGAACGTTTTGATATTACAAAAAGCTACAAAGGGATCAAAAAATTTGATTGTGGTCATGAGATGATCAATCGATTCGCCATAAGCTCTCTAAAACAAAACGTAAAAAATAATATGTGTCAAGCGTATGTATTACTCGATACATCATTGAACGACAAATTTATCGGTTACTATAACCTTATGGCTTTTTCAATAGCCAAAGGAGTGTTTAATACTGCTCCAAGTGGTTCAACAAAGCAGATACCTGTTTTACGATTGGTAATGCTCGGGGTTGATCTCTCATATTCGGGTTACGGTCTTGGCAGTAAACTTTTAAAGCATAGTCTCGAATTAACCCTCAAACTATCAGCGGAAGCGGGGATAGCTGGTCTTTATTTGGATGCTGAGGATGGTAAACATGATTTTTATCGCAATAGGGGATTTCTGGGGATTCAAGAACCTGATCCGTTAAGCAATATTCTCCCTATGTTTATCAGCGTTGATACGATTAAAGAGGCAAAGCAATAGTTTTTTTATTTTTAGGACTTGATTCGCTAGAAGTATTAAAAGATAGTAACCCACTAAAGGAGTACAGAATGCAAACGATACAGATTAATAACTCTGAATTAGAGCAGTATATCGCTTTACGCTATGGTGATGATAAAAATAGTTTAGTGAATGATTTTGTAACATTTTTAAAAACGGAACTTTACTCAAACGATATTAAAAAAGCGTTTGATGAGTTAAAACAATTTAAAGAGGGAAAAATACCATTATCCGATGCCACAGATTTTCTCTCAGAGCTGAAAAGTGCGCATTAAGGTTACTGACGCATTCAAAAAAGATTTTAAGAAACTTTCAAAAAAAGATAAATTTCTTATCGATGAGTATGAATTACTTCTTAGTCAACTTCAATTAGAAGAGAGAAATTATGGGTATTAAAGCCTTTGAATATAATCTGTCAATACAGTCAAACTCTTGCGCAGCACGTCTAAGCTGTTATGTGCTTTTGCAACTCCGATTGATCCTTCGATAGAACAAATAATAAAACGTGCCTGATCATCGGCATTAAATTGGGTTTTCGTTTGATTGAGTTCTTGAGCTTTTTGCAGTGCTTTAGTGACTGACTCCTGCCATCTGCTATAAACACTTTGAAGATAGATAAAAAATGATTCGTCTTTGTCACTCATATCGAGAACAAAATTCATTAATGGGCACCCGTGTTTGATATCCAAGAAACTTCCTGCATCTGCATACATAACAAGGTATTTATTGATTTGTTCGTTCAAAACTTGAATAGGTTCATTACTATCATTGAAAGGTTCTATCCAATGTGACTGCAAAATAAGCTCTAAATAATAGCGTATACTGGTCAAGACCAACTCATTTTTGCTCTCAAAATGATAATACATTGCCCCTTTTGTGATTTCAAGGGATTTCAAAATATCCATTAAGCTTGTTGCGCAGTAGCCTTTTCTATACAGGAGGTCGAAGGTTATATCTATTAATTGTTTTTTAGTTTTTTTCATATTTTGTGTATCCGATGGATTAATAAATAATTATAATAAACAAACGATAAGGCTTTCAATTGAATAGCCTTATATTTAATTTAAATTATACAGAATATTATCTTTGTGTATCCTCACTTTTATTAATTAAAGAAAATACTATTAAGCTGAAAGTATCAAAAGCAAATTTTTGTATCTTTTTCATCTCCTCAAATCCCCTTAACTCATTATAAAGCTTAATCAGTGTTGTCGAAGAATCAGAATGATTACCATAAATGTAATAAAAAAGTGTTAAAGTTATGTGTGAAACTGCATTGAGTATTCGTATACTATAAAATCGAATTGGGCAATTTAAATTTTTGATAGGATTATAAAAAATGAATGATTTAAGACTTTTAATAGTTGATGATGTTGAAGATAACCGTATGGTACTTAATGCTATTTGCCGAAGGATGGAAGGTTTTGAAATGAAAGAGGCAATTGACGGTATTGATGCGATTGCCGTTTGTGAAACATGGCATCCACATATTATTTTGATGGATGTTATGATGCCGAATTTGGATGGATTTGAAGCATCTAAAGTGATTAAAGGACGTTTTCCGGAAACGGTGATTATAGTTGTAACAGCTGTTCTTGATCCACAAATGGAAGCTAATATGGCTACAATAGATGTTGAAGCGTATATTCATAAACCGATTGATAAAGAGCTTATTCAATTTAAACTTCAAAGTTTTGGAGCTTTTTTGCGGGCAAAAAATGAAATCTCACTGGATCATACGACGAATAAAGCTTTTAATCCTTTGCATACGGGGGTTCGTCATTTCAAAACGATTTTTAATATTCATGATGCTGAGGGGATGATGGATTTTGGAATATGGCTTTATTCTCGGTGTGAAGTTAGTCCTCTTTGGCTCTCCTCAAAAGTGGATCCGATAATTGAACTTTTTTATGAGTTGATGCGTCAGGGGATTAGTGAAGAAGAATATGTAAATATTAATGTTGAAGAGAATTTCGAAGAAATTTTTATTGTAATAAAATTGGCTAAAAAAATTGTACTCAATTCAAAAGCGCAACGAGTCGTGGATGATTTACAATCTAACTGCATCATTAATGAAAATTTTGTCTGCATCCGTTTGAATAATAATAGGGAGAGTATAAAACCCATTTTATCCAATAATGTCATAGAAAAAGGGCACGAATCTAAAGTTGAATTGATTGAACAAGAAGCGCAAATAAGGGTAAAACAAACCATTGAAAAAGAGGTTCGTACTATTGATACGATAGAACAAGAACTTTTACGTCAGAGTTTTGTCCATAAAACTACAGCTATTGATTATTTAGTCGAAATCGGTGGAAATATTTTTGATGAAATTTGTGATTTAGTGAATTTGAATGAGGAGTGGAAAGATAAACTTCATGTGCTGGAATGTGAACCGTCAATAGAAAATATTTCTCAATTTGCGGATGGCGTAATGGGTGTCTATGTAAGAGCGATCAATAACCTATTTGAGTTTACTGCCCTTGCTTATGCTCTTTCGTCATTGGGTATGGTTATGAAAGAACGTGCTGAAGTTGTGATCAGTGAGCCTGAAAAGTTAAAATTGTTTGTAATGCTTATGGAATATTTGGGGAACGATCTCACGGTGTGGATAGAACATGTTTTTTTACGAAAGGATGCAACAGATATCCACTATATGGACAGTTCATTTTTTAGTTCGTGCCTACATATAGAACAGATCATCGGAGATAAAGAGATTAAAACAGACGATGACAACGATATAGATTTTTTTTAAAACTTAACGTCCGGATTTGATTGTGCTATAGAATATAGCTCCGGTTTTGCCGGCATACGATCAGCAATTGTCCATACTAACATCCCAATAAAATAAACAGATCTTTCATACCCCTTGCGGGGCTTCTAACGACTATTTTTCCGTTTGCCAAAAATTGCCTAAAGTTTTAAGTAACATAGTACATGGATTAGAACAAAATTTATCGGGTTGATTCTCGCTTCGTGGGTATTGATGAAATATCCGGATAAAGAACAAAGTGAGATAGATTAACGGATGTTACGCACCTATTGCAGTTTTGTAAAATTTACATGTGAAATGCTATTTTTGGAAGTGAGGCTTTAGCCTCGCCTAGTTGCTTTATGATGGAAATTACAAAGCAAGCAAAGCTTTTGGCGGGGCTAATACCCAAAGGGGCAGACCCAGACCCACTTCCTAGTGAGGTGCGTAAGATCAGAGATTAATATGATTTTTATACTATTCGGATGTAAAATTGCAACATAAATGCAACACAAATAGGGTAATATAATAGGCGAGTTTCAAATTTGTAACAGAAAAAATCCGAAGCGATTGTTTCGAGTATTTTTTCAAAGTCGATCTAACACAATACAACAATGAGAAAAAAGATGAAAAAATATTATCTGAGTGCCCTCGCGGCACTAACGATAACAACCTCTTCCGCTTTTGCGGCACCGGAGGATTATTATGGAGCGGTTTGGGCAATAGGAACGGATTATTGTCCGGTGAACTCTGCTCGAGCAGATGGTACATTGTTGCAGATTTACTAAAATCAGGCTTTGTATGCGCTGATAGGAACAAAATTCGGTGGTGATGGGAAAACGACCTTTGCATTGCCTAATTTGAACGGGCGCACAATCGTAGGTGCGGGCAATCAAACTTCGACCACTTCACGAGTCAATGTCGGACAATCTGTGGGTACGGAACAGCTTTCGTTGACACAAGCACAATTGCCGGCGCATAGCCATACGGCTGCGTTCACAACGACCACGTCATCTTTGAACGCTACTTTAAAAGTCTCTTCTACCGGTGGTACGGCTGCTCCCGCTTCGGGCACGTATCTCTCAGGTACTGCGGCAACGGCTGGTATGTCACCAGTAACCAGTAAAATGTATACGGCCGACGCGACGACCCTCGTCCCCGTCAAAGGGGTTGAAGTCACCAGCACGGTGGGTGGAAACGTCGCGGTCAGTACTTCCGGAGCCAGTCAGGCGTTCGATAACCGTCAACCGAGTTTGGGTCTGACCTATTGTATCACTACTAATGGTTTATGGCCAGAACGCCCGTAACTATTTTAGCCTCTACTTTATGATTCAAAGGAATTCTTAACTATGGATATCGTTACACAACCCCACCAAATTGCTTTCGTTCTCGACAACGTCGCCGATTATCAAACCCTCGTAGCAGGTATGCCTGCAGGCACTCCCGTCTATGTCCTCGATGCTACCAGCGATGTCCTTGCGCAAATGGCGGCGATTACGTCGGAGTATTCAAATCTGGATGCGATTCATCTCCTCAGTCACGGGAGTGACGGGGCACTTGATTTAGGAACACTGAATCTCGACAGCGCGAATCTCAATGACTACGCAGGGGTGTTGTCCCAAATCGGCAGTAGCCTTAGCGAAAACGGAGACATCCTCCTCTATGGCTGTAACGTCGCTGCCGATCAAAAGGGGATCGACTTCATCGGACGTCTCGCCCAAGCAACAGGGGCGGATATTGCGGCATCGGATGACCTCACCGGAAATAGTACATTAGGCGGAGATTGGGTGTTGGAGGTTAATAATGGAAATATTAATATTACAACACTAAAAATAGAACAATATGCTTATAGTTTAGCAATAACCTACTCTACGGCAACAAATCCATTAATAGCAGCAGGTGCAACTACTGATGATGGAAATTTCAGATATATTGTAGATATAGATTACGATAATGATGGCGATACTGATTTTATTGGATACGATGGAACTGCTTATGCTTTTTATCGAAATAATGGAAATGGTGAATTTACTAAAGTAACACCAAATGTAACATTACCATTGTCAAATGCCGTATTATATTTGATTGCTGATTTTAATAATGATGGCTACCAAGATATTTTTGCACCTAATGGTTTTTTCTTAAATAACGGCGATGGCACATTTACATCTGCAATAAATCCATTAACAACAGCAGGTGCAATTACTACTGATGTTCCAAATTTAACTGCCAGATATATTGTAGATATAGATTACGATAATGATGGCGATACTGATTTTATTGGATACGATGGAACTGCTTATGCTTTTTTTCGAAATAATGGAAGTGGTGTATTTACTAAAGTAACACCAAATGTAACATTACCATTGAAAAATGGCGAAGAATATTTGATTGCTGATTTTAATAATGATGGCTACCAAGATATTTTTGCACCTACTGGTTTTTTCTTAAATAACGGCGATGGCACATTTACATCTGCAACAAATCCATTAATAACAGCAGGTGCAATTACTACTGATGAAGATGGAAATTTCAGATATATTGCAGATATAGATTATAATAGTGATGGTATCACCGATTTTATGTCTTATACTGGTACTGCAATAGAATATTATGTAGGAAATGAAGCTGGTGTGTTTACGAAAGTAACTCCAACTTTTACTTTACCACTTAAAAATTTAAAAGAATATCTGGTAACTGATTTTGATGGCGATGGTGACGATGATTTTTTTGTACCAAGTAGTGCAGATTTAATTCTTCAACAAGTTGCACCACCAAAACTTACATCATTTACTCCTGCTGATAATGCAACATCAATCAATGTTGATAGTAATATTGTTTTGACTTTTAATGAAACAATAACAAGTGTAGGTAATGGTTTAATTAAAATATATAAAACAAGTGATAATAGTCTAGTTGAATCTATAGCTGGAAATAGTGCTAATGTTACAGGAGTCGGTACAAATATTATTACTATTAATCCAACAAATACATTTAGTGCAGGTACTGAATATTACATACAAATTGCCAAACGAGCATTTTTTGATGTTGATGGAATGACTTACAATAAGCAAAATTATTTTACTAAAACAAATATGTCATTTACAACTGATTCAGCTCCTGCTGGTCCCGCCGCACCATCGGTTCCCGATTTGGACGTAGCAAGCGACAGCGGAACTTCATCTACCGATAATATTACCAATGATACGACACCGACGTTTACGATAACTGGAACGACAAACAGCACGACAACCGTCACTTTGTTTAATGATATCGACAATGATGGAGTAGTAGACGATGGAGAATCCCTTGGAACCATCGCAGGTAACGGCGGTTCCGTTACGATTACAACTTCTACATTAGTGGACGGTACTTACAACATCAAATCGATTCAGACGGATTCCACAGGGACGTCAAGTGCTTCGGAAGCAATCTCGATTACTATCGACACTGCTGGAGCCACTGCCTCCGTCACCACAGCAACCCTTGCAAACACTGCCAATGCCGTAGTACAAAGTAGCGAAACAGGGACAGCGTATATTGTTAAGAACACCGTAACCGTCACCGATTTAGCGAGTATTACTGGCTCAGGAGATACCAACTTTAACAGTGTGGCGATTGGTTCAGCGAGCACCAATACGAATTTAGCCTTGAGCGGCTTGGTTGATGGAACGTATAAAGTTTACACCGTTGATGCAGCGGGGAATCTCTCTGCTGCTTCGACTAACACGGTCACTATCGATACGACGGCACCGGACGCCCCATCAGCTCCCGATATGAGCACAGGAACCGACAGCGGAACATCAACTACCGATGACAACACCAACGATACAACCCCGACCTTCACAGGGACGGTAGAGGCGAATGCTACGGTCACCCTCTATGATACCAACGGAACGACGGTTCTTGGAACAACGACGGCAGGCGGTGATGGTGCGTGGAGTATCACCTCTTCGACCCTAACGGCGGGAGCACACACCCTCACCACCAAAGTGAGCGATGCGGCAGGGAATGTTTCGGATGCTTCGCTTAGTTTGAGTGTCACTATCGATACGTCCGCCGCCGCCCCATCAGCTCCCGATATGAGTACAGAAACCGACAGCGGGACAAATACCGACAATACCACTAACGACACCACCCCTACATTCACGGGAACGGCTGAAGCGAATGCGACTGTCACCCTCTATGATACCGATGGAACGACTTCACTCGGTTCAGTTACAGCGGACGGTTCGGGTAACTGGAGTATCACCTCTTCGACCCTTTCGGCGGGAAGCCATACCCTTACCACCAAACAAACCGATGTAGCAGGTAACACATCAGTCGCTTCGAGTGCTCTTAGTGTCACAATCGATGCGACGGCACCGGATGCCCCATCAGCTCCGGACCTGAGTGAAGGAAGCGACAGCGGAACGTCGACTACCGACAACAACACGAGCGATACAACCCCGACATTCACAGGGACGGCAGAAATAGGCGCTACGGTCACACTGTACGATACCAATGGAACTACGTCACTGGGTTCAGCTACAGCGGATGGTTCGGGTAACTGGAGTATCACCTCTTCGGCTCTCTCCGCAGGATCACACACTCTTACAACCAAACAAACCGATACAGCGGGTAATACGTCGGTCGCTTCGAGTAGTTTAAGTGTCATCATCAACACCGCAAGCCCGACCGACATTTCCCTCAGTAACACTAACGTCTCAAGTACAGGGGGCGCTAATACCGTCGTCGGCGCACTCACTTCGACCGATGCAACAACAGGAGATACGTTTACTTACTCTCTCGTAGCGGGAGCGGGCGATACGAACAACGCTTCATTCAACATTAGCGGCTCTAACTTGCGCGCTAATAACCCTTCGGTATTGGGAGCGGGAACTTACTCCGTCCGCGTCCGCTCTACCGACGCGGCAGATAACACCTACGATGAATCCCAAACCATCACCATCAGCACGGGACCTACTCTAAATAACATAAACCGTACAGGAGCCGATATCACCACCAATGGCGATACGCTAACGTTTAGTGTAGTATTTAGCGAAGCAGTCACAGGTGTTGATGCAAGCGACTTCGCCCTAGATGTTACTGGCACGGTAACAGGGACTATCGGTACTCCTACTTCGACGGATGGCGGCATTACTTGGACTCTATCTGTTACCGATATCGCAGGCGATGGAAATCTTGGTCTTACCCTGAACGATAGCGGTACCGGTATCCAAAATCTCTCCGAAAGCGATATTCAGAATGGAAGTGTTACAAGAGAGCTTTTTGTTATAGATAACACTGCGCCTAGTACTCCGAACGCACCTGAACTTGATAGCGATAGTGACACAGGAAGCTCAAATACGGATGGAGTAACTTCCGACGCAACCCCAACCCTAAGCGGAACCGCTGAAGAAAATGCGACAATCACGATTTACAACGGAGCCACCATTGTAGGAACGACCACCGCTGATGCAGGAGGAGCTTGGACATTTACACCATCTTCTGATCTGGAGGATGGCGATTATACCTTTACTATCAAAGCGACCGACGCAGCAGGGAACGAATCAGGTGCATCGAATACTTTAGCACTCACTCTCGATACCCTCAACCCGACCAATATTTCCCTCAGTAACGCCACCGCTTCCACCTCAGGGGGAGCTAATACCGTCGTCGGCGCACTCACTTCGACCGATGCGACAGCAGACGATACGTTTACCTACACTATCGTAAGCGGAGACGGAGACGTCGATAACGATTTCTTCAATATCGATGGTTCAAACTTACGGGTAATTGCTCCCTCAGAGCTGGATCCGGGAGTGTATCATGTCCGCGTCCGCTCTACCGACGCAGCAGGTAACACGTATGAGGAATCCCAAGCTATCACCATCAGCTCCAACCCAACCGTCACGATCACAGCAGACGAGACAAGCCTAAAATCAGGACAGACCGCGACGGTTACTTTTACATTAAGCGAAGCACCGACAGGGTTTACATCGGATGATATTACAGTAACCGGTGGAACATTGAGCGGTTGGGCAGTAACAGGCAATCCGTTAGTATACACCGCGACATTTACCCCAACAGCAAATACCGCAAACTTAAGCGGTAGTATATCTATTGCGGCAGGCGCGTTTACCGGAAGTGACAATAACAACCTAGAGAGCACACTAAGCATCACCGGCGATACATTAGCACCGACAGCACCAACCATTACCTCATTGGCAACAGGAAACGATAGCACCCCTACCATCACAGGTACAGCGGAGGCTAATGCAACGGTAACCGTAGTTATCGCCGGAGCGACCTACACAACAACAGCAAACGGTAGCGGGGCATGGTCAGTAGATACGAGTAGCGCAGCAGATAATGGGACGCTGAGCATTAACGCTAACGGTAGCAATAGCGTAAGCGTAACAACAACAGATAGCGCTGGAAACACGAGTACAGCAGCGACCCAGACTCTTGCTATCGATACGACGGCTCCAACATTTACATCTGCTTCGACAAACGCAGCAGGGACAAAAGTGATTCTAACCTACAGCGAAGCATTGTATGCCACAACAGCAAGTAGCCATAATTTTACAGTTCAAGTAGGAGAACAAACCGTTGACGTAAACAGTGTAACAATTAGCGGTTCTACCGTTGAATTGACTTTAGCTACCGCAATTACAAACGCTCAAACAGTAACAGTTGCCTATAGCGCACCTGAATCAAATAACGCGACTAGCAACAGTGCCGTGCAAGACAGTAGTGGCAACGACGCCACAAGTCTAACAACGACAAGCGTTACCAATAGCGTTCCTGCCCCTTCATCCGGAGGAAGCACCACCCCGACCACCCCAACCTCGACAATCGTCAACGAAGAACATTTAATCAATGTCGTAAAAACGACTCCGGTGACCGAAACCGTGGGTAACACGACCGTAACAACCCAAACAGCGACAGCAACACGAACCTACACCGACGCTAGCGGAGAGACGATCACCCAAACCAATAAAACCGTTGAAGCAGTCGAAATCAGCGCACCGACAGGTAACAGTGCCTCAA
>Ga0209800_10004103_pt1 | contig 10987 bp, 12 predicted proteins | sample Higcelweek8metaG_FD_187174 | JGI IMG/M metagenome (GOLD analysis project Ga0209800, IMG submission 187174) | Freshwater pond sediment microbial communities from the University of Edinburgh, under environmental carbon perturbations - High... | ecosystem: Environmental > Aquatic > Freshwater >... | reverse complement strand
GAATCATCATAAGGATCAAGGTGGATCAATGCGTAGACATTGTTTTCGGGGAATATGTTTTTAAATGCAAGTTCGATCCGATCTCCCACCAAATGGGCATCATACAAAGAGGTACTGATACTAAAAACAATATGAACGCTCAAATAGATATCGCTACCCGAACGACGGGTTCGAAGATCATGGTAACCGCTGATATCAAGTTGTGTGTTGAGTAATTTGTTGATTTTAGTGACACTCTCGCTATCGAGTGCGGCATCTAGGAGCATCAAAATCCCCTCTTTGATAATCGGATAAGCTGAGTAAATCATATAGATACTGATTCCAATTCCTAGTAGAGGATCAATAAAGGTGTAATCGGTAAACGTGATAATAAGAAGAGAGATTAAAACAGCTCCATTACTCAACAAGTCGGTTTTGTAATGGAGGGCATCGGCAGCAATTACCATATTTCCTGTTTTTTTGGCGATATGATTGAGAAAGAAAACGAGTCCAGCTGTAATAATAAGTGATACGATCATCACCCCTATAGAGAGTTCTAGATGCTCAATCACACCCCCTTGAACCATTTTTGAGATGGCAGTATAGAGGATAAAGAGTGCTGAGAGGCTGATGATTGTCCCCTCAATGACGGCGGCGAGAGGTTCAAGCTTTCGGCGACCGAAGTTAAAATGCTCATCCGGTTCTTTATCGGAATTATGCAAAGCAAAGTAGTTAAAGAGAGAGATAACCGTATCAAGCAGAGAATCGATAGCGGAGGCAAGAACGGCAACAGAGCCGCTAATAATCCCTACGGTAAGTTTAAATGCCACCAGTAAAAAGGCGACGATAGTAGAGATAAGGGTGGCTTTTTTTTCGATACGCATAGAAGTATTTTAGCCAAATATTGCTAAATAATAATACACTCATCTGTAAACTTTTACCTAGAACCGTTTCTCGTTTGTAAATGCAGTCTGGTTTTTTTCCGACTCTGTTTCCACACAAGCTCATCTTCTAGCATGGCTTCAACGAGGAAATCAATCTACATCAATCCGACTCTTACAGTTTATTATACTGCCTTCTTGAATGGTAATATGATTATGCAAACGAGGGAAATTATATGGCAATTTGAAATATGGAGTGAGGGAAGGGGGATAAAAAAGTGAAGATTGAATACCTGACACCTAATTTTCTAATCTCTGAACATATTATGCATATCATATAGACAATTAATCCAAATTAGAGGAACAATTTATGGCAGTTCTAATTACCGACTCTTGTATCAACTGTGACGCGTGTATCGAGGAGTGTCCAGCGACGGCTATCGTCAGTGCATCTGAGTCTCCACTGAGTGATGGCGAATATACCTACGTAAAGCCTGAAAAATGTATCGAGTGTGTCGATTCGGCAGTACCGAAATGTGCCGATGTGTGTCCGACCGAGGGGTGCATTGTGTGGGATATACCCTACATTTCTGAATACAACGACCATTTCGTAAACAGCGGCGAGTATGTGATCCGTGTCCATAAGAGCAAAGGGTTGATGTCACCGGAAGTGAGTCCGATGCCGTGGCGAGAGAGTATCAGTATGGAGCAAAGAGCAGGACGGGTGAGTGTTGGGGAGACGTTGAAGCTTTATAATTAAGCACTTTTTCCACTTGCAACTATGACATCATCCCACGACAATTTTCCCTCATCGAGCAATCGTAGAAGAATATCGAGGGATTTTGGTTGGTTGTTTAGGACGTGTTCGTATTTGTAAAATGCTCTTACTCCACCACCCAATACTTCCGCCGCCTCTTTTTGGGATAGGTTCAGTTTTTGACGTATTCGGATCAGTTCATCGGGAACCAATAAGTGTTCAATATGGCGTTTGGCTAATGCGATATTTCTATCGATGATCTCTTGCTCCTGCGGGTTATGATACCCCTCACCACACACTATACAGTACTCTCCAGGCATTTCAATATCGATCATGTGATCTTTATACGGAAAAGATTGGGTACGGGTTTCGCTGATGAGGCTACCGCCGCAAATGGCACATATTTGCATAGTCGCTCCTTTGGAACTTTCTTATTTCTCTTTAAAAGAGATAATGATGGCATCTTTTACAATCTGTAGTTTGATGTACAGAGTGATACCGTCTTCTTTGATCGTTTTATGATACACATCTTGCCAAATCATCTCATTTTTATGGGAGGGCATAGATTTGTAAAAATCAATGACAAGACGATACGTTTGATCTCCTTACTGTCATAATCGATTATTGCCGCATCTCTCATAGCACTGGAGGTAATTCTATACTTTCCGTTGGCTATCATCGTTTGGATGGTAGTGAGATCGTATTTGGGAACAGAACTTATCATACGAGACTCATCGAGTTTGATCGCTTGTGTATCATGGTGCTAACCTAAATAAAATTGTAACCATATTGGTTAATTATGTCAATGTTTTTAAGTATGCTTTTTTCAGAGAAACATCGCTTTGCGAGCAGTTCCCTTGTTTTGGCACCTTTTCTCGGAAAAGAAAAAAGTACAGAGAAAGTTATTCTAATACGGTGTTAGGTTAGATTGAAATTATATTGCAGTATGAAATATTATGTCCTTTTCTTTTTCATAAGAAAAGAACGAAAAGAAAATCGCCTTGCGACAAATCGCTGGCGGTACGCGTTTGCGGTTAGACCCACGCGACCTTGCTCTGTGTGGTGTCGCAAGGCAAAATACTATTAGATGGATGATTTTCGCAGAACGCGAAAATAAATAGACAATCCTCGTGATCCAACACCTAGAGCCGCTCCGTTGGCAGTAGTGCCGAGAGGAACGAGCGTTTTTGGATCGCGGTATGCTCTTTTGATACTTTTCGGCTAAACAGAAAAGTAGAGAGCTGTTTTGAAATGTGGAGTGAAGGAAGGGGAATAAAAAGTGATGATTGAATACTCTATTAAACTACTTTCAATCTTTCTGCAACCCATAATTTTATAATCGATTGTCTTGTAACACCTATTTTCTGAGCTTCATGATCAAGTGTACTAATTAGCCATTCTGGAAACTCTACATTTACTTTTTTTGTTTTAGTTGAGAGATTGGTAACATCACTTAATCGGACTGCTTTAGAAAAATCAAGATATTGACTAATATCTTCACCGTTGTCAAATGCTTCGTCAAATTCTTTAGCTGTTTTCATGCCGATTGCGGTGTTTTGTCCAAAAGACGCATAAGTGTGCGTAGTGCTTCATTGACCGATTTGGAATCGGGAAATACTTTGGTCACGTCTTCATCGATTTTAACGATATTGACACCCTCATGATATTCTTTTGCGTATTTGCCTCGAATGCCTTTGCTGAAATCGTATTCGTCCAGCATTTCAGGTTGTTTTTTCATTGCTGTTCCTCATAAATTTTTTGTTCATTTTTACTTGCGGTGCGTGCCGAAATGATCCGTATCGCTTCACTTCTTTCGACATGGACTACGACCAGTGTATTGAGTAGTTCTGATTTCCCGATAATGATGAGTCGATCTTCACTCTCAGAATGTAAAGGATCTTCGATAGTAATGGCAAGCCAATCCCCGAAAACGGTGCTAGCTTCTTCGAATGAGATACCGTGCTTTTTCAGATTTGAAATTGCTTTTTTATCATCCCATTCAAATTTCACAGATTACCTTTGCATCATGTTGATAGGGATATTGTAGCATAAGTACGAATATGTCCTTTTCTTTTTCATAAGAAAAGAACGAAAAGAAAATCGCCTTGCGACAAATCGCTGGCGGTACGCGTTTGCGGTTAGACGCACGCGACCTTGCTCTGTGTGGTGTCGCAAGGCAAAATACTATTAGATGGATGATTTTCGCAGAACGCGAAAATAAATAGACAATCCTCGTGATCCAACACCTAGAGCCGCTCCGTTGGCAGTAGTGCCGAGAGGAACGAGCGTTTTTGGATCGCGGTATGCTCTTTTGCTACTTTTTGGCTAAACAGAAAAGTAGGGAGAAAGTTTGAAATGTGGGGTGAGGGAAGGAAACTTGGTCTCTTTTTTTATTTTTTTAATTATTTTTGGCTTCCAATTTTTCGATCATTGCGTTGATTTCTTTTAGTTTAGTGGAAGGATCAACGTCATCGTCTGTATCCCGGACTGCATGGGATGCTAGGAAAAAATAGTATATCGCCATTAAGTATCCAACAGTTGCAAGTACTGGAAGTACAGAACCAAAGATAAGCCCAAGAACGAGCATTATAAGACCACGAGTTATGTTGTAAAGAGATGTGTAAATAAGAGCTGTAATTGCAAGATTGGCTGATGTATGGTCGGTATTAGCTTCGAGAGCCATATAGCGAAGTCTTTCAGATCGAAGTTTTTCTAACTGATGATTTGTCGAGAACTTCCCAAATGCTAATCCAAGTCTACGAACTAACTTTTCTCCTAGATATGCAATCAGCCAAAAAAGTGCAGATCCAAGAGCGCCTTGGACAATAACGTTCAGTTTTAAAATTTCATCTAGCAAGATAGACCCTCATATAATATAACAATGTATGATAAATAGAAAAGAAAGTTTATCATAAAAGTTTGTGAATATAAAAAGGAAATTTTAAATTAACGAGAAATAATTTTAGGTGGATTCCCGCTTTCGCGGGAATGAGGGAAGAATAGGGGAATGGATTCCCGATCAAGTCGGGAATGACGGAGAAATTATAGCGCCTTAGCCATAATGCGGTTAAGACGTGCAATAAACCCTGCGGTATCGGCAAGTGTCTCACCCTCATACAGTTTCGCTTGATCGAGCAACACATGCGCCGCATCGTCGATGAGGTTCATATCTGCGCTATCGCTGAGTTTTTTGATCAACTCATGGTTCGGGTTGATTTGTAGGATCGGTTTCGGAGCCGGGAAATCCCCGCCCATGTTTCCGAACTGTTTCATCATCTGAGCCATCATGTACCCTTGGTCTTCTTTATCGACTTTTAGACATACGGCAGACTCGGTGAGATCAAACGTCGTTTCGACTTTGGATACATTTTCACCCAATGCGTTTTGGAGCTGACCTACGAAAGACTCTAGCCCTTTGGCTTTTTCTTCGTGCTCTTTTTTCTCCTCTTCGGACTCTTCGAGCGCAGCATCGCTTACATTGACGAATTTATAGTCGTTGTACTCGGTTACCATTGGGAATACGATCGTGTCGATCTCTTCGTTCAATACAAGAACATCGATCCCTTTGGATTTGAAACGTTCAAGCGCAGGGGAGTTTTTGAGCATTTGGAGAGACATTTTCGCAGAGATGTAATAAATCTCTTTTTTCTCTTCGTCGACATTTTTCACGAACTCGCTGAACATGACCGGCTCGGCAGCGTTGAGCGTGTTGAGTTTGAGAAGCTCTAGGATACGTTCACGGTTGCCCATGTCGCTATACAATCCCTCTTTGAGGACGTTTCCGAACTCTTTGTAGAATGCGTCGTATTTATCCGCGTCGTTTTCAGCTACTTTTGCAAGTTCGCCCAACACTTTTTTAACCGATGCGTTTTTGATTTTCGCCATAACGCGGTTGCTTTGGAGGATTTCACGGCTGACGTTCAATGGAAGATCGGCAGAGTCGATCACCCCGCGCAAGAAGCGCAAGTACGTCGGCATAAGCTCTTTTTCATCGTCGGTGATGAAGACACGGTTGATGTAGAGTTTGATACCGCTTTGGTAATCGACGCGGTACAAGTCCATCGGTGCTTTTGCAGGGACGTAGAAGAGGGTGGTGTATTCGAGTGTCCCCTCGGCACGGTTGTGCATCCATAGTAACGGCTCGGATGAGTCGTGAGCGATACTGGAGTAGAAATCTTTGTACTCTTCGTCGGTAATCTCTGATTTGCTGATTGTCCACAATGCGTTTGCTTTGTTGATTTGTTTGTTAACAGTCTCGTTGTGACCTTTTTCCTCACCCTCGGCTGGGGCTACCCACTCCTCTTTGTCCATGTAGATCGGGAAAGGGATGTGGTTTGAGTATTTTTTAACGATACTATCGATACGGTGAGCCTCTAGGAACTCGCTCTCATCGTCTTTGAGGTGCATGATGATGGTTGTACCGTGGCTGTCACGTTCTGCTGGCTCTAGGTCATATTCTGATCCAGCCATTGAACTCCATTTATAGGCTTGCTCTTCTCCGGCTTTACGTGAAATAACTTCCACTTTGTCCGCTACCATAAACGACGCATAGAAACCGACACCAAATTGACCGATAAGGTTCGAATCTTTTTTCTGGTCGCCTGAGAGTTTTTCGAGGAACGCTTTGGTTCCTGATTTCGCGATGGTTCCGAGGTTCTCTACGAGATCCGCTTCGTTCATCCCGATACCTGTGTCACTGATCGTGAGGGTTTTGCCCTCTTTGTCGATGATGATATCGATACGAGGGGCGAAGTTGACCCCTTTGTACGCTTCGTCGGTGAGGACGAGCATGTTGAGTTTATCGAGTGCGTCGGAGCTGTTGGAAACCAACTCGCGGACGAAAATCTCTTTGTTAGAGTACAAAGAGTGGATCATGAGATGTAAGATTTGTGAGACTTCAGTCTGGAACTGATGTTTTGCCATATGACTATCCTTGGAGGTTAAATTTTAGGCTGTGATTGTAACGAAATAACATTAATAATGCAAGAGGTATCAAATATGTTGAGTGTATAAGACTAAGATATTGCAGTTCGTCATACCGAACTTGATTCGGTATCTATTTTATGAGATTCCGTTTCGGAGCACGGAATGACGAGATGGCTCATTACGAACGGGAATTTAGTATTTTATGTGTGTTAAATACAAACCGTTGTGCGGTGCGATATCCGTAGAATATCGCTTGACACAGTTCAACTGCTCAATCAACTGTTCTTTTGTCGCTTTCCCCGCCGAGATACGGAGCAAAAATCCGACCATAAGACGGATTTGGGAGCGTAAAAATCCATTCCCCTCGAACACGAGGACAAAATACCCTTTGTGCGAGTAGGCGTAGGCGCGGTAGATGATACGGGTAAAGTGATCCATATCGTTACCGCTTTTTTTAAAAAGCTCAAAGCTATGGGTCCCCTCAAAACATTTGATCGCATCGGTAATGAGTTCACGGTTCACATGGGGGACGAACGTGATGAAGTTATCCTCGAAAGGGTTAGTCGTCCCCTCTTTGATAATGTAGCGGTAGACACGGCGTTTGGCACTGTACCTAGCATGAAAATCATTCTCTACAAACTCGATTTTTAAAATGCGCATTGAAGCGGGGAGTTGGAGGTTGAGCATCTCTAGTAGACGTTGTAAGTCGATCCAGAACAGCGGTAGATCAATATGCATCACCTGATGCGTCGCGTGAACGCCCCGATCCGTTCTCCCTGAGCCTTTGGGGGCAGAGTTTATTTTGAGCCGTTTGAGGGCGATGATGAGGGTTCCGATAACGGTTTCATGGGTGGTGGGTTGTTGTTGGGAACCCATAAACGCTGAGCCGTTGTAGCTCATTGTGATCTTGGCACGGTTCAAAAGCGCGTTCCTACTAAACGTTTATAGAAACCATAGGAGAGGAGAAACCATCCGAGCGCCACGACCAAAATCGCATCAAAACCGATCCATTTTTGAGTGATAATGGCAGCGGAATAATAGCCGACAATCGAAAGGAACAGCCACAGATAAATCCAACGTTTTTGATGGCGAGCGTGAACGACCCCCAATGCGATCATCAGAAAAACCGAAAGGAGAGGGAAAAGACTCAAAAGAGAGTTGGTGATCAACAACCTATTTTTTTTCTCCCGTTCAAAATCATTACTCCAAAAATCGAGCGTATTGCGGTAAAAAGTTGGATCGCTACTGAGTTTGTCGTTGATATATGCGGTTTTAAAGAGCATGGTTTTAAGAAGTTTATCGCTGTAGCTGTAACTGGATCCTTCATCGAGTTTGAGCGTTAGTACCCCTTTTTTGTTGATGAGTTCGGCTTTATCGGCTTTGATTATAATCTCCTCTTTCATTGCTTTATTAAAAAGGACAACTTCTTCAAATGCGTGTGAATCTTGACTGCTTTTATTGATGAAAAGCATCCAGTCGCCAAAATTATGCCCAAACTCCGAAGCGGTCAGATTGAACTTTGCTTCAGCCCTTTTCTTCTCGATAAAATTACCTGAAATAACTTTGATGTAGGGGATCACTACGATAAAGTTGATCAACATTAATAGCGTAAGCATGAGGGCAGGGAGTGCTAAAACGCGTGCTACAAAGGAGGGAGATATTCCGAGAGAGAAAACAACAACCATCTCATTATCATTGGAGAGGCGATAGAGTGCTAAGGCTCCGCCGACGACAAAAGCGATAGGGAGCGTGTAAAACAGCAATTCAGGGACAACGAACAGATAAAGTTTACCCATTTCGGCAATACTAAGCTGAATGACCGCCGTATAGGTGGCGAGTTTGATCAAAAATATGACCGACGCAATCGCAAAGAGGGGGAGAAAAATCGAGAAAAAGAGAATCGATAAATGCGATAAAATATACTGACGTAATTTACCCATATATGCCCACCAAATAATTGTTAACGTAGCTATCAAACATCAAAACAATCCAGCACGCAATCGCTAAAAAGGGGATAAACGGAAGCTCTTTGGACTCATCGCTCTCATCTCGGGTGAGAAGAAGTGCGGGGAGTGCTAACACGGCACCGATAAAGATCGCAACGAGTCCCAGTTTGACTCCGAGCAGTGCTCCCATCGTGGCGGCGATCATAATATCGGCTTCCCCCATTGCCTCTTTTTTGAGGATATAAGAGATGTAAAAGCGCAACAGCGAAAATCCTCCGGCGAACAAAAGAGCATTGGTGACGTTGTAGCCGAATTGTTCCAAGGAGGCTACGCTGAAAATAGCGACAGTGAGAGCAGCGAGGTTGAGGCTATCGGGTACCATTTTGTAGCGATAATCGATGGCAGAGAGGGCGAGGAGGAGATCAAAGGTGAGTGCAATGCCGAATGCTTGGAAAGAAATACCGAATTTCATCGCGCTAAAGAGGAAAATAAGACCGCTGAAAAGTTCAACCAGAGGGTATTGAATCGAAATTTTTTCACCGCAGAATGAACATTTGCCTTTTAGAAACAGCCAAGAGAAAAGAGGGATATTGTGCCATGCACGAAGCGGAGTATTACAGCTCATGCAGTGCGATGCTGGGAAAGCAACACTTTCATCAAGCGGAATGCGCAAGATAACAACATTCAAAAAAGAACCGAACAGAACCCCAAAAATTGCTATAAAAACTAGTTCCATCAGTTTAATCCTCCGAATCGTCTTTCAACGGTTTTAAATTTTTTGATAATTGACTCTAACTCATCAGCGCTGAATTCCGGCCAAAGGGTTTTGGTAAAGAAGAGTTCCGCATACGCCGCTTGCCACAATAGAAAATTGGAGAGGCGCTGGTCTCCCCCTGTGCGTATGAGTAAATCGACATCATGGGTACAATCGAGGGCATTCGTCAGGGATTCCACCGTGATCTCTCCCCTCTCACGTAGTCCGTTTGCCGCGCGGACAATCTCATCGCGCCCTCCGTAGTTGAGTGCCAGACATTGCGTCAGGGCGTTACACCCCTCGGTTGCCCTCTGGACATCATCGATAACACTGCGGAGTGATTTGGAAAATAGGGATAGATCACCGATCGGCTCAAAACGGATGTTGTTATCCAGATAGGTGGCACGTTCGCTTTTGAGGTATTTTTCTAAAAGCTTCATCAAAAATTCGACTTCGAGTTTCGGACGTTTCCAGTTTTCGGTGCTGAACGCATAGAGGGTGAGGCGATCAATCTCGCTATGCTCACCGCAGTAGGTGGTGATAGAGCGTACGATCTCCGCCCCCTTTTCATGTCCATAGGTGCGACTTTTCCCCTGAGCCTCTGCCCAGCGTCCGTTTCCGTCCATGATGATCGCGATGTGGCGAGGCTGATTGCTCATGCGCTGCACGCTTGTGCGTAGTGGAGTATTTTTTCGGCAAGCTCAAACTTGCTATGGCGACCCAAATCGATTTGATTCTCTTTAGTAATAAAGGTAATGCTATTTTGCTCTCCGCCAAAACTTTTGGCATCTTCGAGAAGGTTGTAACATACTGCATCGATCTCTTTTGCTACTAAAAGCGATTTGGCATTATTAAGCCCCTCTTCACTATCCATTTCCGCTTTAAAAGCGATGGTGGTAACGCCGTCTCGATCTTTGGCAAGTGTACTTAAAATATCCGATGTTTGGGTGAGTTCAATCTCCCAATTTTCCCCTAACATCGATTTTTTGAGTTTCCCTTGTTGGGGGAATTTAGGGGTAAAATCGGCTACTGCGCCAACCATAAACAAAAAGGGGCGTTTTTGTATGAGTTTAATCGATTCGGCGGTGTTGAGTGAGGGTTTAGACATTTTCCCTTTTTTCGCGATACGGAGTGCATCTTGGGTGTATTCTAACATCTCCTTGGCATCGTCTACGTCTATCGTGTAGATGCTTTTTGGGAGTCCTTCGTTGCCCTTGGTCGTAATGTAGCACACATCCGCACCTTTGAGATAGAGTGACAGAGCAATCGCTTTTGCCATTTTTCCCGAAGAGAAGTTAGAGATATAACGTACTTCATCAATCTTTTCTCTCGTCCCTCCGCCAGTAATAACCACACGGCGATCTTCCCAATACGTCTCTTTAAGCAACACTTTTGCCGTTTCAAAAAAGATATCGATGGGTTCTGCCATCGCACCGTCCCCAACGACCTGACACGCCAGCTCTTTGGTCTGGGTTTCGATGATCTCATAATTGGCGATAGCGAGCATCTTCTGGGATGCTTGAATCATCGGGTTTTGGATCATGTTGGTGTTGGCTGAGGGGGCGATAAGTTTGATACCGGGATAGGCGAGGGCGCACTGGGTGAGGATCGTATCGGCGATACCGTTGGCGAGTTTGGCGATAGTGTTGGCAGTAACGGGGGCGATGACAAGTATATCTGCCCACCCTGCGATCTTAATGTGGTTGAAATCGTCTGCCCACGATTCGTTCGTATCGTCTAAAAC
>Ga0209800_10004101_pt1 | contig 10988 bp, 8 predicted proteins | sample Higcelweek8metaG_FD_187174 | JGI IMG/M metagenome (GOLD analysis project Ga0209800, IMG submission 187174) | Freshwater pond sediment microbial communities from the University of Edinburgh, under environmental carbon perturbations - High... | ecosystem: Environmental > Aquatic > Freshwater >... | reverse complement strand
ATCGTAATTCCGAAAGCAACCTGCCTCCCGGCGGAGACGGTGAACGCCCTCAACCGCTTCGCCGCGCAGGGCGGCAAGCTGGCGGTGCTCGACGGCGCGGCGACGAGCGACCCCTATGGCGATCCGGTCCCGGCGCTCGGCGCCTGGCGCAAACTGGACGGAGAAAAGCTTGATACGGCGCTCTTCGACCGGCTGCTGACCGAGGCCGGAGTTTCCCGCCCGGTCCGGGCGGCGGGGGTCGAACCGGGGCGGATCGAGCTGCGCAGCGTGCGCACCGCGCCGGACGAGCTGCTGTTCTACGTCATCAACTACGGCCCGGCATTTCCCTTCCAGCCAGTGGCGGACGGCGTTCCGCTGAAATCCGCGTTCGAATTGACCGGCGGAGTGGAAGTCCGTTTCCCGCTCGAACTCAAAAACCGCCAACCCCTGCTGTTCAAGGTGAAACCATGAAGAAACTTCCGATGCTCCTGTGCGCGGCGCTGCTTGCCATCGCCGCCGCGGCGGACGATGCGGCCCCGGCCTGGACCTGGAAAGGAAAAGGCGACGTCAAGACGCTCGACAAGACCGGCATCTACGTCTGGGCCGTTCCCGGCCTTGCCCTGCTCCCCGGAGAATACCGGGTCACCGGGCGGCTGCGCTCGCAGAAACCCGGAACATTTACGCTTCAGGCGGTGGAGAACTTCACCGGCAAATCGCGTTTCCGGGGTTCGGCGAAAACCGGAACGGAATATGCCGACCTCGATTTCGGGACGCTCCGATACGACGGGAGCTGGCCGGTCCGGATTGTGGACTGGAACGAGCCGGGATTCCATATCGAATCAATTTCGCTCATTCCGGTGAAAATCGAGCCGCGGGCCGAAGAGCGCGGCAATGCCGCCGACACGCTGGACGGCTGGATCCCGATGCATCACACCACGCTAGCAATCGATCCGCAGGTCAAGAAAAGCGGAAACGCCTCGCTGCGGGTCAGCGTCGCGGAGAAGAAGGGCGTGCCGTGGTACGACGTCGGCGCGATGCGCCGCCTGAGCGCCGACAAGGCGGGAATGGTCTCGTTCTGGCTCCGGTTCGACGGCAAACCGAAACCGGTCTGGGTGCAGTTGATCGGCGGCGAAGAATCCGCCTGTACGCAATTCAAGCCGGAGGAGTTCGGAATCGTCTCCGGCGAATGGAAGCTCGTGGAGCTGCCGGTTTCGTCGTTCCACTTCAAGCTGGAACGCAACACGGCGGCCGACATCCGCGCCATCGCGATCTGCCCGGAAACCGGCGGCGAAGCGTGCGTCTTCCAGATCGACGACCCGCTGCTGGAATAGCGGCTTCCCCGCGCGCCTGACGATCTTACGAAAGCCACGCGATGTGCCGCCGGTATTCGCGCGGCGACATGCCGGTGCGGCGGCGGAATTCGGTGGAGAAATTGAGGGCGTTCGGGTAGCCGACGGCGGAGGCGATCTCTTTGACCGAGAGTTCTTCGCGTTCGAGCAGGTGCCGGGCGCGGCGCATCCGCAGTTCGAGGAGCATCCGGTACGGCGTGGTGTTGAAACAGCGGCGGAACTGCCGCGTCAGGTGGGCGGGGGTGCAGCGGCAGCGTTCCGCCATGAGCTCCCGCGTCCAGGCGAAACCGGGGTTCTCTTCGAATGCGTTTTGCAGCAAGGCGAGCGCCTCCGGGACCTCCTCCCCCGCCGGCGGCGTCCGCAGGTATTGCAGCAGCTCGAAGGTGCGCAGCGCATTCTGTTCCGGCGCGGGGGTGTCTCCGTTTTCGGCGAGTTCGTCGAGCCGGTGGAGCAGCCGCTCGATATGGTGCCGGTCGAGGCCGGTGACGACGTCGGTTTCCCCCAGTCCGCTTTCCCGGAGATAGGTCATCAGCATTTTCCCTGAAATCATCAGGGAGATTTTGCGGCATTCGCCCGGCCCGCAGATGAATTCGTTCTCGATTTCCGGCTGCATCAGGAAGACGTCTCCCGCTTCGAGCCGGAAGCCGCGGTTACGCTGGCGCACCAGGAGCTCCCCTTTCTGCACATATTCCAGCGAGAGGAACGGGGCGTTCCGCCGCATGTAGTGCGCCCCTTTGAGCAGTTGCACTTCGCAGATGCATGACGCCCCCAGCAGGTCGTCCACCCCGGTTCCCGCCGTGATGGAGCGCATCCGGTAGGAGCGGCGCGAACGGATGTGAAAGAACTCCATTTCGCCGAATTGCGACGGCGGCGGAAGCGTTTCCCAGCGGAAGGGCGAGAGGTCGGGCAATTCCTGCATCGAAGTTCCTTTATCAAATATATTTCGGCTGTTTCCAAATATAATATAAACTTCATCCATTGTTTTTCAAATGTAGTTTTGCTATACTATAGAAAAGAAAACCGATGGAGAAGACGATGATGAAGCGATGGGAAGAACCGATGGAAACGGCCTGGAATTTTCTGACCGGGGAACTGTTTTCCGCCGAAACCGGGTTGATTTACGATTATCTTTCAAGCCGCGTCCCCGGCGCGAGGTTCCGTTACCTGCCGTCGCCGGAGGAGATCGCCGCCGCATTCCCCAATCCCTGCGGCTGGAGTACCGGGATGGAGGATTGCGCGCTCAACGGCGGCCTTTTGATCGACACGCTGCGCCTGCGCGGAGAGCTCGGGAGCGAATTCGCCGCCCATGCCATGCGCGGGCTGATCCGGCTGGCAACCGTTCACGGGAAGCGCGGCTTCGTGGCGCGCGGACTCTCGGTTGCTGACGGGAGAAGCTGCTACGGGAACTCTTCCCGCGACCAGTTCACATTGGCGGTCTACGGCCTGCTGACCGGGTGGCGAAGCCGGGAGATGGCTTCGCATCTCCGGGAAGAGGCGGCCGGAGTGCTCGCCGCAATCGCCGGCTACTGCGCCGCAATCGCCGTGCCGGAACGGAATTACAATCTTCACCGGCTGGACGGCGGGCGGGCGATCGTCTCAAAGATGTGGGAATGCGCTCCCCACGAGGCGTTTCGGCTGCCGATGATTTTCGCCGCGGCTTACGAAGCGACCGGGGAAGAAACATACGGCGAGTTGACCCGAAGTTTCGCCGCGCCGGGGCTGGCGCGAACGCTCGCCCTCGACCCGGACGACGCGGCGTGGTGGGACATGCCGCTCATTCAGATGCAGATTTCGTTTTCCTGTTTCCTCGCGGGCCGGACTATGCCGGAGCACGATCGGACTTTGCGCAACCTGCTGCGGACCGGAGCCGGAATCGCCCGCCGGAAGCTGGCGGAACTGCTCGACCGCGCCGAACGGTTCGACGGACGCTGGGATGCGCTCTGCCCCAACTGGCGGACGCTGCCGATGCGGCTGACGGCGGAGACGCTCTCCGCGGACGGGAGTTCCGCGCTGTTCGACGGCCGGACTTACCTCAACCCGGTGTTCCCGGAGAGCTTCCAGCGTCCGCTCGAACTCATCCGCGGCATGGGCAATTACCTCGGCGCGATGGCGCTGGCCGGGGAGGCCCACCCGGACGATCCGCTGACCAGGCGGCTGACAAAGCAGGTTTCGCGGATCGACTTCTCGCGCAGCGTCTCAGTCGCCCCGCTGCCGCTCGTCCACGGCTGTCTGCTGATGGGCAATGCCTCGAATCATCAAACCGTATTTGCAGAAACACTTCAATTGGAAGGAGCCGGAAAGTAAAATAAAGTTTTACATCATTAAACTGTTTGCGTTGAAACACTTCAAATGGAAGGGGCCGGAAAATGAAATCCCGTTTTACGCTGATTGAACTCCTCGTCGTCATCGCCATCATCGCCATTCTGGCGGCAATGCTGCTACCCGCCTTGAACAAGGCACGCGCCAGAGGCCGCGCGATTTCCTGTGTCAGCAATCAGAAACAGTGTGGGATGGAGGTTGCGTTCTATCTTGACCGCGCACATGGAATGCTTTCCTTGGCCCGCGTCAATCAGAACCAGGCCAGTTTGCTTTTCGAGTTGATGGATCTGAATCTGGTGGATGTGCCGGAATATGGCAAAAAAGGTCAATATTGGCGCTTCCCGCATATGTTCTGCCCTTCTCGGCAACCGAGTCCCATGGACTTTAACCGTCTTTACGGTTGCCGGATGGACAACTGGGGAAATTACTACGGCGGCGCCTTGCAAGAAAATATCAATTACGGCGGAGCTTGGCCCGGCATTCTTTTGAATACACCGAAACTCGCCAAGGTATCGGAATTCGTATTGCTGGCCGATTCCGTAATCTACGGTGGAACGCAAGCGGGGAATTCGATTTGCCGCATCTATTCCAACGGTGGCTCCAATTACAGTGCGATCCATTTGATTCACAACGGTCGGGCGAACATGCTCTATGCCGACGGACATGTGGCAGCGCGTTCCGCAGCGAAAATACGCGCGCAGTATCCCAATACCAACTATACGGCAAAAATTTGCTGGCAAGACAACACTGCCGGCGCATTCTAAAGAGCCGTTGCAAAACCATCAGCTTCGGTATCATTCTCGAACCAGCGGCCCGAAAGGTGATAATAATGAGAGACTTGTCTTTTCGATGGAACAAGATTGCATGGCTCGTAATGTTCTCCGTATGGACGGCGGCGGCTGACAATCAACTTCCGAATCCCGGATTCGAACATGACGCAGCCGGATATATGATCGGTGACGGATGCCGTTTTGAAGAGCGGCAACCCCGTTTTGTTCCCTTCGGGGAGAAACGGGCGCTGGAAATCCCCTTTGACGCATCGCGCGACAATCAATGGGACTACTGTCTCCGCAACGATATCGGGTTGTTCACACCGGAAGTCCGGGTAGAGGCGGACAAGGAGTATATCTTTGAATTCAAAGCGAAAAGCAATCGGGATTTCGTCCCGCTTTTCTGCTGCGAATACGCGCCGTTCCAAGGGGCCATTTCGTATGTCGGGAGAACGGAAACCTCCGTCAACCTGAATCGGGAATGGCAAACAATTCGAATCAAGGTTCGCGGCGACACTCCCCGATGGAGCGGTTTTCGGATCTTTCGCCGTCTGGATCGATCTCCAGCCACGCCCGGAGAAGTACTCTCACTGGCCGATTTCTATTTCGGCCCGGCCGGAGAACGGCAGAAAGGTGCCCCGGAGGAACTTTCGGCTTCGCTCTCTTTTCACGGCGACCCGATGTATCTCTGCCGTCACCCCGGCGACGCACCTTTCACGGTGGACATTCTGCTGCTGAACCACGGAACGCAGGAAGTCAAAAAAAATATCGACTTCACATTAATCGGCAAAGAGGATGGGAAAGTCGTCCGCAGTTTCCGCAAGGAAGTGACCTTTCGGCCCGGCCGGAGCAGTGCGTCGTTTTCGCTGGATATTCCCGACCATAACGGCGTATTGAAGTTGGCGGGGGCGATTGACGGCAAGCCGTTGATCAATGCTTTGAAGTTCACCGTTGCGCCGAAGATTCAACCCCGAAAAGGAGAACTGCCGATCGAGTTCGGCATCAACCACATTCCTTCCGTTCCGGAACCGCGTTTCTCCATCGACTTGCAAATGAGAATGTTCTCGGAAGGAGGCTTCCGTTACATCCGCTCTTGGGATACCGGCAACGCCTTCATGTGGTTTCGCATTGAGCCAAAAGAGGGAGTGTTCGACTGGAACCGTACTGATCATATGGTAGAGATGGCGGAAAAAAACGGCCTTGAAATATTTCCTGTCGTGGCCGGCGAGTTCGCGTTGAATACCGACCAACTGCCGCTCGGGACCAAGAAACCTTATGGACACAATCTGCCGAACTGGGTCTGCATGAAGTCGAAGCTGATTCCATTCCCGAACTCCTGTTTCGGGCCTGGTCTCAAATCGGTTCTGCCGCCTATGGAAGTTTTCAACCGGATGGTTGAAGAGATGGGACAACGCTACAAAGGGAAAATCCATTTGTGGGAGATCCTCAATGAATCCGAACTCTATCTTTCCCCGGAGATGTATATTCCTTATCTGCAAAGCGCCTATCGGATTCTAAAGCGAATCGACCCGGCGAACATCATCATCGGTGGCGGCTTGACCGGTGATTTCGGCTCCGATATTTCCAAGGGGCTGCTCCATTTTCTTGAAAAAGGCGGGATGGATTATACCGATGGTTTGTCTTTTCACCCCTATGGCTCTCTCTACGAAGATCAGGGCGGTCGTATGCCATCGGATATGCTATTCCGCAACGTGGATGAGACCTTCCGCAAAATCGGTCGAAAAATCCCGCTTTGGAATACCGAAGTCTATTATCTCTCTCCACAAAGTATCGGTGGAGGATCCTACCATGTCGGGCCAGTCTTTCATCCTGGATATCTGATCCGGCGTACACTGATTGATGCCTCAAAGGGCGTTGCTGCCATCATGGCACTGCCGGGTTCCTACTACTTGGAAAACTTGATCAACGACAACGTCACCGGTCCATTGATCGGATCAATGTTCGCCAATCGACTGATTCCTTCCGACAAATATGTGGCCTCTGCGGTTTTTGCTGAAACACTCCGCAATCTGAAGTTTGACCGGATTGTTGATTTGCCAGGGTTATGTCGCTGTTATGTGTTTGCCAATGACACGAAGTGCGTCGCACTGCTTTTTGCGTTGAATCCACATCCGGATGACCACAGAAAGATCCGCTTTCCCGATGGATCGGGCGTAAAACGACGGAATATTCTCGGCAATCCGTTGTCAGAAAAAGAGCAAAACATGACTCCGATCCCGATCTATCTGATTGCGGATTCCTCGGAAAAACTATATTCTTATTTGAAAGCGCTTCGCGTGGAAGGGGCGGAAGCCGTTCAATTCCGCGGCATGAGGGTAACCGAGAAGAATGATCAACTTTTCTTGACCGTGGACGCAATTCCTGTATTCGGTGAAATGCTTGCTGTCGAAGGGATTCCGCCGGTGCGGATTTCTGCAACGCAGAATCCGCTGCGAATTCTGCTTCCCCGGGATTGGAAGCCGGCCAACCGGGAGAAACGCGAAGGAACGCTTGAGATTGCCGGTCAGCGGCACTCTTTTCGCGTTAGTCGTGAATTTGATGTTCCTGAATTGAGCGCCGCTCCCACTGCTCAGTCCGGCTTGGACAGCTCCGCCTGGCGCGGTGGATTGGAAGTACATCCTTGGCACGCCCGCGCCCGGCTGGGGCATTTCGGTGGAAAACTCTACTTCTCAGTGGTGGTTAACGACTTAACGCCATTCCGTCGTACGGACGCCACCCAGGAGTCGCTCTGGCAGTCTGACAGCATCGAGCTGTTCATCGATACCATTCCGTTTCAGGAAATGAAGTTCGCACGATATGCCATGAAGGGCGGACCAACTCGTCACCTTTATTTCGCCCCGCCAACAGGAAAGCATTCCGCACTTGCTGGCGGGGCCTCTCAAGAGGAGTTGCAGCAGATAAACTATCAGTTCATGCCGCAAAAAAGTGGATACCGTTTCTTTGCGGAAATCGACCCTGCTCTTTTCGGAGGGGAACGCGGAAAACCGTTCGGCTTCGACTACGCGATGAACGATTGGGACGAAAGTGGTCGTCGCAACCCGAGCATGAGCGGATTCAGAGATCAGTGCGTCAATCGCATGACGTTTAACGTGTTGAACTTTGTAAAACGAGACACTACAACAAAGCGTTGACAGGAAGCTCCTCGCTGTTGGCCGGAGAAGAAACGGCGAGGCGAATCCGCCGGGATCAGGCCTGACGGGTCAGCGGCGGCGGATGTAGCGGCGGTACTGGCCCGGCGTCCGCTCGAAACTTTTGCGGAACGCCGTCGTGAAGTAGCATTCGTTGGAGAAACCGGACGCTTCGGCCACCTCGGTCAGCGTGAGGTCGTAGCGCGCCAGCAGCCGCGCCGCGTGGACCAGCCGCGTCCGCTGGAGGTACGCCCCCGGCGTCAGCCCGAGCTCGCGCCGGAACAGCTTGCGGAACTGCGCCTCGCCGAGACGGACATGCGCCGCAATGTCCGCCACGGCGATCTCTCCGGTGAAGTTCCGGTTGATGTAGTCGAGCGCCAACCCGATGCGTTCGTCGTTCCGCGGTTTCGCCGTCAGGCGAAACCGCCCCCGCTGCGCCTCTTCGCGCATCAGCTCCCGAAAGAGCTGCTTCATCTCCTCCTGCGCCGCTTCGGGGCTGGTGTTGCGCAGCGCGACGATGGTTTCCAGCCGGTCGAAGACCGCTTCAGAATGCTCCGGGCGGAGGAACGGCGAGGCGAATCCGGCGAACGGGTTCGCCTCCGCCACGTTCTCCGCCAGCGCATGCGCGATGAAGTGCACCGAACCGTCGCAACCGTCGGCCAGCCCGAACGAGTGCGGCACGAATTCCGGCACGACCATCGCGTCGCCGCGCCGGAAGATCCGCTCCTCGCCGTTCACCGTCACGTGCTCCTCGCCGGAGACGGTCATGAAGAAGAAATTGTCGCAGATCCGCCGCACCGGCACGTTCCACGGCCGGAAACAGCGCCAGAAGGTGATCCCGAGCACGATCGGCTCCACTTCGAGCGTGATGCGCGCCAGCGTCTCGGCCGTCTCCGCGTCGAGCAGCCCCTCCAGTTTCTCTTTGCGTTCGTCGCCGAATTCGTTCATAGTATCGAAAATCGAAAGAAATGATTGGTTTCGTGCAATTGCTTCCAGTAAGAAAATAGCGTATCCTATAAGAAAGGCAACTCCGAAAACCGAAAAAAAGGAGAAAATCGGAATGGAACGCATCGACCGGATCGAATTCGCCTACCCCGTCACAACCATGTTCAAGGCCGACAGCGAGCATCTCTTCGCCCGCGAGCCAACCCCGCGCCGGATGCCGGACGGCTCGATCGTCTCGCTGGTCTACACCGGCGGCCCCAGTGAGCCGCATCCGGACAACATCGCCACCGTGATCCGCAGCGAGGACGACGGCAAAACCTGGACCCGTCCGCAGCTTCTGTGGGAACACCCCCTCCGCTCCACCTGGGGCACCGAACTCTTCACCGGAGGAGACCGCCCCTTCGCTGTCTTCCAGACCTTCTGCTGCGAAACCGCCTACTCTGAGCTGCGCGCCTTCATGACCTTCACCGACGATTGCGGGAAGAGCTGGACGCCGCCGGTATCGATCCCCGGCGTTCCGGCGAACTTTTCGGTCCGCCAGGGCAAGGTGCTCTCCGACGGGAGCTGGCTCTTCCCGGTCTACTGGGTGGAGAACCGCAACGACTGGACCGAATGCTGGGCCCCCTTCGTCTCCGGCGTCATCCGCTCCACCGACGGGGGGAAGAGCTTCTCGCTCCACGGCGCCGTCTCCACCCCCGGACACGCCTGGGAGCCGGAAGTGACCGAACTCGAACCCGGCCACCTCAAGATGTGGGTCCGCTACGAACACAGCGCCGGCGTCCTCTGGGAAAGCGAGAGCCGCGACTACGGCCGCACCTGGACCCCTGCACGCCCGAGCGACATCCCGAATCCCGGAACGAAATTCGTCGTCTACAAAATCAACGGCCGCCATGTGATGGTCAACAACGTCTGCACTCCGGACCGCCGCGAACGCGACGTGCTCGAACTCTGGATCAGCTCCGACAACTGCAAGACCTGGGCAAAGAAACTGCCCCTCGCCCGGCTGTTCAAAGAGAAGCCGAACACCTGGGAGGGGTTCTGGGACGGCGGCGAAGGCCTGCCGCAGGTCGCCTATCCCCACGGCTTCGCCGACGACAAGGCGCAGAAACTTTACCTCGCCATCGACGCCGTGCGCAAGTTCTACTTCCTGAGCGTGCCCTATTCGGACCTCGTATAGGAAATTAAGTTACGGCACCGGCACCCTGCCGGTCTGGGGTGCAAAAAAGAAAAGTACCTTACTCGCAGGCACGAGTACGGCGAAGCCGCACGGAATGCCGGAGAGCGGGGTCCCCGGAAAGATCCCCGGAGCTTTTGGCCGGCACGGCCAAAAGACCCGAGGCCCGTGGCCGAAGGGTGGGATCTTTTTGGGGATTGGCGAAGCATCCCTGCCCGCCGGAGGCAAGGGCTGCCGCTCACTAAACCGCTCAAATGCCGGACGAGTCCGGCAGTGAGCGGCAGCGGTGGAGTTGACCGCCAGGTCAACTCACCCGCCCGCGCCGAAGGCGGGGCCTCTCCAGCTCCGGGAAACGATTGAAAACATGCGCCCCATTATTTTTATAGAGCGGGTGTCCGCCCTTCCGGGCGGACCGGCGAGTTGACCTGTCCGGTCAACTCCGCCCCGGCGCTACGCGGCAAAATCTGCGATTTTGCTTATGTAGCTCTTTCGCTTCGCGCCGATAGCCTCCGGCGGGCAGGGATGCTTCGCCCCTGCACCCAGACCGGCAGGGTGCCGGTGCCGAGTAAGGGGTATCGGTCACGCAACGCCATTACTCGAGCAGAGAGCATTCCAATTCCGGTTTCGTGTATCCCTGGTCCGGCGGCAGTTTGCCTTTGGCCGCCGCGGCCCGCGCCAGCTCGTCGCAACGGTTGTTCTCGGCATTGGACGCGTGGCCTTTGACCCAGACGAATTCGGACGGATGGGTTTCGAGAAGCACCAGCAGCCGCTTCCAGAGATCGGCGTTGAGCACCGGGTTGCGGTCGATTTTGCGCCAGCCGTTGCGTTTCCAACGCCCGATCCAGCCCTTGCGGACCGCATTCACCAGATAGGAGGAGTCGGAGCGGAGCGTGACTTCGCACGGCTCCTTCAACGCCTCCAACCCGGCGACGGCGGCGAGGATCTCCATCCGGTTATTGGTGGTTTCGGCGAATCCGCCGGAAAGTTCGCGGCGGTGTTCGCCGTAAATCAGGATCGTGCCGTAGCCACCCGGTCCGGGGTTGCCGCGGCACGCGCCATCCGTATAAATCTCGATTTTCTTCATTCCGCTCCCGGTCGTTGTATTTGATAATATAACGCCGGTCGCCGAAAAAATCACCGCACGGGGAAACAAAAAACGGCCGGAATCCGGCCGTTTTCCCATCTTTTTTCAGCGCATCTCTTTTTCCGGCTTCGGCGGGCGGTCGTCAGGCTCGGGCCGTTCGCCCCGGATCAGCGCCTCGGCGCGGGCTTTGACCACCACCTCGGCGTTCGCTTCGCGCTT
>Ga0209800_10004100_pt1 | contig 10994 bp, 7 predicted proteins | sample Higcelweek8metaG_FD_187174 | JGI IMG/M metagenome (GOLD analysis project Ga0209800, IMG submission 187174) | Freshwater pond sediment microbial communities from the University of Edinburgh, under environmental carbon perturbations - High... | ecosystem: Environmental > Aquatic > Freshwater >... | reverse complement strand
CGAATTTTCATTTCCCTCAATATTTAGCGGCGCATTGCCTAAAATAATCAATCCTCCCCAGAGCCCACGGGCCTCATCGGCGATTTCACCTTGAAGATCGTCGTCTTCTGAAGTAAAAATAATGGGTTCCGGCCTGGTTCCTTCTGCAATAATTTTTCCGCCGCGTGCAACAATCAGCGCGCTTGCATTTTCAGCTTCGCCCGATTTAAACCGGATAACTGTCCCGGCTTCGATAGTCAGGGTTTGCCCGTCGTTGACATAAATAAACCCTTCGACTAAGTATTGTTTGTCTCTGGTCCAGGTAACAGTCCCGGTTCCGGTTCCGTTGTCGGTATAAACTTCCGCCCCATCTTCAACCAGGTAATCGCTTTTCCTGCAGGAAAAAATCAAGATTCCGGCGATCAGGAAAACACAAAATTTAAAATATCCAGGCATCACATTTTTACTTCAAGGTTCAGATAAATATATGATTTCCCTTCCATGTTGGCAGCCCAGGGGTACCAGTCCTGGTAATTCAGGGCAAACTTAATATTTTTAACCGGCGCGAACTGAAGCCCGCCGATAATGGCCGACCCGTCGCTGGCAAGATTCCACGGCACAGTTTCGTTTGCCGGAATATTCGATGTTATCCGGTCGAAACGCAAAAACAACTGGTATTTCGGACTGAGATTATATTTGCCGAATACCGAAGCGGCATAAATTGAATGCCCTTCGTTGAAACTGTCGTTCAGCCTTAAAATGTATTCGCCGCTGAGGTTCAGTTTATCCAGGTTTAAAGATGCAAATGCGTGGAGGGTCGACTGGAGTTTCCTGTCGTACGTAAAATCATAGTAGGCCCTTGCGGTTAGCTGTTTTGAAATAGCTGCCGTAACGCCAAGGCCATATTTAAAAATATCGTCCATCTGAAGGCTGCTGTACCCTTCGCCGTTCATCATGGTAAAATCGGCGCTGAACGTGTTGTTGAAACGGTAACAGGCCATGGCGCCCAGGTCGGCAGAAGAGCCCAGTTTGTACTCGTCGGCAAGCGTTTTTTTAAGGTAGCGGCGTTCCCAGATTTGTTCCTGAAGTGAAAATTGTTTCAGCCCGATCAGGCCAAACTCGGCTGAAAAATTATTTTTTGAATACCTGATATAGGCATTTTTGAAATAGGCGTACCTCCGAAGTTTTGAATACGCCGAAAGGTCGTCGGGGCTGCCGACGTCAACGTTGATCCGGGCATAATAGCCGGGGCTGATCCAGTATTCATAACCGAGGTAGCCTCGTTCCAGTTCAAAGGCGGCTTCGTCGGTTGCAGTCCCGGTTATCCCCCGGTGGAAATTGGCATAAATGGTTGCAAAACCTTTGCCCGAAGGGACGAATTCTCCCTCCTGCGAAAACAGTAAAAACGGGTTAAACAACAATACAAACAACAGGATAAAACAAATCTTCGGCATAAAAATAAATAAAGCCCAAATATAATCCTTCGGAATTATTATACAACCTATTTGGAAAAACCACTCCTGAAAACCGGAGGATTTCTGGAAAAAAATAGGGGTGAATGATTCGGTACATTAAGGTATGTTAACCGGCAACTCAATGCCAGGGGTAAACCCGCCGGCCTTTTCTTCAGTTTCGTGAATTTTATTACTTTTATGCTCTGAAAGTTACAGAATCGAAACACCTGAAGGTTAAAAATAAATCTCGAATCAAAATTTTAAATATGCCTGAAAAAGCAAAAATTTTAATCATCGACGACGAAGAGGATTTGTGCGAGATATTACAGTTTAACCTCGAAAGCGAAGGGTTTGAAATTAGTATAGCTCATTCGGGCGAACAGGCACTTGCCCTTCCGCTCGGCGAATTTAACCTGCTCCTGGCCGATGTGATGATGGATGGAATCTCGGGCTACAAATTAGCCAATATCATCCGGAAAGAATTAAAACTTCAGGTCCCCATTATTTTCCTGACGGCAAAAACCGGGGAAAACGACATTTTAACGGGCTTCAACGTAGGCGGCGACGACTATATTTCAAAACCATTTTCAATCAAAGAAGTGGTTGCCCGGATTAAAGCGGTACTGAAAAGGGGGATTACCGAAACCGGCGAAAGCCAGGTACTCCGTTTTGAAAACCTGATACTCGATTTAAAGAAAAAATCGCTGGAAGTCGAAGGGAATCCGGTCGACCTTACCCGGAAGGAATTTGAAATCCTTTCGTTGCTGATGAAAAACAGCGGGCAATTTATCAGCCGCGGGCAGATGCTCGAAAGGGTTTGGAGCGACGATGTGGTGGTTACCGAAAGAAATGTAGATGTAAACATTGCCCGCCTGCGGAAAAAAATCGGGGAATATGGCAAACAAATCCGGGGCAAAGCCGGTTACGGCTACAGTTTCGGCGAATAAAAACATAAAATCATACAACCGTGGCTAAACTTTCATTCCGAAAGAGGATTATCCTGTATTTTATTTCCGTTTTTATCCTGTTTACCCTTGCAATCCTTAGCTTCCAGTACAGCCGCGAAAAAAAGAACCGTACCGCCCAGCTCGAAAGCCGGCTCGACATAATTACCGAAATTACTTCCAACTATATTCTTGCAAATCATCTCCTCGACGGCCAGCGGTTACAGGAACTGGCTACCCTCAACGCAATCCTGCCTTTGTCGAACACCCGCCTTACGGTAATCGACAGCGCCGGGATCGTTTTATACGACAGTTCGGTCAGCAGCTACCAGGCAATGGAAAACCACCTCCTTCGCCCTGAAATCAAAAAAGCCAGGCTCCACGTCACCGGGTCGAACATCAGGAAATCGGAAACGACCCGCCAGGATTATTATTATTTTGCCCGGCATTTCAACGGGTATTTTGTCAGGGCGGCGGTGGTTTACAACCGCGAAATCCAGGATTTCCTGAGAGCAGAAACAAAATTTATTTTTTTCATCGCTTCCCTTTATATTGTTGCCGGGCTGATCTTTTATTTGTTTTCGCGAAGTTTCGGACAGGCCATTACCCGCCTGAAAGATTTTGCGGTTAAAGCCGGGAAAAACGAACCCATCAGCAACGTGGCAGAATTCCCCGACAACGAGTTGGGCGAAATCAGCAGCCAGATCGTCCGTATTTATACTGACCTGAAAAACACTAAAGACGACCTTTCAAAAGAGAGGGAGAAACTCTTCAACCACCTCAGCGTGCTGAACGAAGGAATTGCCTTCTTTTCGCCCAAAAAGGAAAAAATCCTGTCGAACAGCCATTTTATCCATTTTATCAATATTCTTTCCGGTCAATCGTCGGTTACGGCAAGGTCATTTTTCGGGATGAAGGAGTTTGAAAAGGCCAATCATTTTATCGGGCAGCAGTTTTCAGCCGAAATTCTTCCCGGGCAGGAATTGCCGTCGCTGGAATATACCGCGTCAAAAAACGAAATGTACTTTAAAATCCAGTGTATCGTATTTGCCGACCATAGTTTCGAGGTGATGATTACCGACATTACCCGGCCTGAAAAACGGCGGCTGATCAAACAACAACTGACCTCGAATATTGCCCATGAGTTAAAAACCCCGCTGGCTTCAATTAAAGGCTACCTCGAAACCCTGCTCGAAAACGATGTGCCGCCCGAAAAGCAAAAACTGTTTACCGAAAAAGCATACAACCAGTCGGGACGCCTTTCGGAACTGATCAACGATGTTTCGTTGCTGAACAACATTGAGGATGCTGGCGAACTGTTTGAATTCAAAAAAGTAAAAATCCTCGATATCGTCGGCGATGTAGTCGAAAACCTGAAATCCCAGCTTGCAGAAAAAAACATCGGTTGCCTGATACAGATTCCCTCTGAAACCGAAATAAACGGCAACGACTCGCTGCTGTTTTCTGTATTCAGGAATCTGGTAGAAAATTCGGCTAACTACGGAGGTGAAAACTGTACGGTATCAATCGCCCAATACCACGAAGACGAACGGTTCTGCTACTTTTCATACTCCGATACGGGGCCTGGAATTGCCGAGGAACACCTGCCCCGGATTTTCGAGCGGTTTTACCGCGCCGACCAGGGCCGTACCCGGAAGTCGGGCGGGACAGGGCTGGGGCTGGCTATCGTCAAAAATGCCGTGCAACTCCACAAAGGCGAAATCTCTGCCCGCAACCGCCCGGGCGGCGGAATCGAATTCCTGTTCTCATTGGGGAAAAAATAAGGGAAACAAACTAAGCTGCAAAATTTGTTTTTGGCATTAATCCCCTGCCTCCAAAATGTAATCCTCATTTAAACGGATATTAATCATCCTGTAATATTTTGGCTATTCCTTTGACCCCGGAAAATACTGCAAAAGTTTTTTAAAAATGAGGAAATTACTGGTTAGCGGGCTTCTGCTAATAAAAGCCATTCTTGTAACCGCGCAGGGAGGTTTAATCAAAGGGACAATTACCGACGCAAAAACCAACGAATCGCTTATCGGGACAACGGTTTTGATTCAGGGGACAACCACCGGCACTATTACTGATTTCGACGGCCGGTTTATAATCCCGAAAGTTGCTCCGGGAACCTACAACATGGTTATTTCGTTTGTTTCCTACGAAACTCAGATTTTAAAAGCTGTTGTTTCAGAAAACCAGGAAACAATACTCGACATCCGGCTGGAGCCGGCTACCCTCGACATCGGCGAGGTAAAGGTAACAGCCAAACGCCGCACCGATACCGATGTGTCGATGCTGAATACGTTAAAGGCAAGCGGACTGATCGTGAGCGGCATCAGCGCCCAGCAAATTTCAAAAAGCCCCGACAAAGACGCTGCCGAAGTTATCCGCCGCGTACCCGGGATCACCATTACCGACGGAAGGTTTGTAATTGTCAGGGGATTGTCCGAAAGGTACAATTCGGTACTGGTAAACGGCGCTACAGCCCCCAGTTCGGAAGCCGATGTGAGGGCTTTCTCGTTCGACGTCATTCCGAGCAACCTGATCGAAAATATCCTGATCTTCAAAACCCCGGCTCCCGAACTCCCGGCCGATTTTGCCGGCGCAGCGATAAATATTGCGACCAAAAATACCGCCGACGAAAACTCATTTTTAGTTTCGTACTCAACCGGCTACCAGACTTCGGCAACTTTTAAAAATTTCCGGACACAAAAAGGAGGGAAAACCGATTGGCTGGGTTTCGACGACGGTACACGCGCATTGCCTTCGTCATACCCTTCAACGGAAAAGATGGCTAAATTATACGAGTGGTACGAAGCCGATGAAATTGCAGGGAAAAAAGCCGAATTAACAACAATTGCCAAAGATTTCGACAACAGCCTGTGGAAGATAAATTCGAAAAAAGCCATTCCCGAACAAAATTTTAACGCTGTTTTTACGCGGCGGTTTACCATCGGGAAAGTAACAGGAAGCAACATTACTTCGGTGAATTACGGGTACAAAGAAACATACAACCAGCGCAGCAAACACCGGTATTATGCCCCCGATACGGCTTCTGTCAGCCCGGTGGAAGCGTATAATTATTCCGACGATTATTACGACATCAATACCAGGCTGGGGGTTGTCAACAACTGGCTTTTGGTTTTCGGGAAAAACAATAAAATCGAATTCCGGAATTTTTTCAACCAGATGGGGAAATCGACGGTAATCGAACGAAACGGGCTCGATTATTATACCAGTTCGATTGCCGATACTTTACGCGACTACCAGATGTCGTTCCAAAGCCGTTCGACTTACTCGGGGCAGTTAGCCGGTTCTTTCGGATTCCGTGAGAACCAAACCAAACTCGATTTTTTAGCAGGCTATTCGTATGCCAACCGCAAAGAGCCCGACATTAAACGGCTTTCTTCCGAAAAATATTATTCTGACGACCCCGACGACCCGAACAACGGAATTTACAGATTAACGATCCAAAACGAACCCGTCCCGGAATACGGCGGGAGGCTTTACCTGAATACAGAGGAAAACATCGTTAACGGGGCGGCAAACCTGGAACATATTTTCACAGTAAGCCAAATCAACATTAGTTTAAAAGCCGGCGTTTTTTACGAACACAAAGAGCGCGACTTCAGCGCCCGGAAAATCGGGATTATCACAACCCGGAATTTTAGCCAGGACCTTTTTACTCCATTCGACGAATTGCTCGCCGACGATAATTTTTATGCCGACGGAGGTTTCCTTTATAAAGAAAAAACCAACCCCAACGATTCGTATAAAGTTTCAGCCAACCTGAAAGCCGGTTATGCCGGGCTGAAAATACCGTTCATCCATCAGAAGGCAAGCCTGTATTCCGGCGTGAGGATCGAAAATTACAGCCGCCTGCTCTCCGATTTCCAGTCAGATAAAACGGCCAGCCCGGACATCGAATACAGTACGACCGATATTTTCCCGTCAGCTAACCTTTCCTGGAATATTACCGAAAAACAACTGATCCGTTTTGCTTATGGAAGGACGATTAACCGCCCCGAATTCAGGGAAGTGGCGCCGTTTGCTTTTATCGATTTTGAAAAAAGCGCCACCGTTTACGGGAATACTGAGCTGAAAAGTGCTTATGCCGACAATTTCGACCTGCGATATGAGTGGTACCCTTCGGCTACCGAAACCTTTTCGCTGGCTCTGTTTTACAAAGATTTCAAAAATCCCATCGAAACATTCCTGATCCCATCGGGCAATGGCTGGGACTATAAACCGTTTAATACTGAAAATGCTTACAGCCGGGGAATTGAAATCGATTTGCGCAAATCGTTTGCCGGGCTGGAAGAATCGGGAAGTTTTCTGCGCTATTTCAGCCACCTGACGGCGGTTTTCAACGCTTCGGTTATTCAGTCGGAAATTACTACCGACCTGTCGTTCGCCCGTGAACGGCACCGCGAACTGCAAGGACAGTCGCCCTATATCGTAAACCTCGGATTGTATTACGAAAATAGCGAAAACGGGCTACTGGTTTCAGCAAATTATAATGTAATCGGCAAAAAAATCATTGCAGTCGGAGCCCGGTCAGCCGACGGGGTTACCACAACGCCGCACACCTGGGAAATGCCCCGCAACTTATTCGACCTGACAATAAATAAAAAATTAGGGAAAAACATAACGGTGAAAGCCGGAATCAAAGATTTATTCAACGAACCGGTAAAACAACTTCAATACGAAGATGTAGTACTGAAAAACAACATCAAAGTAATCGAACAGGAGACAATAAACTATAAACCGGGGATGACAATAACAACCGGAATAACCTTCATTTTCTGATAATTAAATTTTCAATTTAAAACAGATTACCATGAAAAAATTTCTACTTTTTGGATTTCTTTTCATTATCGGATTGGCAGTAGAAGCACAGTCAATCGAAGATTCATTCTTTACGAAAGTTTCTTATACCGGTGCATTCGGCACTGAAGACTGGACTGCCGGTTGGTCGAACTTCGACCCGCAGAATACGACCTATGCCACCCCAACGGTTACCAAAGGCAACGGCGACAAAACCTATAACGGCGGGACTAAAATTACTGCCGGAGAAACATGGTCGGGAGTTATCAAATTAGACGGCTGGGTGTACGTGCAAAACGGCGCAACATTAACCATTAACCCCGGGACCGTCATCCGCGGCGCTTCCGGCGCTTGCCTGGTTGTCGAACGGGGCGGAAAAATTATGGCTGAAGGAACCGCTTCTTCCCCTATCGTCTTTACTTCGATGAATGCTGCCGGGAACCGCGCTTCAAACGACTGGGCCGGAGTAATCATCTGCGGCAAGGCTGCCAACAACAAAGGGGCCGACGTAACCATCGAAGGCGGAGTCGGCGCTACCTACGGCGGAACCGACGATGCCGACAATTCCGGAATCCTGAAGTATGTCCGCATCGAATTCCCCGGCTACGACGTCGACGGGAACGGGAACGAAATCAACGGGCTTACCATGGGAAGCGTCGGGAACGGGACTACCATCGACCATGTACAGGTTTCCTATTCCGGCGACGATTCGTTCGAATGGTTCGGAGGGACAGTAAATGCAAAATACCTCATCGCCTACTCGACCGAAGACGACGATTTCGACACCGACTTCGGATTCAGAGGACATGTACAGTTTGCAACCTGCGTCCGCAACCCTGCCCTGAGCGACACCGACGGCGCACGTGGGTTTGAATCCGACAACGACGGGTCAGGGACCGAAGCACAGCCTTACACCAGCCCTGTTTTCAGCAATGTCACCCTTTATGGCCCTTCAACCGACAATTCTACCAATAAAAAACACGATGTCGGGCTGATGCTGCGCCGGAATACAAAACTCCAGCTTTATAATTCTGTCGTTGTCGGCTTTGTCAAGGAAGCCCTCCAAATCGACGGCACAGTTACTCAGGCAGGGGCTACTGCAGGGCAATTGAAAATCCGCAATACTTTCCTGGCTGCAAGTACCGGCAAATTCTTCAAGCCCGGAACTACAGGGTGGGCATATGCCAACTATGCTTCCTGGTTTAAAACAGATGAATTCAAAAACGACACGCTTGCTCCTTCTGCCCTGAATATTACTTTCCCGCTTACAATAACGGCCCCCGACTTCCTCCCGAAATCAGGCTCGCCGGTATTTAATGCATCTTACTGGTATTCAACTTCAGCACAAACCTACCGACTCGCTTCAGATGATGTCTTTTCAGTAAAAAACTACCCGAATCCGTTCAGCGGGGCAACTACGATTGAAGTAACACTGAAAGAAAAATCGAATGTGAGAGTATCGGTTTACAATATGGCCGGAATTCTGATAAATATAATCCACAACAGTTATCTGACCGAAGGAACTTACAATTTCAGGTTCGACGCATCAAGGTTCCCTGCGGGGATATATTACGGAAAAATTGAAGCCGGAACCCAGTCGGCAACATTAAAAATGGTAGCAAAATAATTTTGAATTGCAGTGTTTCCGGATACCGGCATAAAACCGGTATTAGTAAATAAAGTCCCGGAATTTCCGGGGCTTTATTCTGGTTTTATAAATGAACCAACCCGAAGATTGCCTGTTTTGTTTAAAAAATATAACGTAGAATGATGAAAAAAATAATCCTTGTTTTTACCCTTCTGGCCGGATTCGCTTTAGCCGGTTCCACACAAGAACTCAAAGAATCGGGCGGAATTTATTATTCCGGGGCCAAACCATATACCGGAACCTGGACAACCTATTACAAAAATGGCGCAAAAAATATGGAGGCTGTTTTTTTAAAGGGAAAAAAAAACGGGCAGTCAAAACTTTATTTTGAAAACGGTATGCTCAGTGAAATCCGTTCGTACAAAAACAATAAAATGCACGGTACCTGGCTGACCTTTAACGAAAATAACATCAAAATAGGGGAAGCCAATTACAAAAACGGGCAGAAACACGGCAAATGGTATGTTTGGGACGAACAGGGGAAACTGATTTACGATATGTCCTACTCGAACGGGAAAAAAACCGGCAAATGGCTGAAATACGATTCGTCCGGTTCAGTTATCGAAGAACGCGATTATTAGCAGTATTTCAGGATTGAAATCCTTCGGAAAAGTTTAATCAAATTGTAATCTTTCTGCAATTCGGTTTTAATACCGGCGATTTACTTTTGATTCGGTTTAGTGGATTATCAACCCGTAAAATTTAATAAAGTAAAATAATGAAACAAATTTTATTAACTCTGGCACTTGCAGGCATTTTCAGCTTTGTTTATGCCGATAAAGGCGACACCAAAACAGGGAATTCAACCGAAACCCAGGCCAACATTGAATTAACAGGCAAAATTATTGACCTTAAATCGGGCGAAATTTTAACCGGAGTCGAAGTACGCCTCGAAGGTACCGATACAAAAACGTACACCGATTTTGATGGCAACTATTCATTTTCAAACCTGAAGCCCGGGCAATACAATATTGCCATTTCGTTTATCTCTTATGAAAAGAAACAGGTTGAAAATATTGCGGTAAATAAAGAAAACAACAAAATCGATTTTAAACTTCAGCCTACAAATTAGCTTATTTTTTGAGAATCAGATTTCTCATACCTAACGCCACTTCTGAGAGCAGAGGTGGCTTTTTTTTGCGCGGAAGCCAATTCAAATCAATAAAATTTCGCAAATCAAACCAACCAACAACAAACCATCGAAAGCGGCAAAAAAATCGCCCAAACCGCCATTCTCTCCGCCTTTTAAAACATAAATAATCCCATAACAAAATTCTGGTTTTATTCAAAATTCCAGTATTTTTATCCGTTTACAATTATCCGTTTAATAAAATATTATGAAGACATTGCCTTTTTTTCTGTTAGTTTTGATTGCCAGCTTTTTCGGATGTACCCAAAAAACTGAAATCCCCTTGCCAGAACACCCCCGCCCCGATTTCCAACGGGCTGAGTGGCAAAACCTGAACGGGTACTGGCTGTTTGCCGCCGACTCGTCGAATGTAGGCGAAAAAGAGAACTGGCAGTCAAAACCCGAATTGTTTACCCGCAAAATCCTGGTCCCTTTTTCATGGGCCTGCCCGATGAGTGAAATTGCCGAGCCAAAAGTGAATGTCGGCTGGTATTGCCGGGAAATCAAAATCGAAAATCCGGAAATATGGCCCGGAAAAAGTACCTGCCTTGTGTTTTGTGCCAGCGACTTCAACACGAAAGTCTGGGTAAACGGCACCTTCATCGGCGAACATTCGGGAGGTTATGTTCCTTTCGATTTCGACATTTCGCAGGTTCTGAAAAAAGGCGCCAACAAGATCGTCGTCAGAGTTGAAGACGAAGAACTGGAAAACCGGCCTTCGGGGAAACAATATTACGGAAACGCAAAAGGAATCTGGCAAACGGTTTACCTTGAAGCCCGCCCCGAAAATTACATTTCATCCATCCGTTTCACTCCCGATATCGACAAAAAAGAGGTAAAAATTGAAGTAAACCTTGCCAAAGAAAATCCTTCTGCTCTCAAATTCCAACTCAAGGGGGACGGAAACAATTTTCAATTCCAGGCAGAGATTCCCGGAAATTCAAAAACCTCTGAATTTATTGCCCCGGTCAGCGACATGAAACTCTGGTCGCTTGAAAATCCTTTCCTTT
>Ga0209800_10004091_pt1 | contig 11007 bp, 10 predicted proteins | sample Higcelweek8metaG_FD_187174 | JGI IMG/M metagenome (GOLD analysis project Ga0209800, IMG submission 187174) | Freshwater pond sediment microbial communities from the University of Edinburgh, under environmental carbon perturbations - High... | ecosystem: Environmental > Aquatic > Freshwater >... | reverse complement strand
GTTGTAATAATGTCCAAAGAACTAGGTGCCGATGATCAGCTGGCTGTGGCAAATGTCTTTGTCTCAACGCTGGTGAGTATAATTACCCTGCCACTGGTGCTGTTGGCCATAAACAGGTTTCTATGATAGGTAAGAAACGGTCAGAACCGGGCTGAGAGTCTTAGATTAAGGCTTCTCCCGGTAAGATAAACAGGTACGGCATATTCGATTGAAATGCCTTCGCTGTTTCTCACACTTCTTATCCAGTTGTAGGAGATCGTATTCCGGGTATCTGCAAGGTTGAATACCTCAAGACCCGCTATCATCTCCCTGAATCCCAGGTCTTTTCTCCCGATTCTGATCCCTTTAACCTCGCCAATAAGAACCTTTGAAAATCCGATATCGATGCGCCTGTAAGGCGGCATTCTGAAATTTATCTCCCAGGGGTCTCTCCCCGGAGGCGAGGCAGGGACACCGGTTCCGAAAACAATATTGACGTGCGCCCTTAAGTCGGGGTGCCCCGGCAGATAATCCTGAAAGAATATGTCAAGATTAACCCGCTGATCAAGAGGTGAAGGAAACCAGCGTGTGGAAGTTGAGGGGATGTTCATTTCCGATTTCATGACCGAGAGACTGAACCATGATTCCGTACCCTCGACAAACTCCCCGTTAACTCTCACATCGAGGCCCGCAGTGTAACCCCTTGCAACATTCCCCCCGTAATAAATCATCCTGACATTGTCTACACGGTAGGGTATTAGGCTTTCCATTTTTTTCCCGTATAAATCTGCGGTTAGGCTGAACGGCCTGTCCCAGGCCCGGAATGCATAAACAGCACCTGTTTCCACATGATAAGACCTCTGTGCCTTCAGTGTCGATGTTACGCCTTCAGCAGGTCTCATAAGCTCACGGCCTCCCGGGGGCTGATTGTAAGCCCCCATTGAAATGTGGACAGAAAGCGATCCGGAGAGCACAGCTGTAGCGGACACCCTTGGAGAAATTATTAACTCGCTGTTATAAGAATCGAGCACAGCCCTGACTCCTGCCGTTAACTCCCATTTGAAACCGGCAAAGTTGACCCGGGTCCGGTTATTGATGAACATCCCGGAGGAAAAGCTTCTGATGCTGGCATTGGAAGATTCATATGATGTGAGAGTGAGTTTGGAGGGATCATCTGAGATTGTGAATCCGGCAGAATCGACTCTTTCCCACTCGTTTACAACTGACCTGTAGAAACGGAATCGCTCTGTCACTCCCCATTCGGTAAAGTTATTGCCGGCATTGCGGGAGCCCCTGTATGTAACTGATGCAATTTCTGATGTAAGTGAGTTACGGGCATGCGAAAGCCAGCTGCCAACTCCTATATTCATCAGGGTGTCAGGATTGTTTTCGGAGCCTGTCGTTTCATCAAGTGCACTGAGACTATAGGCTCCACGTATGTCAAAATTCTCCCGTTCGGCGCCAAGGTGCCCGGCGATGACAACAGTTGAATTAAGTTTCGCACTGTGTCTCTTACTGTATGTCAGAGCACCGTTAAGATTTTCATATTTATCACGTTCTCCACCTTCGAAATATGCAAACAGCTTATAAGCGGCTGTGACAGAACCAAAGGTCGTTGTCTGGCTCTCCGGGGCAAACATATACCTGTTGGAACCGGCAGACAATGTCAGGGTAAGCTTTGATGAAGGACTGAGGTTATAACCAGCAATGACCTGAATATCAGTGAAGAGCGGTCTGTATTGACCGGTGACATCAGGGCTTCGCAACAGGATTGCATTTGAACGGTACCTTGCGCCTGCAAGAAAATAGAATTTTCCGTCTTTGGACACTGTACCGGCATGCGCGGAGGAGGTGAGCAGGCTGAGTGAGACAGAGGCTTCAGCAGCTTCAGGAGTTCGGTAACGGATATCAAGCACGGATGACATCCTGTCTCCGTATGTCGCATTAAAACCTCCGGGAGAAAACCGTACTGATGCGGCAAGGTCAGTATTTATCTGACTGAGCCCTTCCTGCTGTCCTGTTCTGACAAGGTAAGGTCTGTATATCTCGATGTCATTTATATAGATCAGGTTCTCGTCATAACTGCCCCCTCTCACCGAATATTGGTAGCTCAGTTCACTGAACGATGAGACTCCCGGCATTGTGATCACAACAGCTTCGATACCGCCAGAAACTGATGGAATGACAGCGCTGGCAGCCACAGGAACGGAAATGAAATCTGCCCTGTTCACAGCCGGGGCAATCACATTTACACCTTCAATGCTGACGACCTTATTCTTTAGTTTCACGCTCAGCTCAATTCCTCCGGGGCGCTGACTGACAAAGATGGTATCTGTAATAAAGCCGATACCGGACACCAGGATCATGACATTGTCCTGTCCGTCAGGCAAATCCAGGCTGAACTGTCCTTCAATCCCGGTAGTGGTCCCTTTCCGGATGCCAGGTGCATAGACGGTTGCCCCGGGTATGACTAACCCGGAGGTGTCAGTGACAGTGCCTCTTATTTTAACAGACTGAGCATTGAGTTTTGCAATCGGAAGGGCCGCAAATAAAATGACAAAAAACAGAACCGGTATTCTGGATTTCAGCACCATCAGTCACCTGGTTTTTTCTTCCTGACTTTTACCTTCGACCTCTTTGTAGAAGTGCTTTTTTCGTTCCTGAGCAGCCCGCTTTTCACTTCCCTTATAAATCTTGTCCAGGAGACGGGGTTCAGAAGGTTATTTACAGGTCCCTGGCCTTTCGTATACAGGTTATCGGACATCTGCTGCATGTTATATCTGTAACCCTGTCCCGGTGTGGAACGCAAGTCAGACCAAATCTGCTGCTCCACCAGTGCCAGGTTGTACTGCATGTTCTTCATCATAGGGTCCTCCGGCTTGTTTTCAAGCACCGCTCTTTTGAATTCGGAGTAGGTTTTCCACGGCAGGACCATAACCTCACCTATGAGAATAGTGTCAGTAATCATTATGACATCAGTGATGTAGTTAGTTCCTGCAAGATTTGAGGGTATTGTAAGCAGTGTAGATTTAAAGCCGATTGCGCTGAAGAAGACAGTGTCACCCGGGATACTTATAATCGAGAATATTCCTCTGCTGTCACTTGCAGCTCCCCTGTGCAGTTGTTTTGACCATATACTTACCCCGTGAACAAGGGCTCCGCGTTCATCAATTGTTAAACCGTCTATCTGGATGAATCTGACTTTCTGCTCTTCCTGACCTGAAGCCCGGAGACATGCAAATGCGATGAGAGCACCTATTAAAATGATCTTTTTCAACAGAAATGATTTGAAATGCGACGTAAAGTAAACAATTATGGTGTTTGATTTGTAATTTTAACCTAACTTTAATATAATGGCAAAAGACGTAGAAGGAATGAAAAAAATAAATATTCTGGTCCTGTGCACAGGCAATTCCTGCCGCAGTCAGATGGCTGAGGGGTGGATTAGATATTACGCCGGAGATGCTGCTAATGTGTGGAGTGCGGGCGTGGAAGCGCACGGACTGAACCCCTATGCTGTCAGGTCGATGATGGATGCTGTAATAGATATCTCAGGGTATAAGTCAAAAACAGTAGATGAACTTCCAGATACCTCTTTCGATTATATAATTACGGTTTGTGACAATGCCAGGGAGGCGTGTCCTTATATTCCGGGTGAAGCAGTTCGCATGCATCACTCTTTTCCTGACCCTGCCAGGGCTGAAGGCACAGATGAGGAAAAAATGAGGGTGTTTAATTCCGTACGTGATGAGATTGAGGATTTCGCATTCGATTTTGTTCATACCAATATCAGGCCTCTGATACCTGACGATCTGGAAAAGATTGTCTGACATTTCAGCTTTGTTTATTTTCAATTTCTTTTCATCTTTACCGGGGTCATAATTACGGTAAACAAAATTTCTATTTATGCAAAAACTATTGTTGCTTGGTGATGAGGCAATTGCGCAGGCAGCTCTGGATGCCGGCATGAGCGGCATGTACGGTTACCCGGGCACACCCTCCACCGAGATCATGGAATACATACAGGCATCAGGTCAGGCAGCAGACGGGGCTGTCCACCGGGAATGGTCCTGCAATGAAAAAACAGCTACAGAGGCAGCGCTTGGAATGTCATATGCCGGCCGCAGGGCAATGGTGTCAATGAAGCATGTGGGCCTTAATGTAGCTGCGGATGCATTTATAAATTCAGCGGTTACCGGAGTTAACGGTGGCCTCATCGTGGTTTCTGCCGACGATCCCTCTATGCATTCTTCGCAAAATGAACAGGATTCGAGGTTCTACGGTAAGTTTGCTCTCGTACCGGTATTTGAACCGCGTGATCAGCAGGAAGCCTATGATATGGTCTTTGAGGCTTTTGAAATATCCGAGAAATACAGACTTCCCGTACTTTACCGCATTACAACCCGTCTTGCCCATTCGAGGTCGTCAGTGACAAGACGCGAACAGATCAGTCAAAACATTCCTTCCCTCCCTGATAATCCAAGGCAGTTCGTTCTGCTGCCGGCGATTGCCCGGAAACAGTACAGAGCGCTTACCGGAACTTATGAGGCGCTCAGAAGCGACAGTAAACTTTCTGCATATAACAGGCTGTCATGCGGTTCTCATAAGGATACAGGAATAATAACCTGCGGCATCGCATATAACTACCTTCTCGAGAACACCGGCGACACGGCAAAAAAATACAATGTACTGTCTGTCGCTGCCTATCCGGTCGATAAAAGGCTGGTGGAAAAACTTGTCAGCAGCTGTGACAGGGTGCTGGTACTTGAAGAGGGATTCCCGTTTATTGAAGAACAGCTGAGGGGCATTCTTGACCGGGATGTAAAAGTGCTCGGCCGCCTTGATGGCACCGTACCCCGTGACGGTGAACTCAGTCCCGCCATCGTTGCCCGAGCCCTGGGTATGAATGTACCTAAGAACAGGGAGGTTCCGCACCTTGTACAGCAGAGGCCGCCTTCATTTTGCAAAGGGTGTGGACATGCAGATGTATATAACGCTCTGAGCGAAGCACTGAAAGATGCAGGCACGGGAAGGGTATTCTCAGATATAGGGTGTTACACCCTCGGAGCCCTGCCACCATACAACATGGTAAACTCATGTGTCGACATGGGAGCGTCAGTAACAATGGCCATAGGCGCTTCTGATGCAGGGCTCATTCCTGCTGTTGCTGTTATCGGAGACTCCACTTTCACACATTCAGGAATGACAGGACTGCTCGACGCAGTCGTCAATAACTCACCGGTAACTGTAATTATATCAGATAACTCCACAACCGGAATGACCGGAGGGCAGTCGTCACAGGCAACGGGGAGACTCGAGAGCATCTGCCTCGGGCTGGGAGTGAGTCGTGATCATCTGAGGGTCATAGTTCCCCTCAGAAAGAATCATGAAGATAACGTTTCCGTAATGAAGGAAGAACTTGCTTACCGGGGCGTCTCAGTGATACTTGCACAGAGAGAATGCATTCAGACTGCCACAAGGAATAAGAAAACCGAAGCGGCAGAGAAAAATAATAAACCGGAATAAGATGAAATGTGATATAATACTGGCCGGAGTCGGAGGGCAAGGCATACTTTCAATAGCAGCCACAATAGGTCTTGCCGCAGTTGAACGCGGAGTTTTTCTCAAACAGTCTGAGGTTCACGGCATGAGCCAGAGAGGCGGAGATGTGCAGTCTCACCTACGGCTGTCGGACAGGGAGATACATTCGGACCTGATCCCCCTTGGGTGTGCTGATCTCATCATTTCTGTCGAGCCAATGGAGTCGCTGAGGTACCTGCCATGGCTGTCACCGAATGGGTGGCTTGTCACAAACTCAGTCCCTTTTGTGAATATCGAGGGCTATCCTGAACCGGACTCCGTCATTGCGGAAATAAACAGGATAAGGAACAGTATAGTTTTCGATGCCGATTCAACAGCCAAAGAACTCGGATCTGTAAAGGCAGGGAACATGGTTATACTTGGCGCCGCCTCTTCCTTTATCTTCCTTCCGTTTGAGAGCCTGGAAAATGCAGTCAGGAAGCTGTTTGAACGAAAAGGTTCTGAGACGGTTGAACTGAACCTTAAGGCTCTGGCGGCTGGAAGGGACCGGGTAGGTAAAGTCCGGTAAGGAGCGGTGAAAATCTGCCCTTTAACATCACCTCAGACAGCATAACGGTTTAAATTTGAGTTATTTTTATCCGCGAAAAATACCCTCAAATGAGAAAACTGATTCTGATTACACTGTTTATTGCGCTTGCGGCAACTTCGGTTGCCCAGAAAGCTGACTTTCAGGCTGCGGAGAAATTCAGTGCCGCCAACCTGACGACACGTACCGGTGATCTTGCTGTACAACCGGCCTGGATCGAGGAAAACGATATCTTCTGGTATTCTTATAAAACACCGTCAGGCAAGAACTGGTGGTATGTCGATGCGGCAAAAAAAACCAAACAGCCTCTTTTCGACAGTCGTTTTATGGCAACCCAGCTTCATCTTATTACGAAGAAAGCGTATAATGAGCTGGACCTTCCGATAAAAGAACTCAAATTCGATAAGAAAAGCACCACAAAGCTTACCTTCCAGATTGACTCGGTAAAATTCAGTTATGATATGTTATCGAGAGCTTTGGCAATTAAGGATACGATACACAAGAAGGACCGGAAAGAGCCGAGATGGGCTGCATTCTCTCCTGACAGCGTTTGGTTTGCATATGCCCTGAATCATAATCTTTATATTATGAAGAGGCATGACAAGGACAGTGTGGGTGTTCAGCTTACAACTGACGGAGAGCAATACTTCAGTTATGCCCGCAATGGCAGTGACACGGCTAAGACCCGGAAGCAGTACCCTGTGGTCAGATGGTTCAAAAATTCCGAGAAACTTTATGCCGAAAGATCTGATGTCCGTAAGGTCAGGGACCTTTTTGTGATTGATGTGCTTGCTTCGCCGAGACCCAAACTTGAAACATACAGGTATTCGATGCCCGGTGAGGAGTTCGTCCCTCAGGATCACATTTCTGTTTTCGATGTTGCGACCCGCGGCAGGGTGGATATCAATCTTGACAAGTGGAAAGACCAGACAATAGAAGTTCGCTGGAGTTCTCAGAAAAGTGCTGACAAGCTAATTGTGTTACGTAAGGACCGCCCGCTGAAGAAACTCGATGTTTGCGTGGTTAATGCTGTTACAGGTGAGGTTAAGGTGCTTTTCAGCGAAGAGATATGGCCTTATTTCAACAACGATTATGCACAGCTTTCGGTGCTAAATGAGGGCAATGATGTCATCTGGTGGTCAGAAAGAACAGGTTGGGGACAGCTGTATCATTATGACGGCAACGGGAAACTGCTTAATCAGATAAGCGACGGTTACTTTGTGACCGGCAATGTGCAGCAAATTGATACCCTGAACCGGATGATTTACTTTGAGGCATTCGGCAGGGAAAAGGAGATTCATCCGTACTACAGCCTTACATACAAAGCTTCAATTGACAGGGGAGGAATGAGCCTTATAACTAAGGATGACGCCAGCCACTCAATGAGCATGTCAAAGAGTTCAAAGTATTATGTCGATAACTTTTCAAGGGTTGATCTGGAGCCGAGATCTGTGCTGAGAGACAACAATGGTAACATTCTGATGGAGCTTGAAAGGCCCGATCTGACAGAACTTTACCGTACCGGATGGAAGATGCCCGAGACCTTCAGGGTCAAGGCCAAAGACGGGGTTACAGACCTGTTCGGGGTGATGTACAAGCCGTTTGATTTCGATTCCACCCGTAAATATCCTGTTATATCATATGTTTATCCAGGCCCTCAGACAGAGAGCGTACCCTATACTTTCAGCACCTCAGGCAGATACAATGTGGCCCTGGCACAGCTCGGGTTCATTGTTGTCAATTTCGGACACCGGGGAGGAAGCCCTCAGAGAAGCCATTATTACCATTCATTCGGGTATGATGATCTGCGTGACTATGCCCTGGCCGACGACAAGTACGGTATCGAACAGCTGGCAGATATTTTCCCCAACATAGACATAAACAGGGTAGGTATCTACGGCCACTCGGGCGGCGGATTCATGTCAACGGCGGCATTACTTTCATTTCCTGACTTCTATGATGTTGCGGTATCATCGGCCGGGAATCATGACAACAATATCTATAACCAGTGGTGGGGGGAGACCCATGACGGTGTGGAAGAGGTGGAGAAAAAGGTGAAGCTTAAGGAAGGGGAGACCGGGGATACTGTTAAAATATCATTCAAGGCTGAGATAAAAAAGAACCAGGATCTTGCAGGGAAGCTTAAGGGCCATTTGCTCCTTGTTCACGGAGATATTGATAACAATGTCCATCCGGGCAATACTATCAGGGTGGCTGATGCTCTCATAAAGGCCAACAAAAGGTTCGACATGATGATAATGCCGGGGCAGCGTCATTCTTTCGGTAATTATGCAGTTTATTTCGAGCGATTGATGTGGTACTATTTTGCTGAGCATCTGCTCTATGATTACCGGACGAATGCCGACCTCTATGATTACATGGGAAAATAATTGACGAAGCCGCCACGGTTCTCCGTGGCGGCCTTTTTCACAAGGTACTCACGGGCAAACTGTAGCGGCTTTCATCACAGGACTGTCACGGACAAACCGTGACAGCCTTCATCGCGAGACTGTTATTCCACAGCCGGCTGCTTCTCCCTCGCAGTTTTCTTTTCAGGTTTTTCCTTCGCGGACCCCAGAAGTAGTAATTCATTCACAACAATTTCTGTCGATCCTTTCTGGACGCCGTTTTTGTCAGTGTATGTACGGTATGTGATACGGCCGTCAATACACACTTCCTTTCCCTTTGACAGGTACTTCGATGCAATCTCTGCCGAACCGTTCCATGCCACAATGTTGTGCCAGGTGGTCTCCTCAGTCTTCAGCCCTTCGGCATTCTTGAAGTTTTCATTTGTGGCAAGTGTGAATCGTGCCAGTTTCTTGCCGCTCTCAAGCGTCTTAATCTCCGGGTCATGACCGAGATGGCCGATCAGCTGTACCCTGTTTCTCAATGTGCTCATCTTTTTTGTTTTTGGTTATTAAGTGAGTTAACAGTACAAATTTGCACCGGCCCGGCCGACCAACCCGGTTGTTAACCGCTTGTATTCATTTGGCAGTCGTTTATACCCGTTTGTAAACGTTTTTTTGTATATTTATCAAAACATTACGCTGTGGAACGAGTGTGTCTTGACTGCGGGGAAAAACTTCTCGGACGGTCTGATAAGAAATTCTGCTCTGACCAGTGCCGCAACAATTATAATAACCGGCTAAACCGTGATTCCAATAACTATGTCCGCAATGTTCACGGTATGCTGAGGCGAAACCGGAAGATACTGTCAGATCTTTATGATGACGGCCACAGAAGACTGCACCGTGACGCTCTCGTTGCCCTGGGTTACAGCTTTACATTTTTTACCCACCTGGTTGAGACAGCAGAAGGTCTCAAATGGATTTTCTGCTTTGAGTATGGATTCAGGGATGACGGTGCCGGATACCTCGAGCTCAAACAAAACAGCTCCTATCTGGAAACGGATACAGGGTACAGGGAAGACAACCTGCAAAGGTTTGATTGAGGATCAGGATAAAATAGTTATTTTTGGATCGGTTAATAAATCCGGTAATTATGAAGATAAGAGCTTTGTTGATAGTTGCGCTTGTGTATGTTTCAATTTCAGCCTGTGGCCAGGAGTCGAAGAAGTATGAGAACCAGTATCTTGTAAAGGTGGGAGATACTGCTCCTGATTTCACAATCGCCGAGGCAGGGGGAAAGACATATAAACTCTCTGACCTGAGGGGAAAGGTAGTGATGCTTCAGTTCACCGCCAGCTGGTGCAGTGTTTGCCGCAAAGAGATGCCATTTATTGAGAACGAGATATGGCTCCCCGGTAAAAAGGAGGGGCTAGTTGTAATAGGCATTGACCGTGACGAACCGCTAGAAACTGTTTTGAAATTTAAAAACGATATTGCAGTTACATATCCTCTGGCACTTGATCCCGGGGCGGCACATTTTTCACTGTTTGCCGAAAAAGAGGCCGGCGTAACCCGTAACGTAATTATTGACCGCAATGGCAAAATAATTTTTCTGACCCGCCTGTTTGAACGGGAAGAGTTTGACAAAATGAAGGAAGTGATCTTTGCCGAACTGAAAAAGAAGAGTTAAAATGATCCAATAATTGCCTTCCCGTGCAACCTTTGGGTAATTTAATCGTTCTATATATCAGAATTTGGTTTAACTTAAATTTCACAACAATGAAAAAGATCCTTGTAATACTCTTTGCTCTTCTGCTTACCGCACCGCTTTTCTCACAGGTAAAATTCGGGCTGAAAGCCGGAGCAAGTACTGACTTCACTTTCACTAACCAGACCCTCCAGGGGACTGATTTTGAGGTAATTCTGCAGAATGCCAAAGAGGCAGAATGGGGCTTCCAGGGAGGTGCATTCCTGAGAGCATCTTTTGCAGGGTTATATGTTCAGCCTGAGATTCTGCTAGCAACTGCAACAAACTCAGTAACATATGATGATGTTGACGCAGGCGGTGTCCCGGTTATCTACAATCAGAAGTTTACAAAACTCAATATTCCGGTCATGGTTGGCCTTAAGGTGGCATTTCTGAGAGTTAATGCCGGTCCGGCAGCCTCTATCCTGATCACTGATACAAAAGAGGTAATAGAGGGAGCAACCTATAAGAGGGCTACTTTTGGCTATCAGGCAGGTCTTGGTCTGGATCTTTTCAAAAGATTGACGGTTGACGTTCGTTATGAAGGAAACCTGAACCAGTTCGGTGACCAGATCACGATTGCCGGCGAGACTTTTACGCTGGATGACAGAACAGGCGCCCTGTTGCTTCAGGTCGGCCTGATTTTTTAGACAGTCAGGACAATAAAACAGGACTCTCCCGCTGATAAACGGGAGAGTTTTTTTATTTTTACAGATGAAGGCGTTTAAAACACTCAGGAATAATGTCAGGTAACAGCATTTCTATTATACTGTGGATATTGGCAATTATTTACCTGGTTACTGTTT
>Ga0209800_10004089_pt1 | contig 11010 bp, 5 predicted proteins | sample Higcelweek8metaG_FD_187174 | JGI IMG/M metagenome (GOLD analysis project Ga0209800, IMG submission 187174) | Freshwater pond sediment microbial communities from the University of Edinburgh, under environmental carbon perturbations - High... | ecosystem: Environmental > Aquatic > Freshwater >... | reverse complement strand
CCTATTTTGACTTAATTCCTTAACATGTTTAAAGATTTTGTTCAAACTAGCCTTCTGAGAGAAAGTATTTCCAAAAAGCATAGATTTTCCGTCATCTGCCATCGAAACTATCGGATTTATACCCAACAAATTGGCAATAAAACCTTTTGGCTTTGATACTCTGCCTCCCTTTATCATATATTTGAGATTCCTTACACTAACATATATTTTAGAATCAGGGATACTTGAATTAATAGTATTTAGAATTGCTTTAACCGACTCCCCTTTTTCAATTTCCTGTGCCGCTTTTAAAACTAAAAGCCCCAATGCTCCTGAAAGGTTTTTTGAATCAACAACATGAATCGGTTTATTAAATTCTTTTTGTACCAACTTTGCAGCACGCTCACTGCTTGCAAATGTGCCACTAAACTGTCCAGTAAGATGAATTGCAATAATTGCATCGTAATGTTGCGCAAGTTGTGAATACAAATTTACAAATGTGCGTTCGTTTATCAGTGATGTTTTTGGGAATACAGGATTAGATTCGAGCATATCGTAAAAATGTTCGGAGCTAATCGTCAGTTTATCGAGATACTGATTTTCGCCAAAATTTAGATTTATTGGAACCATATTAATTTGGTAATATTCCATAAGTTCGACTGGTAAATCACAAGCGGAATCAGTTACCAGAGCAATATTCCATTTGCGATTGTTCAACACTTCCTGCTGTCTCAGCATATCATCAACTTTCTGAAAAGTAATTGTACCGAAATCTTTCAACCAGTGAAACAGCTTAGCCGGCTCGTTAGTATGCAAATGTATCCTACAATTCTTCTCTGCTCCTGCTATTACGATAGAATCGCCACTGTCCCTCAAAGCATTCTGAAGTTCAGCCTTGCTCAAAGTCAAATCTTTAATTATTGCTTCGGTGCAAAATCTGTAATTTAAATCTTCTTCATTTATATTATCGGCATGAATTAAGCTTGTACTATTTGCAGCCTGAACTGCAATGGCTCTAATATCTTCTTTTTTTAAAAAAGCAACAATGCCTTCCATAAAAACAACAAAACCTTTAGCTCCAGCATCAACAACGCCATGTTTACTTAATATTTTTAATTTAGCTGTTGTTTCCTTAAGGGATTTTTGGAGTATAGAAAGAGATTGAATAATAACCTCTTTAAAACCACCTGAATTTTCTTTACGACTATAAATATACTCTGACCAATCTTTTATTACTGTAAGAATTGTTCCGTCTACAGGTTTATCAATAGCTTCATAAACAAATGGAACAGTTTTATTGATACTTTCGGCAAATTCAGCAAGATTAGTTACTGGTTTATTTGCTGTAACGGCATTAAGTCCATATAAAAACTGTGCAAATATAACTCCCGAATTCCCTCTTGCACCAATCATTGCAGCATCGGCAATATCAGAAATAGTTTCTTTGTACGACTTACTAGGCTTTACATTGTCTATAACCGCACGAATTGTAGAAGCTAGATTTGTTCCTGTGTCCTTGTCCGAAACTGGAAATACGTTTATGTCATTAATAGCGATCTGATTATTTAACACATTTTGTCCACCAGCTAAAAATGCATAATAAATGTACTTCCCGTTGATTTCTTCAGTGTCGTCATATCCCATATCACAAAGTCTTAAACATCAATAGTCCAAATTTAATCATTATTATTACTCAAAATCCTTTTTAATTTAAAAGTTACAAATTACTTGAGACATCTTAAACTTGATCAATATTGAGTGATGTTTTAACAAAATTTCAAATGGAATGTTTTAGAACCACAAATGAAAGGCTCCCTATACTTTGTTCAAAATGCTATTCATTAAAGAATTGGATTTTTAAGATTAAGACTTTAACACTTCCTCTCTCACAGTTTCACTTACTGCACTTCTGTATGCATTTATTGTCTGAGCTTTCTTAAACTTCTTTAGCACTTTATGCGAATTTGTAAAAGACATCGAAAAGTACTCCCAAAAATGAAACATTTTGGTTAAAAGGTGTCCTGGTCCAGAAAGAGCTTCGGCATAAGTATCATATAGCTCGTCGTGAAAACTTTTGAAAAGTTCATTGCTATTTTCGGGATGTTCCGTAACATTAGCTTTTATCATTTGTGGCAAAAACGGATCGGCAATAATTCCGCGTCCAATCATCCAAGTGTCAATTTCAGGAAAAAGATTTTGCATTTCTGTAAATTTGGCGACTGATGAAATGTCGCCATTGTAAATCAACTTATGATTTGTACTAGCGATGCAACGCTTAAAAGAATCCAAATCAACAATTCCTTTGTACATTTGCTTACCAATTCGGGCATGAACAGCAATGTTTTTAATCGGATATTTTTCTAGAAGTGGTAAAATCTTAAAAATCTCTTCGTTATTATCGAATCCCAAACGCATTTTAATTGAAACCGTAATATCCGATTCACTGTAAACCTTGTTTAAAATGCTATCAACTTTATCTGCATCTGGCAAAAGACCAGATCCAAGTCCTCGCTTTACAACCGTTGGTGATGGACAACCAAGATTCCAGTTTAGTTCACTATATCCGAGTTCCCGAACATCCTTCGCAACAATCAAAAATTCTTCAGCATCGTTTGTAAGAACCTGTGGAATAAGCTCAGCAACAGAATTATTTACAGGCAAAATATCACGAAAGTTAGAGGATTTCATCTCCAAATTATCATTTAACCGAATATACGGAGCATAAAAAGTATTAATGCCTCCAAAATGTTTATTAAATGTATTACGAAATTTAAAATCCGTAAATCCTTGCAGTGGCGATGATATGAGTTTGTAGGTCATTGAAAAGAGTTTGTGATATCTGTTGTTTACAATGCAAAGGTAGAAAACCTCTAACTATTTGCAATCAGAAGTGCAATTTAATGCACTTTTGGCTGTATTTTCTATTGTATAATCGCGAAGTTTCACAGAAAAGTGCTATTTGATGCAGTTTAGTATGATATTTTGAAAAATACTTCAAGATTCTAGTTCTTAAAACCTTAAAAATTGCTTATATTTACATTAAAATAAATACATAGAATCGGCGAAAGAATTACAGTTTTAAAGTTGCTAATCGAGACAAACTATTTAATGTGCTTCTATGAAAAGATTTTTGATAGGAATTTTATTTTCACTGTTTGTTTTGCAAGCAGTTTCGCAATATCAAGTTGGGTTCGGAGTATTTCTTAACACAAGTACACCGCTATCTTCTGCTGAATTTCCAAATCCAGACTTAAATACATTTGAAATTTCAATTAAAGGAGTTCTTCCCGACTATACATGCTATGATTTCATCGGTGGAAGAGGTAAAGACTTTTACAATTTTACTTTAATGAAAGAAGTACACCGTCAGTTGTTTTACCCAGTCGACTTGTATCTTGGCTTGGGTTTTCATATTGGCGGTTGGAGAAAAACATATATTGCTTACAATCCTGATAAGAAGATTTTTGGTGGTTTGGACGGAAATTTTGGTCTTCAGTTTACGGTATTGCCAATTTCTATTTCTGTTGGTTGGCGACCCATGTGGACTCTTCTGGGGGGAGATCAATTTTATTGGATGAAGCAAATTGGTGTAAGATTTTGTATCTAAGATAAATTCAAAAAAACAAAAATCAAGTTCCAAAATGTTGGACTTGTTATTTGGATTTTGATTATTGTAATTTAATAATTTTATGAAAAAACTATTAATTTTATTGATCATTATTGGCATTTCAGCGACTGCTTATCTCTGTGCACAGGAAGATGCATATGGTCAGTTGCGCAGGGCTGCAGGTTCAGATGGTTATGTAACACCTGTTAATGGACCTGTGCCAGTAGGTGAAGAATCATCATATGAAAACACCTCAAATTCCGATGCACAGATAATTGCTAATTATCAATACAAGGCTGTTTCTGTTAATAATCTAGGAGTTGATTATCAGAACTCTGGTAATTATGGTGCTGCTATAAGAGCTTACAAAAAAGCACTTTGGTATGATCCATATAACGAAACAGCTAGAGCCAATCTTGCAAGTGCACGCGAAGCACGTAGAATGACACACAAAAATAATAGAAATGCTAGAGCTTATGAAAAAGCTGAGGCAGAAAGAAGGGCAATAGCTGAAAAAGAAAGGCTGGCCCAAGAAGAAAGAGACCGAGCTGCACAAAGAGAACGTGAATTGGCTGGAAATAATTCAAATTCTATCAATACTCATCAAACTACTAGCGATATAATTTTAAAAAAAGCAGAAATTGAAGCGGAAAAAGCGACAAAGGATCTCGAAGAAGCAAAACTTAAGTTGGTTGAGCTAAAAACTAGTCTCGACAATACGAACAAATTATTAAAGATGTACTCAAAATCTCTTGCAAATAACTCGGCAGAACTTGATAGTTGGGGCGAGACGGTTGATAAGACTTATGCAAATACTCTTAAAGTTTCTCAGGAATATTTCATGCAGATGTTTCTCAAATACAGTTTGCTTACGAACTTTGACCCTAAGTACAAAAACGGACCTTATCAAAAACTCGAAGAATTACTTCAAAGCTCCGACCCTGTAAAAAAGCAATGGCTATTAACCGAATTCGCTGACAAAAATCTAAACCCTGATGATGTTAGCAAATTTGTAGATCTTGTTATGGCAAATACAGATGCTGCCGCAATAAGTTCAGAAATATTTTTTGGCGATCCTGAAAATATTAAAACTCAACTTGACGCAGTTTTATTTATAAATAGCGTTTTTGAAGCAAAAGAATGGGTTAAATATGATGAACTTAAAGACTGCCCGATGTTTAAGCAAATGGCAAATGCTAAAGGTAAGACAATGCCTGGAGACTGGTATACACAAGCAAAAGTAATCGGTGAAGTATATTCCGACCTTGTGGTTCAGTGCGTTAGTTGGAAAACAATTAATCGACTAAATGAAGATAGCGAATCGATGACTCAAAAAGTCAATATGCTAATCTATAAACAGGACCAGACAATGAAACAGATAGATTGTCTTGAAAACTGTATTGATGGCCCTGATGGCAAATGCATGAACAAGTGTACTGGAAAATCAAAACTGCATACGCCACCTCCTTTTTTGGATTAAGACTTTAAGTATTTTAATTAAAATTGCATAATTGTCAAATTCCGCTAGGCAACAAATTCTTAATTCGTTAAGGATAGAAAGGTCATTCAAGATTTTACATTATCTTCCCTCTTTCAAAAAAATACACTATAATTGCATTAGCAACATGATAAACTATTGCGATGAAAAATAAAGTTTTAAGCATAATCCTGATTTTCTGCTCCCAGTTCTTGTTTTCGCAGAATCCAGCTGATAACAACACAACACTTATCAACGGCTACGCACAGAAAGTGTCGGGAGTGGATTTTAATTATCATTCTTCAATTCCTTATGCCGAAGAATGTTTGCTAATTCGTGCAACTGATGGCACTTCGTCAATGGAATGGCAAACTGCCCCACTTCCTGCAGACTTAAAAACCGAAAATGTAAGCTTTATTTGGCTTGCTGGGGTTGGTTCTTCGCCCGGAAATGCTAGTTTTGATTTGGAAATTAATGGGAAAAATAAATTTACATTCTGGGCAGATGGCGCTACTGAATTTAATCTAAAAACAGATGATGGATATTCGCTTTGCTTTAAAAAAGATTTAATTGACCAACATGGCGATCAGTTTGGGTTTATGTATCTTACCATCCCAACAAATAAATTAATTCCTGGCGAATCTCTGAAATTAAAAGTTACTGGCGGAAAGTTTGAAAAGACTTCGTGGTATATGACTTTTAAATTCCCAATCGAAAGTCAGCTAAGTATAAAATCTTTGCCTGCCATAATCAAAGAAAATGACAAATATTTTCAATTAGGAGTTGCCGGCATTCTTCATTTTGGAGAACCAACTACTGCTAAAATTTATATTGGCGATGAACCAGTCAAACTTATGGATGTTAAATTTGGATACAATTATTTGCGAGTTCAATTGCCAGCAGTTGAAATTCCTACCAAGCTAAAATACCGCCTCGAAATTGGTGAAAAAAATTGGAGTGGCGAACTTGATTTAAGTCCTGTTCGCAAATGGAATGTAAATCTTGTTCAACATTCGCACACCGACATTGGCTATACTCGTTCGCAAACAGATATTTTAGCCGAGCATTTGAGGTATATTGACTATGCTCTCGATTACTGCGACATTACTGATAATTATCCTGACGCTGCGAAATTCAGATGGACCTGCGAAGCTTCCTGGGCTGTTGATGAATATCTAAAATGTAGGCCAAAAGAACAAATAGAACGTTTGCAGAAAAGGATTGCCGAAGGAAGAATTGAAGTAACTGGTATGTACTTCAACTTTTCGGATATTCCAGATGAGCAAGTTTTGGCAGCATCGCTTCAACCACTTAAGAATTTCAGAGAAAATGGAATTAATGTTACTACAGCAATGCAAAACGACGTTAACGGAATTGGCTGGTGCATGGTTGATTATTACAGTGATATGGGCGTAAAATATCTTAACATGGGAACTCATGGACACAGAGCCTTGATTTGTTTCGATAAACCAACTTTGTTTTGGTGGGAATCTCCATCGGGCAAGAAAATCCTAGCATACCGAGGCGAGCATTACATGATTGGAAATGTAAAATTCAAAATCCAGTCAGGCGATTTTAATACTTTTGAGGATAACCTACTAACCTATCTCACGAATCTTGAAGCAAAGGGTTATGAGTATGATTTAATTGCGCTGCAGTATTCTGGCTACATAACAGACAATTCTCCTCCATCCACAATTTCGTCAGATATGATTAAACAATGGAACGAAAAATATGAATGGCCAAAGCTAAAATCAGCTACTGCATCGGAGTTTTTCGTAGAAATGGAAGAAAACTATGGAGAAACTTTTCAGGTAATCCGCGGTGCATGGCCAGATTGGTGGACCGACGGTTTTGGAGCTTCTACACGTGAAGTAGAAGCCACTCGATATGCTCAAAGCGACCTAATTGCAAATACTTCTGGCTTAACCATGGCAAAAATTATGGGTGCGGAATTACCTGCAGAAATTTCGGACAGAATTGAATCAATTAATTCTGCATTATTATTTTACACCGAGCATACTGTTGGATATCATGCAAGTGTTTATGAACCATTCCATGAATATACGATGCAACAGCGGGCAATTAAGGAATCATATGCATGGGAAGCCAGTAGAAAAGCAAAGATGATAGGTGAAGAAACTATGGGTTTGCTTCAAAGCTATTTTGTACGAGAAAAAGAACCATCAATTATAATTTTCAACACTCTAAATTTTAATCGTAGCGGTTTGTGTAAAGTTTATATTGATCATCAGATTATACCAAGAAATTCTAAATTCACAATTACTGACCAAAATGGAAATATGGCTAAAGCTCAGGTTTTTGAGCGCCACTCCGATGGCACATATTGGTATTTATGGGTTGATGATGTCCCAGCTTTTGGCTACAAAAAATTCATTATTAAAGCAGATAAGGAAGTTGCCGAAATTGTTTCAAAAGAACAAGCTACAAAAGATGAAATAAATGAACTTGAAAACGATTGGTATAAAATCAAAATCAATACTCAAACAGGAACTATCTCTAGCATTTACGACAAGGAATTAGATCGCGAATTGGTTGATGCCAAAGCAGAATGGAGTTTTGGTGAATTTATTTACGAATTGCTCGACAACCGTTCACAACTAGAATCTTTTAATCTTACTTCATACACTCGCGAGGCTCCAGATTCAATTTGGTTCGACGCATTCGAGAAAGGAAATGTTTGGAATACTATTCGATTTAAAGGAAACACCCGTGCAGCCGAAAAAGACGGAGCATTTTCAGTTGAAATCAGACTTTTTAAAACTACTAAGCGAATTGATTTGGCCTATTATATCGAAAAGAAACTCGTAACAGATCCTGAAGGAATTTATATTGCCTTCCCTTTTGCAATCGACGATGGACAATTGGCGTTTGATGTTCAGGGTGGCGAAGTTCGACCTGGAATTGATCAGATAAAAGGCTCGTCGAACGACTGGAACACAGTTCAGAATTATGCTAGATTGTATAATAGCGATGTGCAAATTCTATTAAGCAGTGCCGAAATACCTCTGATGCAATTTGGTGGAATTAACACTGGTCGTTACGATGCAGATGCGAAGCCAGAATCAACACATATTTATGGTTGGCCAATGAATAATTATTGGACAACAAACTTTAATGCCGACCAGCATGGCGGAATTCGCTGGACATACTCTATTAGCAGCCTTGCAGAAAACAGTATTACTGAAGCAACCATGTTCGGTTGGGGAAATAGAACTCCATTTTTAACCAGAGTTTTACCAGGCGGTGGTTCTGGCGATGATTTATGGCAAAACTCGATCATCAGCAACTGGCCCGAAGAAGTTATTCTAATTAGTGCAATTACATCAGAAGATGGCAAGTCTGCAATATTCCACATTCGCGAAACTGGTGGAAAGCAAAAAACTTTCGAAATCAAGAATACTGAAACTGGTAAAATAATGAAGTGCTTCGAGGTTGATGTTACTGGCACAAAAATAAAAGATGGCACAATTGAAATCTTACCATTTGAGTCGAAATTTTTTAGAGTGGAGTTCTAAAAATGTAGGGCAAATTCATGATTAAACACAGGTCAAATTAATGAATTTGACCTACATTTGTAATTCAAAAAACATATTTCATAATGAAAACAAAATTACTCCTAGTGTTGATTCTTTTCGCAATGATTTCGTGCAAAAATAAAAATGAGATCAGAATTATTGATAATGGAAAAACGGAGTACAAAATCCTAATTCCAAAAAATCCTTCAAAAGAAGAAATTCGTGCTGCCGAGTTTCTGAATTATCACCTCGATAAAATTTCGGGTTGCAAGATTCCTGTTATTAAAAGCGATAATCCAGGTGAAGGAAAATACATTAGCATTTCCAAATCAGATGAAATCGAAGGCGAAGATTGTTTCTCAATTACAACTACCGACCAAAATATAATTATTAAAGGAGGTAGCGATCGCGGATGCATTTATGCAATTTCTGAAATTCTTGAAAAGTATCTTGGTGTTAAATATTTTAGTCCAGATTATGTCCTAATTCCAAAAACAAAGGAAATTATTTTACCAGAAATAATTATAACAGGCACAACAGCAAACACTTACCGCAATGTTCACGGCACTTTTACCGAAGATGAAAATTATAAGGATTTTCATAGGCTAAACGAGCATCAGGACATGTTTGCCGACAAATACTATGTTCACACCTTTAATACTCTGGTTCCATGGCAGGATTATTTTGAGACACATCCAGAATATTTTTCTGAAGTGAACGGCAAAAGAATTATAGATCAGCTTTGTTTGTCAAATCCAGAAGTTCTGCAACTTGTAATTGAAAAACTCAAGAAAGAAATGCCACTGCAACCAGATAAAATGGTTTGGTCAGTTAGTCAAGGTGATAATTTCTCATATTGCCAATGCGATAAATGTAAAAAGATAATTGACGAAGAAGGAAGTGCTGCAGGACCGATTATCAGATTTGTAAACGATGTTGCAAAAGAATTTCCCGATAAAATTATCTCTACCCTAGCCTACCAATACAGTCGAACTGCACCGAAAAAAACTAAACCTCTCGATAATGTTCAGGTTATGCTTTGCACAATTGAACTTAATCGTTCGCAGCCAATTGCAACCGATCCTTCGAGTGCATCCTTCCTTAAAGACATCGAAGAATGGGGAAAAATATGCAATCACATTTACCTTTGGGATTACACTGTTGACTTTGCACATAGTTACTGTCCGTTTCCAAACTTGCAAACCTTGCAGCCAAACATTCAGCTTTTTGTCAAAAATAATGTCAAGGAGCATTTCCAACAGACAAATACAGCGAGAGGACATGAGTTTTCAGAATTAAAATCCTATATCCTTGCAAAATTGCTATGGAATCCCGATGCTGATGTCGATGCAATTATTGTTGAATTTACTGATGGTTATTATGGTGCTGCAGGCGAATGGATTAGAAAATATATTTATGCCATGCAGGACGAAGTTGTAAAAACCGGCGAATGGCTCGACATTTATGGCCCCCCAACTAATTACCAAAAGTCTTTTCTTTCGGCAGAAAACACAAAAAGCTACAATTCATTTTTTGATAAAGCAGAAGAAGCTGTAAAAAATGATTCAGCTGCACTCATTCATGTTCGTACTGCACGTATGCAATTGTGGTATGCAATTATGGAAATTGGAAAAGCCGATATGTTTGGGCCTCGCGGCTGGTACACCGAGAAAAATGAAGAGTTTATCCCAAAATCCGAAATGACAAAGATGCTCGAAGACTTTTATACCACAGCTCAGCAGGCTGGATGCAAATATGTAAATGAATCGGGACTCACAGTTGAAGAATATTATCAATCGTCGAAAAGGTTTATTAATGTTCAAGTGAAAGGAAATCTTGCATTTCGAAAGAAAATTACAGCAAGCCCCGAACCGTCCGAAAAATATAGTAGCGGCGATCTTTCTGTTCTGACCAACGGTGTACGAGGTGCTAATGATTACAAAGTTCATTGGCTTGGATGGGAAGCACAAGATTTTGAATTGATTTTAGATTTGGAAAAAGTTTGTGAAGCACAGACAATTGAAATTTCCACTTTATACGACCCTAAAAGCTGGATTTTGCATCCTGCCTCAGTTAGCTGCTATGTTTCAGAAAACGGAACAAGCTACAAGCTTATCGAAAAGCAAACTGTAAGTGGTGATCAGAGAAAAGAAACAGAAAAAGTAAACCGTACTTTCAGCTTTAAAACCTCAAACATAAAATACCGCTTTGTAAAGTTTGAAGTAAAAGGCACATTAAAACTCTTCGATTGGCATCCATCTGCTGGTGGTGGTTCGTGGGTGTTTGTTGATGAAGTAGTGGTGAAGTAATTCTGGTATCCAAATTCATGAAAATCCAGTAGGTCAAATTCATGGTTCCTGAGTTATTATCGAAGGATGAATTTGACCTACTAATTTAGACCAATGATA
>Ga0209800_10004084_pt1 | contig 11033 bp, 7 predicted proteins | sample Higcelweek8metaG_FD_187174 | JGI IMG/M metagenome (GOLD analysis project Ga0209800, IMG submission 187174) | Freshwater pond sediment microbial communities from the University of Edinburgh, under environmental carbon perturbations - High... | ecosystem: Environmental > Aquatic > Freshwater >... | reverse complement strand
AAAGTGGGTGGAGTAATTACTGCGACCGTAACAAGAAGGAAAATTTTAAGAAGCTCGATTTTGAAGAAGTCTTGAAAAAAGTAGATAAAATGCCGGTTACCGAATGGAATTATAAAGGAATAGATACAATGAAATATATAGGTCCAATGGCTCAGGATTTTTGGCAGGCATTTCAGTTAGGTGGTACCGATAGCCTTGGAATCAACTCTATATGTATCGATGGGGTGAATATGGCAGCTATTAAAGGGTTAATCCAACGGACCGATGAATTAAATGCGACCCTGGCCAAATTGAAGGAACAAAAACAAAAAGTGGCGCAATACAAAATTATTCTTCAGCAACGAAACGAGGTATTGATCAATTTGAAAAAAGAGCTGAAAGAATTGAGTTTTGAAATTTCAAAATATGCCAATATAAACAATGGACTGGTTACAGAAAAACTTGAAAACAATGAAGCACATTGATATCATATATAAAAGACAAACAGCAATGAAACGAATTCTTTTATCCATTACAATCCTGTTTTTTTCGGTTGTATTAGTGGCTCAAACGCCTCAAAGGATGAGTTATCAGGCAGTAGTCAGGAATTCTGACAATAAACTGATTGTGAGCCAAAAGATAGGGATGAGGATCAGTATCCTGCTGGGTTCGTCTGATGGGCAGGTAGTTTACTCCGAAAAACAATCACCGGCTACAAACGAAAATGGTCTGGTCAGTTTTGAAATTGGGGGCGGAAGTATAGTTTCGGGTGATTTTTCAGCTATTGACTGGTCAAAAGGTCCATTCTTCATTAAAACTGAAACAGATCCGTCATCTGCCGGAGGGTCTAATTATTCCATAATCGGTATTAGCCAACTACTTAGCACGCCTTATGCTTTATATGCTAAAACTGCTGAAAAGCTGACTGGCAATCTTCCCGAAACGGATCCAAAATATTCAGCCGACAGTTCATTTATCAAAAATGGAGTGCGAGAATGGAACAGTTCACTGGCAAAGACCATCGATGCTGCCGATACAACCCGTTGGGGAAGAGCAGAAACCGATCCTGTGTTTAATGCATGGGATAAAAGCACCGGTATAAACATTTCAGAAAGCCAGATTACCGACCTAAAACATTTTACCAGTGCTGATGAAACCGACCCCAAATTTGCAGCATGGAATAAAAGCGACGGCATTACAATTAAAGAAAACCAGATTACTGATCTTCATCATTTCACCAATACCGATGAAACCGACCCCGTTTTCGGTTCTTCCGTAGCGAAAGGGATTTCCTCTGCGGATACTGCAAGGTGGAATAATAATTTTTCGGGTAATTATCAGGACTTAATAAACAGACCTGCCAATCTGGGCGATTTCAATAACGACAAAGGCTATCAATTATCGTCCGAAGATGGGGACATTAGCTCGACAAATGAACTTCAATATCTATGGAGCGAGATTAGCCATAAGAGGATTGGCCTTTCTCCGGGAGGAGGATGGGTTTATATTCCGGATGCTGAAGGAGATCCTGTTTTTAGTGCATGGGACAAATCGACGGGTATCAGCATCACTGAGGACCAGATTACCGACCTTCGCCATTTCACGAATGCCGATGAAACCGACCCACGTTATACTGCCGACAGTTCGTTCTTAAAAAATGGGATAAGAAGCTGGAATAATTCGTTGGTCAAGACCATCGATGTTGCCGATACAACTTATTGGGGAAGGGCCGAAACCGATCCTTTCTTTTCAGCATGGGACAGGAGCAGTGGTATAACCATCACCGAGAGCCAGATTACCGACCTTGACCATTTTACCACGGCTGATGAAATAGACCCACGTTACGCGGCCGATAGTTCGTTTATTAAATCAGGGGTAAGAAGTTGGAACAGTTCCTTTGCCAAAACCATCGTTCCTGCCGACACTACCCGTTGGGGTGTTGAAACCGACCCTGTATTTTCGGCTTGGGATAAAAGCGACGGAATAGCTATTACCGAGAGCCAGATTACCGACCTTGACCATTTTACCACGGCTGATGAAATAGACCCGCATTTCGCTACTGATAGTTCATTCATCAAAACCGGGGTTCGGAGCTGGAACAGTTCGTTGGCTAAAACCATCGATGTCTCCGACACTACATGGTGGGGAAGAGCCGAAACTGATCCTCTCTTTTCAGCATGGAACAGAAGCACCGGTATAACCATTACCGAGAGCCAGATTACCAACCTGGATCATTTCACAACTGCCGATGAAATCGATCCGAGGTACGCAACCGATAGTTCATTCATCAAAACGGGGGTACGTGGCTGGAATAGTTCGTTGGCAAAAAAGATAACTTCAACAGACACCACCCGTTGGGGAAATGATGATAATCCCACCAACGAAATTCAATCAGTAAGCATGGTCGAAGATTCGGTATTCTTAAGCAAAGGCGGTGGATCGATAAAACTTCCTGCAGAAACTGATCCTGTCTTTTCAGTATGGGACAAAAGCGGCGGAATATTAATTACAGAAAGCCAGATTACCGACCTAAAACATTTTACCAACGCCGATGAAATCGACCCGAAGTATGCAATCGACAGCTCGTTCATCAAAAATGGGGTGAGAGACTGGAACGGTTCATTTGCAAAAACCATTGTTAGCGACGACACGACCCGTTGGGGAATTGATGACAGTCCAACCAATGAAATTCAAACGTTGGGTATCGTTGGCGATTCGGTATTCTTAAGCAAAGGTGGCGGCTATGCAATAGTTCCTGCTGAAACTGATCCTATTTTTTCAGCATGGGACAGGAGTTCCGGTATAACCATTACCGAGAGCCAGATTTCTGATCTGGATCATTTTTCCACCGCTGATGAAATCGACCCAAAATATGCGGTTGACAGTTCGTTCATTAAAGCCGGGGTGCGGAGTTGGAACAGTTCAGTGGCAAAAAATATTACCTCTGCAAATATTACACACTGGAATTTAATTTTTGACGGCAACTATAGTAGTTTAACTAATGCACCTGATATTGCGCTTTCAACCAATTCAAAGACAATACCACTTACTACCGGTGGAACTTTTCAAATAACAGATGCGGGGAATGTTAATAAGTATCTCACTGTAAAACAAAGTACAGGTTTGGTTGGTATTGGCACCAATGCAACTGATCCCAAGGCTCAGCTCGAAATTGGTGGTACCGAAGGTTTACTTGTCAGGGGGACAATAAATAGCGGAACGATAAGGGCGCTTGGCGCCGGGCTGCGGATGCACTGGTACCCGCGCAAAGGGGCGTTTCGGGTTGGAAATGCCGAAACTGCTTATTGGGATGATGATGGAACCTCCTATCCGAAAATGGCATTATATTCTATTGGTATGGGTTATCAACCCCGGCCATCGGCTGTGGCATCAACCGCTATTGGCGCATATAATCAGGCTACCGGCGATTATGCGCTTTCATTGGGTTCGTACAGCCAGGCCACTGCATCACATGCTGTTGCCATTGGCACGCAGGCTTATGCAACAGGTATATATTCCATAGCCATTGGTTCCGGGGCAAATACTAACGGTAGAGATGGTTCAGTGGTTGTTGGCGATGATGCTTATTTCCAAACGGCCTATTCCTCGGCCGATAACCAACTCACCATGCGGTTTATAGGAGGGTACCGGTTATGGTCCTCTTATCCCGACTCCACGTCGGGTGTTTACATGCGGCATGGGCAAAGTGGGTGGAGTAATTACTGCGACCGTAACAAGAAGGAAAATTTTAAGAAGCTCGATTTTGAAGAAGTCTTGAAAAAAGTAGATAAAATGCCGGTTACCGAATGGAATTATAAAGGAATAGATACCATGAAATACATAGGCCCAATGGCTCAGGATTTTTGGCAGGCATTTCAGTTAGGTGGTACCGATAGCCTTGGAATCAACTCTATATGTATCGATGGGGTGAATATGGCAGCTATTAAAGGGTTAATTCAACGGACGGATGAATTAAAATCAGCTGTTGATGAATTGAAGGTAGAAAATGAGAAGGTTGGTCAAATTGAAGGTCAGCTTAAGGAACAAGATGCTTTGATAAATGAAATAAAGAATGACATTGCTTTATTAAAGGCGGAAATTTCAAAATCGGCCATATTGAGGGAATAGGTCACCCGACTACCGGTTTTATAGGGATTCCACTCTTTTGTAAATCCTTTTCCGATAAAGGCCGTGCCAACCATTTTAATTGCTTATGCGGGAAGAGTATCCCTTGTGGCTTTATCCTGTTACACAAGGAGCTACTTCAGTATGGGGAACACACTGGGATGGAGTTCGCCCCGATTATTCGTTCTAGGATAAAGCAATGAACTTTTTCTCACTATTTGGTTTTCATTTTTTCCAGATTTTTTGAGAAATGCTGTACCTCAGGGTTTTTAGGTTCTGCCATCCGGTAAACAGTAAGGACTTTTTCTAGATTTCCGGCATCTTTTTCAGTTGAAAAACGTTCGCACATAGAATAACATAAGATTCCAAGAAATCCTTTGATCCGTTTGTATGCCAGTTGCTTAAATTCATCCTTTTCAGTATAAATTTTGGAATTCAGCATGTCGACATCTTGCTTCCACCATACCGAATCTTTCTCAACAAGTGCACTGTAGAAACCATTCCTAATATTCGTTTCAAACTGAATGCTTTGTGATAGTTTGTCAACTTGTTGCAGATAAGTCGGATCGTTCGAAAGCTGGTCGAATAAATTAAGGAACGAGCCTTCGCGCTCAAAGTAAGGATTGCCGAACATGTTCCGGGTAATCAACGCTGCCTGAAGGTTATTGCCCGCTTTTGTCAAATTGTCGATACGCTTTCTTTGTTCAACTGTAAATTCCTGTACCATTTTTCGTTTCTCAGCAGGAGTACCGGGAGGCATGGTAGAGAGCAATAGAAAACCCAATGTTTGTTGCATAACGCTTTTTTGAGGCCATTCGTGTGTGGCTTCCGTTGTTTCAAGAAGTAAGTTCGAAGGCATTTGTTGAGGATCAATCACAAACGGGGCCACTTCAATAAAGTTAAAATCGTCTAACCCGATTACGGATATTACCTTGCAGCTGAGTGCTGCAACTTGTTTGGCAGGAGCCAAAGCCCCGTAAGCAATAACCCCGTCGACCGTGTGGTTTGTAGCATACCCGATTGCCATGCGGGCACCGCCAGAAAACCCTCCAACGAAAAGAATATTCCCCACCGGATAACGGCTCTTCACATCGGCAATCAGCTCTTCGAGTTCCTGAATGTAACTGGCATCGTTGTTTTTAATCAAATTAGAACCAACCACTACTGCCTGATATTTCTGGGCCGCTTCTTTAAACCCGGCAACAGCGAGTTTCCCATCTCCGTGAGGGTCGATAGATACCAGCAATGGAAGCTGCTTAAAGCTTTCGGGAACCGATGGAACAAATACCTGATAGCTATGTTTTGGGTTCGAACGGCAAGTCTCGGTTCGATCAATAGCAACTGTTTTTTCCGTGTTTATCACTTGAGATTGACCAAAACCCGATTGACTGATAATCATCAGAAGTATTAACAATTTTTTTTGGAATGAGGTGTACATATTTTTCATGATACTATGTAATAACAAGCTGTTGTAAAGAAATCACGCAGATGAGGGATATTAAGGAAACGGGGCAATTTGCGGGTATTTAAGTTGAATTTGATTTTATATGCGGGGTTGATCAAATAGAAATCTTCGCGTTCAATCTTTAATTGAGTCCCGGACAAAAGAAATTTAAATTTTTGGATACTTATTCGGGTATCCCTGATTGCCATAAGCTCTTGAATCCGATATGACTTTTCTCCTAAAAGTTTCAATGCACCAATGTACAAGTGTTTAGGCAAAAGGTGAAAATAGGGCGCTTTGCACAGCAACTTGTTTTCGCACATTTGTTGGTGCCCACCGAACGGCATTCGCCAAGGGGGGAAACTTAGAAAGATCTTCCCCCCAGGCCTTAGAAATTTTATTGTATGTGTCAAAAATTCTTGTTGATTTTGAATGTGTTCCAATGTATCTGGAATTAAGATCAAGTCAAATTTTCCGGTTTGTTCGGGGAACACAGAAAAAACATCGGCAGCAATAAGGATTAATTTTTCTTTTTGAGGATGATCTGCATAAAACTTTCGGGCCCGCTCAATTCGGGTTCCGGAGATGTCTATTCCTGTTGCTTTGCATCCCATTTCCAGAAAAGGTCTCAGGTTTCCGGCTTCGCCACATCCCATTTCGGCAACAGCGGTTTCGGAAGTAACCTGAAAAGAAGGAGTAATATATGGTAATATTTTTTTTTCAGTAATTAAGCTTCGTTCTCTAAAACATTGCTCCCAATTGGAATGCCGTGCATGCATAATTTTTTTAGGATTTAATTTCACGTCGTTTCTTATATTCGAAGAAGGCAACCCCGCCAATGGAGAGAATCAATAGTATTGATGATGCTAGTGAAACAGAATTTCCTGTTTTGTACGATTGGGGTTTGAACTCGAAAACAATTTCATGGTTTCCGGAAGGTATCACCATCGAGCGTAAGATATAGTTGGCACAGAAATGAGTGGTTTCTTTGCCGTCAATCGTTGAAATCCATCCTTTTGGGTAATAAATTTCTGAAAAAACGGCCAGTTGTTCTGAAGTGCTGTTCGACTGATAAATCAGCTTATTTGGCGCGTACGATTTCAATTTTATCGTTGAAAGAGCATCCTTCCTGAACGATTTGCCCGAAAGCTCTTTCTCAAACCTGCGGTCGATTACCGTGGTTGTTTCGGGATTTATATCTTTAATGACCCGCACCTCTTCATCAGGGCTATTTACCCACTTCAAATTGTCGACAAACCACGCGTTGCCCAAGGCATAATGGTTGGTAACAGGGGCAAGATTCGGGTCGAGAATGATGTAGCGGGTATTCAGCATATTCAGCGAGTTGGAGATAGACAACAGCGAATCCATGTTGCCTAAATCGGCCCTAGTTTCCAAATAACCCAAGATTCCCTGAAATTCACGTGAAATATTGAAATAAACCATGTCGTTAAACCGTCGCATTTTGGCCCCATTATTCCCCCCAAGCGATTTATGAAAATAAGAAGTAGAAGTGTCGGTATATGGATCGAGGCTGAGGTTCAGCACACGGTAATTTGGATCTTTATCCTGAAGGATGAACCTGTCGGCAGCTGTGGGCAGAAAGGTATTCTCAGCTCTTCTTTTCGGCACAAAACATTCATTGTTCAAATATCTTCTGTCAATTGGCAAAAGATCGGCTAAAATCAGGATCACCCATAATCCGAGTGCATATTGTGCTTTCAGCTTTTTGGTCCAGAATGCCCAAAGCCCGGCAGCAGCAAGCGAAATAAATAATAGTGTCCGGAAGGAATCACTCCTCACCATCGATCGGCGATCGGAAGCCAATGCGTCAATAAACTCTTGCGGCCAACCCATATTGTGGATCAGAATCTCGTCATAGCTTCCCCTGAAACTACCTGCCAAACGTGGGATGATGATAAAAAGAATGGTTATTCCTCCGGTAATGAAAAAGGAATATTTGAGCGATTTCATAAACTTTTTCGAATCGATGTTCCGGCTGTAAATCTCTTTTATGGTGAGCAAACCCATCACTGCCATGGCGAATTGCTGAATTACAATAATCCCTTTTACATCCCTGAATTTGTTGTATCCGGGGAAATAGTCGATCATGAAATTAGCCAGAAAAGGTATATACTTACCCAGAGAAAGCAGAAATGCAACAATCACCGCGGAAACAATCCACCATTTTTCTTTCCCCTTCACAATGAAAAGCCCCAAAACAAAAAGGAAGCAGAGTGCCGCCCCATAATAAAACGGGCCTCTTGTAATGGGTTGCGATCCCCAGTACGAGGGAGTGTCTTTGGCCAGTTTTTGAGCTTCAACTCTTCCCTGGTCTTCTTCAAGTAACTTGTAGGTGTTTGAATCTTCGTCGAGTGGTTCGCTGTTACCGCCACCCCTGAACCGGGGAATAAAAGCGGTCAATGCTTCGCCAAGGTCGTAACTGTAATCGAGAATATAATCGCGGCCAAGCCCTTTGATTTTGCTGGTATCTTTTTCTTTTATTTCCGATTTTCCACGGGTTGAATATTTGCTGTATTCATAGGTTGTCAGCAGCGGGCCAAAACAGATGCCAACCGCAAGAATGGCTGCACCCAAAAGTAGTCCCGAAGCTTTTAAAAAGTTGGGAAATGTTTTTTCCCTGATGGCGTATATAAAATAGGTAATGACAATTATCAGCACCAGAATCCCTGCGTAGTAAGTCATCTGCGGATGGTTGACCGAAAGGATCAGCGTTAGTCCAACGGCAGTAAGGATACTTCCCCAAAGGAGTTTTTTGTTGTACGCCAGATAAACACCTCCGATCAAAAGCGGATAATAGGAGAGTGACTGCACTTTGGTTACATGTCCTTCACCCACCACAATAAAGAAATAGGAGGTGAACCCGTAGGCCAAAGCCCCGGCAAAACCTATCCAGGGCGAGATGCCAAAAATAAGCGCCAGCAGAAAAAACATGCAAAAATTGATAATCAGATAATTGACCGGTTTAGGGATCAGACTCATCATTGAAAAGTAGGACTGAAATACATTTCCTTTATAATGGGTGAGTACTAGGTAGGCAGGCATCCCACCAAACATGCTGTTGGTCCATAGGGCCTCTTGTCCGGTGGTTTTTTTGAAATCCTTCAGTTCTTTCGATGCCCCCGAAAAGGAGTTGTAATCGCTGGCATCCAAAACCTTGCCCTGAAAAACAGCGGGGAAATAGGTGAATGATATAACGATGAAGATCAGGATAATGATCAAAACCGACTTGGTTTTTTTCGAAGGGTTTATGTTGAATTTGCTCATTGTACAAGAATTTGACCGGGTAACGACAAATGTAAATATTGACCAAATAATTTCCCAATAGGAATTAAAAATATGAAGTCAATTTATTCAGAAGAAGAATCTTGAACAACTAACTAATTGTCAAGTTTACCCTTTTGCCAAATCCAATCTCGACTAAACGATACAACGTTGACAACTGGATGTCGCTGTGTCCATTCTCTATACGGGAAATAAAACTCTTTCGTGTTCCCGTCTTTATGGCAAGTTCCTCCTGTGTCATTTGAGCTTCTTTTCTTGCATCTCTGAGTATTTCACCAATGGCAAAAGCTTTTGCTTTTATTTCAAATTCTGTTCTACGTTCATTGCCAATCTTGCCGTATCTATTTTCGAGGTGCTCGTCAAATGTGATTACATCTTTCATCTTTTGTTCCATTTAATTTTCTGTTCAAAATACTCTTGTTTAATTCGTAACGCTTTCTCTATTTCCTTTTTTGGTGTCTTTTGATCTTTCTTATGAAAACCGTTGAATAATACAACTAAACTTCCCTCGTCGAAACAACAAAAAACCCGGAAGATATTACTCTCAAATTCAATCCGTATTTCAAATAATCCATCATAACCTGACAATTGATCAAAAACTTCTTCGGTATCCTGTCGGCTACCGTTATAAGGAATAAGACATAGTCAATCTTGTCTTTAACCTTCTCTGTTTGTGAGTTGAAGAAATTCCAATAATAATTTTTGAAATATATTATTTGCCTTTTTTTCTCCATGCGACAAAGTTAACGAATAATGGAACATAATTGGTTTAATTGAATGAGAAATTATCCTTCACAATTTAAATGGTTCGCCCCGTTTAAGATCCCTTTTCGCAAAGGTACCCAGTATCTTTTTCAGCTGTTTTGGATGCATTCCAAAGCCCGGGCGGATTGAACGTACATTTTCTTCGGTGAAAAGTTCTCCAGCCTTTATATCCTGGACAACGAATAACGAACGCCCGAATTTGAGGCTTTCAATTGCCGTTTTGGTGAGATTATAATTCACACAGCCCAGCGCTTGTTCTGCCTGCCGAACGGCTTTAACCATTTCGGCAAACTCCTTTTCATCGAGCGAAAAAGCAGCATCGGGGCTTTTTATTGACTTATCAAGAATGAAATGTTTTTCAATCATTTGTGCGCCAAGTGTTACTGCCACAAGCGGTGCCACAATCCCCAACGAGTGATCAGATAATCCTACTTCGACCCCGAACCGCCTTTTCATATCGGGGATGGTCAGCAGGTTGGATTCTTCCAATGGGGCAGGGTAGGAGGAGGTGCATTTCAATAGGATGATTTCGTTGTTGCCCGCATTGTGACAAGTCTTCACGGCCAGTTCAATATCTTCCAAAGTGGCAATCCCTGTGGAGATAATCATTGGTTTTCCTTTCGACGCGGCGTATTCAATCAGCGGGATGTCGCGTATTTCGAAAGAGGCAATTTTGTAAGCTGGTGGATTGAACTGCTCCAGAAAATCGACAGCGGTTTTGTCAAACGGCGATGAAAAACAGATAAGCCCTTCTTCGCGGGCAATGTGGAACAATTCTTCGTGCCATTCCCATGGGGTAAAGGCGGTTTTGTACAGATCGTAAAATTTCTGCCCTTCCCAGATGGTGCCTTTCAGAATGTTGCTGAAATATTCGTTATCACAATCGATGGTGATGGTATCGGGCGTATAGGTTTGAAGTTTGATGGCATCGGCCCCGGCACATTTGGCTGCACGGATGGTCGCCACCGCCAACTCAAAATTTTGGTTGTGGTTGGCCGAAAGCTCGGCAACAATGAAGGTTTTGGTGGTTTTGGAAAAATCAAAAGATGAGATTATCATGGTTGTTATTTGTTTATTAGAATGTCTTCGGGGAAACGTACTTGTGTTTTTTCAATTTTGGAGCGAATAAACGGATATACAGTTACATCTACATTTGATGCTTCGAGCAGGAACCAATAAAAAGAATCAAGCCCGGCAGCAATGCTCAATGTTGAAGCCCCGCCAAACCGGCAGTTGCATTCAATAATATGAAACTGGTTATTTTCATCTTCAATAGCCTGGAATACCACGTGCCCGTATAATTGCAGCATTTCAGCCGCTTTGCAGCACATCAATTCCAGCGCTGGAATTGAAACCGTTGTGGTGATTTGCGATTCACCGTTCACAATTTTGTCCCTGCTCCTTGCAATTGCTC
>Ga0209800_10004083_pt1 | contig 11036 bp, 12 predicted proteins | sample Higcelweek8metaG_FD_187174 | JGI IMG/M metagenome (GOLD analysis project Ga0209800, IMG submission 187174) | Freshwater pond sediment microbial communities from the University of Edinburgh, under environmental carbon perturbations - High... | ecosystem: Environmental > Aquatic > Freshwater >... | reverse complement strand
ATTCTCCAGGGGCAAGTGGTATATCAACAGTCGGGGTATTAAGTGGGATCCCTGGAGCCTGATCTACTGGCTAAACTATGGTACCTACTCAGGCAGGATGGCAGGGCATAGTTTTATAAGACCCCGCAAGAGAGGAACATCAGGAAGAGCCGGAGGCATTATCGGTACTGGCTTTATGGATGCAGCAACACAGAGGGCTCTTCCGCAGGCGCAGTCCGAATTTGAAAAGGATATCGAAGTAAGGCTTGATAAGATTTTAAAGAAGCACGCAGGATGATTACTCAGGCTATACAGGGCAAATGTAAAGCAGTAATGCCGCAAAGTTACACATCCATTGGAGATGAAAACTTTAACGCACCCTACTGTGTGCACCGTGAGAACGCCACTCCTGAATACATGAAGGGTGTGATTGTTCAATGGATCTATGAGTGTGAGATTGCGATCGTATGTGTTGACCCTGCGGATCTTGAGAGTAACGCAACCAGCATCCGTTCCGGCATTGAGGCTCTTGAGGGTACGGTGACCAATGGTACCACCATTCAGGATGTAACATACCTGGGTGACACTCCTGATTATGACCAGGAAGAAAAGTTATATGTGACTCTGCTGCGATTTCAGATAACTACGAAGAACAGATAGCCATGTCTACGAAGTTAGCTCAACATAATATATCAATCAGTATGAACGACAGAAAGCTCGCCGGTCTGACGGAGAACTCTTTGTTCATTAAGCCAAACTTTGAGGAAGTATTGCTGCATGCAACTGATGGTAAGTTATCTGATGAGCTGATTGATTTCAATGCAGAGATGAGCATGACCGGTCTGATGTATGTTAAGGAGGAATCAGAGGTTGCATCTCATTATGATTATGTTGATCTACGCCAGGCAGTAGCTCAGGGAGCGTCCGTATCGTTCCTGCATGGAGATATCAATACCAGGCTTAATGCTGTTTCGGGACAGGCGAAGATAGTAGAGTATTCGGAGACGGCTGGCTCTCAGAAGACAGCTGGATCATGGAGCCTAAAGATAAGAGCAGTCAAAAGTGCGGTATCTATAATTGTAACCTCTAAGTCAGGCGAAGCCGGGAGTTTCACGTTTGACAGTACTTTAATAACAATGGATAATACCATACTAACAATGGACGCAGAATGAAGAAGCTTATCGTTTTTATATTAATGCTGTTGAGTCTGAGTGCAACTGCTCAATATGATTCCATAAAGATCTCTACGCCAAATAGTGGATTGGGTGATTCCCCTCGCACAACCGGGAAAAAGATGAACGCTGTGATCACGCACCTGAATACAATCCAGATCTATAATATCAGCCAGCCGGAGATGGCTATCCTAAACGGTGCTCTTGCATCCACTGCTGAGATTAATCACCTGGTAGGAGTTTCAAGTGCTATACAGACACAGCTCAATGCCAGGGCCCCATTGGCATCACCTACGTTTACCGGGACGGTGGTGTTACCAGCTACGACAAGCATAGGCACGGTGAGTAATACCGAGATACTTGCCCTTGACGGGGTGACGGGTAATCTCAATTATTCAACAGAGAACTACGGTGCCACGGGCACGGGAGATATAGTGTTAAGCACGGGGGCGACATTGACTACCGTTAACATCACCGATGTAATTAAGCTAACGCCCACGGCATCGCCTCCTGCGGGAGCGACAGAGGGTATGATCTACGCTGACACGGATCATCACCTGTACTATTACAATGGGACAAGCTGGATTTCAATGACAGACTGATATGAGAAAGATACTTATACTGATACTGCTTGCCTGTAGCCTTGTTGCCGAGGCTGACAAGTGGTACATAGCTACCACCGGCAGCGACACACATGGTAAGGGCACGCTGGCAGACCCGTGGCTTACCCTTAAACACGCTGCCGACACTGTGTCGGGGGCGAACTTTGTAGGCGATACCATCGTGGTAGGGGCAGGGACATTTACCGAGACGGCGCAGATTGTAAAGGGATTGGGTGTTAGCATCTATGGGGCTGGCGTAACATCAATAATCAATAGCACTTACACCAGCGCCAGTAATCTACAGGGGTCAATTCAATGCGTCTCAGCCGACGGCACAACAACTAACGACAATAGCTCGATAAGTTATATCAAGCTCACCGGATCAAATCTGACGGCAGGACGTGGGATATTTGTAGGCTATCGTAATAACGTGGATATACACCACTGCACAATAGAGGATTTTACATACTACGGTATTTACTACTACGCATCACAAACGAGTTACCCGGACTTATTTATGACGGGTCATTCGGTACACGACTGCATTATAACCAACTGTTCAAACAGAGCAACGGGTTATCCGGGTAATGTGCGCTCACACGGGAGCGATGGATTGCTTATATATAACAACATCTTCGATAATAGAGAGAGGGCAGCGGGTAGTAATGGCAACTCAATCCAGACATGGCGCAATAAGAGGCTAAAGGTTTATAATAATACCTTCTACCGTAATGATTCTGAGATAGCCTCTAACGGCACCTACGGATGGAACTTCTTTATTGAGAATTGGGATTACCGGGGTGATTGCGAATATTATAACAACACCCATTATGGGCTTGCGAAGGTTGATATTGGTGGTGAGTTAAACAATGTGGATGCCGGTTGTACTTATGGATTTAAGGTTTACGGCAACGTCTTTTTAAATTCCGCTAATGCTCCCCGCAGCGTAAACGGCAACGAGGAGGATTATGTGTGCATAACCGTGGAAGGCGATGAGCATGACAGGGTCGAGGTGTATGATAATTATATGCAGCGGTATAATTGGGGCATCGCCCTCACTACCCCTTCATCCGGGACGGGCATCTGGCACCATCAATGGAATTGGGATAACATAAAGATTCATCATAATGTAATTGAGAATATTGGTTACTCTGATTTTGCCTCAAGTGCGATAGGTATCTGGTGGCTGAATGAAACTAACGACCCTGAATACGATGGAGTGTTTGACAGCATAGTGATAGCTCATAACACTATTACCGGGAATAACGGAGGTACATATCCTGGGTCATACGGTATACGCATGGATGCTAATGAGGTTGTAACCAACGTTACAATAGCCAATAATATCATTTACGGCTTTGCTTATAATGCAATAGCTATTGCTGAACACGCAACTGATACGTTAGTGATTACAGGTATTGATGTCATTCATAATCTCATGAATAACAATGGCACCAATGGGGTGTCAGTCGAAACGACTGCGGGGAGGATAACAATAACCGATTCCGATGTAGCAACAGGGAACATAACAACCGCCCCGGCATTTGTATCTACATCTGACCTCCACCTACAGTCAACCTCTCCCGCTATCAATGCGGGGATAGACGTATCAGCCACTACCGAAGGATTAGACTTCCACGGTGCCTCAATCTATGGTGCCGCTTATGACATAGGAGCCTTTGAGTACGGGGTGAACAGGATGATAAACATAGGAACAACGATACCGACAATCAATTACAAAATAGTATTAATAGATCACTAACATGGAACTCTACTTAGCAATCTTAGCAGGCGCAGTAATCAATCTGCTGTTCGGGCTGAACGATATCTTCGGCAAGCCTGAGTTTCAATGGGGCATCTTCTTCAGGCAGAACCTGATTCCCACTATCCTTAACCTGGTATGCGGCGCTGTATTGGTCTGGTTTAAGGATGAGATAGGAGCCATCTTTCCTCTCGGCGGACTGTCTGCTGTCTTCCTGGGGCTCGGTGGTCAGACGATCTTCAAGAAATTACAGAAGATGTTTGACAGGACTACGGACACTTACGTTGGCATGAATCAATAATCATAAATATTAATCTTAAATAACAGCGAGATGAGCACAAAAAAACAGGCATACAAGATCACCCTCAGGGTAGGGAGCAGGATCTTTGCAGGTATGACCGAGAACACGCTCTCGATCAAGCCCAACTTTGAGGAGATATACCTCAAGGAAAATGAGGGTGATGCGGTTGAGGAGTTTGTGGATTACGACACTGAGATGGGTGTTTCTGCTATGACCTATGAGAAGGAGACGGGGGAAGCAGCAACCCACTATGACTTCACGGAACTGAGAGCAGCTGCCGGGACAGGAGCGGTTCTGACATTCGTTCATGGTGAGATGACCGCAGGTGAGGCAATTGCATCAGGCAACTGCAAGATCACTGAGTACAGTGAGACAGCCGGATCAACAAAGAACGCTGCCAGCTGGTCACTCAAAATCAAGGCAGTGAAGGGTAGTGTTGTATTTGGAACATACTAATCCAGGGACACAATGAAATCTGACTACATAGAACTGATGGATGGAAGGAGTGTGAGGATGCTCTTTAACATGAATGCTGTTGAGATCTTTACTGACCTCTCAGGGATGGAGCTTATTGACTTTGCAAATACAAAGGTCAATATCAGTCAGCTTCGCAAGCTCGGATATGGTTGTGCCATTGAGGGCGAGCTGGCTGACGGACGGGAACTAAAGTTGAGCGAAATGGAGTTTGGTCGCCTGGTATCAATACCCGCAATGGTACAGATCAAGGAGATCATTGAGAGGCAAATGGGCGAGGCTGAAAAAAAAAGCGCTCAGGGAACCAGGAGACCCTGGTATCTGAAGAGTCAGACCCGGAAGTAGATATCTCCGCACTTGCGAAGTTCTCCTTCCGGTATATGCGCCGGTTCGCTCTGGGGGTTCTCAGGTTAAAACCTGAAGAGTTCGGGAAGATGATGGTAGGTGACTTCCTGGATGCAGTCCGGGGATTCAATGAAGAGAAAATAGGTCAGTATAAGCTCCAGGCGGAATTGACCAGGACAGCAGTAACACTTTTAGTACATGTTCAGCAAAAGGTCGATGACCGGATAAGTGCTGAAGAGATGTGGGGCTTCCCCTGGGAGGAGGAAAGGGATAATGGCAAACCGGCAGAGATCACGCCGGAAGAGATCGAAGAGCATCTGAAGAAGGCGGAAGACTTTTTTAAGAATAGAACATAATGGGCACAGTCATAACAAACCTCAAGGCACGCTTCGGCGCTGATACTTCTGACCTGAAGAAGGGGATGAAGGACGGCGCTAAGGCTGTTGATGACTTTAAGGATGCAGCAGGGAACTCGGTTGAGAAGCTGGCAGATCTCTTTGGGGTAAATATGGGTGCGGTTAATGGTGCGCTTGCCACTGCCCAGAAGTCTTTGAACTTTGTTGGCTCCGCATTTAAGGCTGGTGCTGACGGAGGTAATAAGTTCGCCCTGGTGATGAAGGTCGTGAAGATGGCACTGATCTCAACTGGCATTGGTGCCTTGGTTGTTGCGATCGGATCACTGGCTGCTTACTTCACTAAGTCAGGAGAGGGCGCAGACAAGCTCGCTGTAGCACTGGCAAAGATCAGATCCGTCATTGATAACGTTCTTGACCGTGCATCTGTGCTTGGCAAGGGGCTACTGCAGATTGTCACCGGTAAGTTCAAGGAAGGCTGGGAGACAATGAGAGGAGCAGTCAAGGGGCTTGGCGATGAGATTAAGCAAGACTGGAAGGCAGCAGGGGATCTCGCCCGGAGAGAGGATGAGCTGTACGATAAGGAGACAGCTCTCATTACTACCCTGGAAGAAAGAAGAAGAAAGGTTGCTGAGCTCAGGCTCCAGGCTAAAGAGGAGAAGGAAGATGCAGCCAAAGCAATGACACTGCTGGGGCAGGCAATGGAGATTGAGAAAAGCATGACTGCTGACCAGGTTGCTATTGAGAAGGAGCGCCTGGCTATCATGAAGGAGAAGCTTGCCATAGCTGCCAAAGATCCTACCGATGAACAGCTGAGAGAGATTGCAGAACAACAGGCACAGGTTGACAGCCTGCTTGCTGAGGGTGCTGATTCATTGAGAGCGATGCAGCGGGAGTACGGCGCTCTGAAGAAGGCAGCAGAAGAAGCAGCTGCTGCTGAGATCAAGGCAGCTCAGGAGGTAGAGAAAGCCTGGCAGGATAGGATCAGCAACGCTAAGCCTGCAACGCTCGAGGTGTTTGACATGAAAAAGATTGATACTTCACTCAAGCGGGTTGAAGGTGCTGTCGTTAGTTCCATGTCAAAGATTGATACTCAGATCAACTCAGTGCTCGAGGAATCATTTGAGACCATGCTCAGTGGGCTTGGTGAGTTTCTCGGAGGACTCGCCGCAGGTGAGGGAGGGATTGCAGCATTCGGCAAAGTGGTCGCCGGCACATTTGCAGACATGGCAATCACAGTCGGGAAAATTGCAATAGCAACCGGGATATCTGTCAAGGGAATCAAGGCTGCACTTGAGACACTAAACCCTGCCGTGGCTATAGCTGCAGGTGTTGCACTAATTGCCCTGGGATCTATGGTAAAGGGAGCACTGTCAAGTGCTGCTTCAGGATCATCTGTCTCATCAGGAGGAGGGCTGGCATCCGGTGGTTCCGCGACCTTCGACCTCAGAAACGTGGCAGTCAAGCAGCAGCCGGTAGTGATCAGGGGTCAGGTGGAGGTGATTCAGCATGGCAGAGATCTGAGAGGGGTACTTAATATTGAAGATAACATACAGAATACAAACACCTGATGGCACACGGTCTGATACATGAGCTGCTGGCAACCTCTGTAAAGGGTAACCTGGATATGGTGAGGATCTTAAAGGATGCCTATACCGGTGCTGTAATTGACCGCAATGTGCCGATCAATCCTTTCCGTATCAGGAAGCTTGAGGGTGAAGTGATCCAGGGTACTGCCCTTGAATTTGTAATGCGGGAAGAAGAAGACTTTGAGTTCATCCCTATGTTCTCGCAGCCTCTCAAGCATTACATGGTAGAGGCTTATCGTTCAACAACCCTTTTATGGAAGGGATATCTGAATACACAACAATATGAAGCTGAGTACCGCCCTGCCCCGATCAATGTTACATTCATGGCATATGACGGTTTAGCGCTGCTCAAGGATGAAGAGTTTGATCTGACCGGCACCCAGGATGAGTTCACTATTCTTCGTCACTGTATAGACAAAATAGGGTTATGCATTGGATATGCCATCGCCATCAGCATACATGAGGAGAATCATAATACTTCCCTCTCTCCTCTCGAGCAGACATACCAGGACTGTAAGATCTATGAGGAGAATGACTGCTACGAGGTCATTGAGAAGATCCTCTCCAGGTATGATGCAACAATTACCCAGGTACTCGGCAGGTGGGAGATCCTCTCTTCAAAGGATAAGACTTCTACCAGGCTTCTCTATGATGAAGACGGGGTTTATGAAACTACCCAGGCAGCTCCAACTGTTATAGATCTTGATTATCCTGGTGTAGGGACAGAGGTTTATCCTGTAGGAGTACTCAGCCATAGGCTTCTCTTTGGAGGGAGGAAGGTCAGGATAATACATAACTACGGTCGCAGGGACTCACTGCTTAGTAACTATGACTTCGCTGCGTATAATTCATCTACCTTTCTTTTTGATGACTGGACAAAGGGAGGCACTTTCTCCATTTTACAGAAGATTAAGGATGATGAGTTCTATGCCTGGCTGTCCGGGTATTCCAATGTTGATACTGATTACCTGGAGAGGGCTGAGTCTGTTGTTAATGTGACAGGAGAAGCCTTCGTGTTTTCACTTGATTTTTGCCCGGTAGGTGACATAATCTCTGGAGGCGTATACGCTACCGTGAATATGGAGATGCGTGTGCAGGTGACCTGCGTGGTAGGAGCTACAACGCATTACCTTAGTACATCAGGGTGGTCAACTACTCCTGGATATATCACCCAAACAGTTGCTTCAGCTTTAGGATATGAGTCAATACTGTGGACCAATATAAAGATTATTACTGACGGACTCCCTGGTGACGGAGTGGTAAAGGTCAGGCTGATGAGATATAAAAGCGCAGCTCCGGGTGCTACCGTCACATTCAGGGGCATGGCATTTCGTAAGCCGCTGATATATTTTCTCCATGATGGAGAACTGTACGCCGATGAACTGGATGCGGTAGCAACCTTCAATAACAGCTCTGAACTAACTTCCCTGGATGACCTGGAGTTTAGTGCAGCTGATGCCCCTGATGTTGATAATAAGAGTCTTCTGTATGATAATATTACGCGGCTTTCTGATGACACTCCTACCCTGAACTGGAAGCTTGACGGCTATGATACATCCTTTACCCTGATCCAGATATGCCTGAAGCTTTTGGCATCACGTAATCGAAGACCACTGGAAGCATTGATGGGAAGGCTGAAGGGTGAAAATGTCAGGTTCAATTCCATAATCAAACATACATATAACAGTAGCCGACAGTTTGAAATAGTCGAGGGGATCTGGAATCTTTATGATGAAGTTTACGACTGCACAATCCGTGAGATCCCGGAATACTCTGAGCAGGCAATAACCCTTGATGATGACTCTGTGATCAGCCTGAGTGCAGACCTTACAGTTACTGCCATTACAGCAGAGAAGAATACCGGGGTGCCTGTTGAACCTCTTGACTTCACTGTAAGGGTTACTAATGCCGGAGATATTAATGCAAGCGGTACTGTGCAGTGGAAAATCACTGACGGATCTGATACTACTATCTCTTCAGGTACTGTAGCTTCCGGAGATATTGATGCTTCGGCTTACAGTGATATTATTATCACTGCTAATTTGCCAGGCACTGAAGGAACCTATTATTTTAAGGCAAAGATATCTAATGACACATCGTGGGTTAGCAGCTCGGCGATTACCTGCGCATCAGGTATTGTAATAAACTCTATAGATACTGTAGCAGATGGTCCGGAAGGTGCCAGGGTAATTGCTACGATAAATTATACTAACTCCGGAAGTGCCGGCAGTTATGTATTATACTGGCAGATAGGTGAAGGAGATCGAGTCATTGATAGCAGTGGTCACTATGTGACATTTGCAGCCGGTAGTGCAGCACTGACATTTTCCATTATCAGATATCCATCACCGGAAACCGGTCTTAGTGTCAGGTTTTGTATGAGTGAGGCTGGAGACTATGTAGAATCGAATACCTTCTCCTCGGTTTCATTGACACTAAGTCATATTGATACAGTGACAGAGCAAACCGCTGATGGTAATTTTTATAACATCAGCTTTGAGGCTATCGCAGGGGCGGCGGTAACGGCAATCATACAATGGCGAGTGAGAAACTCATTACACGTGGTGGTAGCCTTAGGAACCAGCACAACCAGCATGAGCTCAGGTACAGCCACCTATGCTCTATTTGGAACTATGCCTGACGAACTGGGTGAGGATTATGATCTTCAGATAGGCAGGATTAATACCCTGTATGAATTAACCTCTAATCATTTTGACATAACAAACATTTAAAAAATAAAGCTATGGCAATCAGGTTTAAAATGAAGCAGGATGTGGACATGGGTTCCGCAATGATAGCAGGACTGCATGACTCGCAGGATCTGAACGGTGCTACCGGCTCTGTGCAGAGCCTGGCAATCAACGGGGAGGTAGTAAGGATCTGCTCCCTGGATAATATCATAAGGTTTGAGATAGGTGCAAATCCTACAGCTACCGCATCAAGCCCGGCAATCCCTGCCCTGGATCGGGAATACCAGCCGATCACACTGGGTCACAAGGTAGCCATCTATGGAGGCTCAGCCAATATCACCACTGTAGGCGAAGAAGAAGATGAATAGGCTCAATACATTAAACCGGATTAACCGGTTGAACGGACCCCCGAAACAGGGAGGCGTTTCATGGAGTTCCTACTGGGCGACACAAATTTCTGCCTATGCCGCAAGAGTTGCTGCCGATGGTGGTACGGTCTATAATGGCTCGGATGGCGGATTGACCTACTTGACCGGACGCAGCGATATGTTGACGAAGGCTTATTACGACGAAGCCCTATTGGTGATGGTGCCCTCTGCTGTCAAGGCAGGTACTCTTTATTCGGTCAAGGGTACTGATTTTGGTTTTGCCCGTAACCTTCAAAAGTGGGTTGTCAATGCTTCAAATATCCTTTATTCAAGTGCGGTTAATGTTCCCGCCCTGAGATGGGATGGAGGAAGGGCAAGGTGGGAGTTTGATAAAGAAAACTCTGCTGTTACGTTAGCAACGAACTCTTTAAATCATGAATCTTTTTTGGCTGGAGGTGCATTCAATTTAACAAAATCCGCAAATACAGATAACTCTCCCTTTGGAGCAAATACGGCGGACAGAGGAACGGAGACATCCGCAACGGGATCACACACTACTTATGGTGGAGCAACGAGGTCATCGGGTAGTACATATACAATATCTTTTGTAATTAGAGCTGTGGGAAGAACAGCGATAGCAATAACATTATCAGATAATACTTCTTCTACATATATATATGATTTTACGGGGACTACAGCGACAAGAATAGCAGGCATAGGGTCATGTGGAATAGAATCATACGGAGATGGTTACTTTAGAATTTGGGCAGTCAAAACAATGGAGGGTGACACGCTAAATACTACTAACAATATTTATTTAGCGTTATATAATGGTTCGACAAGTTATGCTGGTAACACAGACTGCTACTATGTAAGAGCAATGCACCAGATTGAACTTGGTAGCCTATCCTCTCCTATTATTTCTGCTGCAACAAACCTTACCCGTCCCGAAGATGTGGCAACAGCAACAGCGGTGATTGACACAGACAACCCTTATACGTTTGTTTACAGTCTTTCAGGGCAGACTTATATCGAAGTTTATAAGGATGGCAATAAGTCCACATACATTGACGGGATTCTTAATGGCACTGTCGTACAAGCAGCATCAGCAGATATAACATTAAGTGCGGTGGGGAGATATGGGCATTTTATAGCCTTCGGACGGGAATTGACGGAAAGTGAGATGGTTTTTTTTTGAGCAATAATCCGGGTATTGACACGGAAACATTTGGTATAGACACAACTGATTATTCAATCGACTTGACATAATGGCAAAACAGGATTTAAACTTAGGAACGGTAGCCAATGACAATACAGGGGATAAGGTACGCCCCGCAATGGTAAAGGTAGAAGCGAACTTTACTGAACTTTATGCCGATAGACCGGAAGCTATTGGGGATG
>Ga0209800_10004082_pt1 | contig 11039 bp, 11 predicted proteins | sample Higcelweek8metaG_FD_187174 | JGI IMG/M metagenome (GOLD analysis project Ga0209800, IMG submission 187174) | Freshwater pond sediment microbial communities from the University of Edinburgh, under environmental carbon perturbations - High... | ecosystem: Environmental > Aquatic > Freshwater >... | reverse complement strand
TTGTTATTTAGGTTTATACAGTATAGGTAGATGAAGCGGTATCTCCACCGCGACCTGTCCAGTTGGTATGGAAGAATTCGCCACGTGGTTTGTCGATTCGTTCATAAGTATGGGCGCCAAAATAGTCACGTTGTGCTTGTAACAGGTTTGCAGGAAGCCTTTCGCTGCGTAATCCGTCGAAGTAACAGAGAGCTGAAGTAAGTGCAGGTACAGGAACTCCATTGGTCAGAGCGGTTGCGCAAACACGACGCCATCCGGCCTGTGCTTTTTCAACAATATTCTTGAAATGTGGATCTAACAATAGGTTTTCGAGCGTTGGATTTTTATCAAAAGCTTTTTTGATATCACCTAAGAATACCGAACGGATAATACATCCGCCACGCCACATCAACGCGATGCCGCCGTAGTTGAGGTTCCACCCATATTCTTTTGCCGCTTCCATCATCAGGTTGTAACCCTGGGCATACGAAATAATTTTTGCTCCAAACAACGCATCTTTCAGGTCGGAAATCATCTGAGCTTTATCTCCAGTGAATTTTGATTCCGGTCCATTTATTGCTTTCGATGCCAACACACGCATATCTTTTTGAGCTGACAGGCAACGTGCAAATACCGATTCGCCGATTAAAGTCAATGGGATTCCAAAGTCGAGAGCGGCAACAGCTGTCCATTTGCCAGTTCCTTTTTGACCAGCAGTGTCGAGGATTTTTTCAACAATAGCTGAACCATCAGTGTCTTTGTAACCCAGAATATCGCGGGTAATTTCAATCAGGTATGAATCCAGATCGCCTTTGTTCCAATCTTTAAATACTTCGTGCATTTCGTCGGCATTCATTCCCAACAAATCTTTCATCAATTGATAGGCTTCGCAAATAATCTGCATGTCGCCGTATTCAATACCGTTGTGAACCATTTTTACGAAATGACCGGCGCCGCCTTCGCCAACCCAATCGCAGCAAGGTGAACCATCTTCAACTTTAGCAGCCACTGCCTGAAAGATTTCTTTTACAGCAGGCCATGCGGCTGGTGAACCTCCGGGCATCATTGAAGGACCCAACAACGCGCCTTCTTCACCACCCGAAACACCGGTTCCGATATAAAGTAAACCCTTGCTTTCAACATATTTTGTGCGACGAATGGTATCGGGATAATGAGAATTTCCGCCATCAATGATGATGTCGCCCGGTTCGAGATGAGGAATAATCAGTTCGATAAAATCATCGACAGCCTGGCCGGCTTTTACAAGCATCATCACTTTCCGGGGGCTTTCGAGCGAAGCACAAAGCTCGGCAATTGAATGAGCGCCAATAAAGTTTTTCCCTGCGCCACGTCCGTTGATGAAATTATCTACTTTTTCAACTGTACGGTTAAAAACGGCAACCGTAAAGCCTTTACTTTCCATATTCAACACCAGGTTCTCGCCCATCACAGCCAACCCGATTAAACCAATATCTGCTTTTTGTTTCATGATTTTATTTTGTTTTTTAATTATTTGTCTATTCTCTTTTTAAAAATTGATTGAACAAAGATTACTAAACCTGCTCCAAAAACAATACCCGAGAAGAATCCGATTAGTTCGTTCTTTGGATATGACGATGAATCACTCAATATATTTATAAATATTGCTGATGCCATCAATAATATTGAAATAATAATCGTCTGTGTTTTAGTCATAATGTTTTCAATTTAATCTATGATAATCCTGGGTTTAATCCACGATCCCGATAGCTATCGTGGATCGGGACCGGGGTTATTTATATTTCACCCCAATGGGGCTTAAATCTGCGTCATCAGCATCGGTGAGAAATATCTTTCATATCCCGGAGAAGGAATGCATTCTGTCTCTACATTTCCTAATGACCAATGACCTTTTGCTATTCAAACCTATCTGAATGCGCCCACAACCCCAATGCCGGATTGGATATGAAGAATATTTCTTCACCATCGGGCATTAGATTGAAACCGTTTTTCAAATTTTCAGGGTTATACCTGCTGGTTATTTCATCAATGTCGGCCCAACTGAAACCAACGCTTTCGATCTCCTCTTTTGAAATCAGCCCTTCCCCTTTTCCAGGGCAATAGGTTACACTGAACCTATCTTCGGACGAACCATGAATTAAATGTGCAGCAGCACCAAGGTTTTCCTGAAGTTCAGCATTATCTTCAACCATTTTCAAGGTATACGGGGTGCCCTTGTAGCCATATTTCCTGATCAACCGGTCTATTTCTTTATCCTCGCCAAATTCTTTTAGTGCCGGCGCCAGTACAATCAGTTCACCTCCATCTGCCATGGCCATACGGGTTCTGTAAATGCTTTTGTTTCCTAGCCACGTACTTTTAAACTCGGTTGGATCGAGCCAAACCACCACTTTCTGCAGCGGTTTTTCAACCATGTCGAAATTCACCTTTAGCGAAAGTTCAGCTGCTTTGGTAAACACTTCAAAATCGTCGCCAATAAAAAGGCCGCGAGTAACAAGTTTCCCTTCACTGTCGACCCCAACAACTGTCTGAACGTAAACAATTGGCAAATCTTGTGCAAAATGGTCGGTGGCATAATTAAATATCTTTCTCACAGGAGTATCGGCACGGCCCATCATGCGTTCCATGCCGAATGCAGCTCCTACAAAATGGCTTTTGTTAATCCCTTCGGAACCACCGGTGCCTACGAAAATATTTTTATTGTAGTTCGCCATCCCAACCACTTCGTGCGGAACAACTTGTCCAAGCGACAAAATCAAATCAAAATTACCCTCGACCAACAGTTTATTAACCTGGGCAGGCCAACTAAAATTCGCCCTTCCTTCAGATACTTCCGAAACAAAAGAGGCAGGGACCTCGCCCAGTGTGACCACATCGTTTCTCCAGTCGTGATCTCTGAAAAGGTTTTGAGGTATCCCGGGGAACATGTGTTCAATCTGTGAGGCTGTCATTGGGGAATGTGTCCCCAGCGCCGGTAAAATGTCGGTTAATTTTTCCTGATAGAATTGATAAGCAAAAGAGGTCAGAATTCCAGCGCGGGAAGGTAACCGGGTATAATCAGGTGGTATGGCCAATACTTTATCTTTAACTCCAATTTGATTGAGAGCTTTGAATAATCCCTGTTTCAAATCTTCATCTGAAAGCCTTGTTGAAGGTGAACCTATTTCAAAATAAATCATAAAAATATTTTAATTGTCAATCTGTAAAACTTGTATTTAATATTTATTCATTAATGAATCAATTAATTATGGCAATTTCCTCTTTTGTGAAGAAGCCTTTTTCAACCAACACTGTTTTATAGTTTGATTTGTCGATAACCATAGGCGCGAACAATTTAGCCGGAACATCGATTCTGCCGTTATTTACAGTTGTTGTAAAATTGATTTTTTTGTTTTTCACAACATCAATAGACAAATCGATTGCTCCATAAGCCAAATCTTTAATCGGTTTAATTGCCGACATTGTCATACCTCCCTTGAGCATTGACTGAATAAGGTCTTTGGTCGCATCCATTCCGGTAATTATTACCTGGCCGGGTTGATACCCATGTTCGGATAATGCACTGTAAGCGCCAAGGCCTAGTGGAATGTTACTTGCAACAACCGCATCAATTTTTTCGGGTGAAAAATCCAATATTCTATTCATGACCTGTCGGGCAGTTGATTGATCCCAATTTTCAATGTATGTTTTATAAACAATTTTCAATTGTCCATTATCAGTAATTGATTTTAAGGCTCTTTCTTGTCCGGTTTTAATAAATACGGCATTGGCATCGTTGGCATCGCCCCATAAGACAATGCAATTTCCTTTAGGCACACGGTCGGCGATATATTCAACCATTAATTCCCCAACTTTTTCATATTCAAACGAAATTAAATAGTCGAGGTCAGCATTCATAATTAACCTGTCATAACTAATTACCTTTACACCTTTTTCATGTGCAGCCCTTACAATACCACCCGCAGTGTTCTGATTCGCTGCAACAACAACTAAAACATCAACGCCCAAATCGAGTAATTCACCGGCTTGCTTCAATTGTAAATTTTCATCTCCCAGAGCATCCCTCATAATAAAGGTTGCCCCCAGTTCTTTTGCCCGATTATTTAAATGTTCAATATCCATTTTCCAACGTGCATTTGCACTAGAGTGGATAAGAAATCCGATTTCAATATTTTTACTACTCTTACAAGAAGTAAAAACAGTTAGAAAAAAGATTAGACCAAATAAGACTTTCCCTTTCATAATTTTTGATTTAGAGTTTCCCTTCATTAAAGCAATTTGAAAAAGATCAAATTTCTGCCTTAATTTATCAAAAAAGTGGCTGTAATTTCCTGATTTAATCAGGTATTCTTATTTTAAAAGGAAATATATTCTGTTTTAAGTAAAAAAACGGCTTATTTCGATTCCATGCCTTATCAAACAAGTGTTGATGTTGCAATTACATGAGAGATTTGTAATTATCTCTTTACCCTGGCGTTTCCCTGCCAAATACTCCAAACCATTTCTTCATCTGCGGGTTGAGCATAATCGGTTAAGAATGTGGTAGCCAGCGCACCTGTTGCCCAGCCAAACTGTACCCATTTTTCAGGTTCCCATTCCTTTAATATTCCATATAAAAGGCCACCCACAAAACCATCGCCACCTCCAATACGGTCAAGTACAGTAATTGGACGCGGTTGAATGACTTGCCAGTTTTCACCTTCAAGCATGATCGCACCCCAAAGGTGTTCGTTCGAATTCACAACCTGCCTTAGGGTCGTTGCAAAAACAGAGGCATTTGGAAATGCTTTTTTTACTCTGCCAATCATTCCTTTAAAGCCATCAATCTTATCACTCAACTCTTTTCCACCGGCTTCGGGGCCTTCAATGCCAAGGCAAAGCTGAAAATCTTCTTCGTTACCTACCAGAATATCAGATACTGATGCAATTTCGGTAAAAATATCGTGCAGCTCTTTTTCGCGGCCTTTCCAGAATGAAGCCCGGTAATTCAGGTCGAATGAGATACGTGTCCCATATTTTTTTGCTGCACGTGCCAATTCAAGACAAAACGTACTTGTTTCGGGTGATAAAGCACCGATTAGTCCTGAAAGATGTAAAATTTGCACTCCCTCTTTGGCAAAAATCCGTTCGATATCAAAATCCTTTACATTCAACGTACGGCCTACTTCTCCGGCACGGTCGTTTTGTACCCTTGGCCCTCTGGAGCCGTAACCACTATCGGCAATATTAAACTGATGCCTGTAGCCCCACGGATCGCCTTGTTCAACCTCAGGGCCTTCAAAATCAATATTCCTACTCCTCAAATTACCTTTAATAAATTGGGCGATAGGGCTTCCCTTTACGAAAGTGGTTAAAACTTTTACAGGCAACCCCAAAAATGAAGGGATGCTTGCCACATTGGTTTCAGCGCTTGTAGCCTGCATTTTGAATGTATCGCTGCTATGAACCGGCTGTCCATTAAGTGGTGTTATTCTTACCCCCATGCTGGTAGGTACTAACAATGAATAAGAAAAATCTTTTTTTAACTGAATACTCATGGCAAAATATTTATAGTGATAGTACTTTCATTCACATTAAATGGAGCATTTTCCATTTCTTTTTTTCGAAAAATGTCCCCCACAAACAGGATAACGTGGGGGTACATTCTCAAATCCCTAACTTTATTCAAATTATAAAAAGCACCACTCTACAGGTGCTGGAAAAATATTTTTAAAGAACTCTTAAACGGTTTATACCCCGCTAAATGCACTAAAACCACCATCAATAGGGATGATAATCCCGGTTACAAATTTCGACATGTCGGAAAGCAGGTAAATGGTTGTGCCAACCAATTCTTCTACTTCGCCATATCGCCCCATCGGGGTATTATTCAATACTTTATAACCACGTGGAGTTGGGTTGCCGGTCTTTTCATCGATCATCAAAAAACGGTTTTGGTTTGTAAGGAAGAAACCTGGCGCAATCGCATTAACCCTGACACCTGTTCTGGCAAAATGTACTGCCAACCATTCAGTTAGATTGTTAATCGATGATTTTGCAGCTGAATAGGCTGGGATTTTAGTTAAAGGCCTGAAAGCATTCATCGAAGAAATATTCAATACGCCTCCCGATCCCCTTTCTACCATCTCTTTGGCAAAAACCATGGTTGGTAAAAGTGTTCCCGAAAAATTCAGGCTAAATACACGGTCGAATCCATCGATTTGAAGGTCGAAGAAATTTGACAGATCGTCAGTTTCGCCCGGAATAATCTGTTCGGCTTGGGTTGTTGCTTTTGGTGAATTTCCTCCGGCGCCATTGATGATGAAATCGATTGCACTGACTGTTTTTAAGATTTCATTTTTAACACCCTCAAGTGAAGCTTTGTCTAAAACATTGGCGCAATGTGCTTCAATGATTTGATTAGGGTACTTCAATTTCAGATTATTAGCGATTTCTGTCGCGCTTTCTAAATTCAGATCGAGAAGGAAAACATTCATCCCAACTCCGCAAAGACCTTCTGCGAGGCAGCTACAGATAACGCCACCGGCGCCGGTTATTACAGCCGACTTTCCTTCCAATCCTAAAATTTCGTTTGTTGACTTCATAATTCTGAACGTATTTTAGCTATTAATTCAATTGTTTCTTTCATTTTTGTCGCAAGACCTTCATAATTATTCTCGGTGATGTAGGCTTTTTTCATCAGTTGCGATCCCATTCCAACGCAAGTAACACCTGACTTGAACCAGGCTTTCAGGTTGTCATATTCAGGAGCTACACCACCCGATGGCATGATGTCAGTCCAAGGGCAGGGCCCTTTAATTGCTGAGACAAATGACGGACCTCCAACCTGTTCGCCCGGAAATATTTTAATGAGTTCACATCCAAGTTCTTCGGCCAAGTTGATTTCAGACAAAGATCCGCAACCTGGTGACCAGAGAATCTTGCGACGGTTGCAAACTTTCGCCATATCGGGGTTCAGAAGTGGCGATACAATGAAGTCGGCGCCAAGCTGTATGTAAAGCGACGCTGTACCTGCATCGAGTACAGAACCAACACCAATAGCCATCTCGGGCAACTCTTTTTTTACATACTTCGACAATTCTGCAAAAACCTCATGGGCAAAATCGCCACGGTTTGTGAATTCAAAAGCCCTTGCTCCGCCCAGGTAGCAAGCTTTCACAATGTTTTTGCATATAGCAACATCGGGACTGTAAAACAATGGTACAATCCCTGTTTCTTTCATCTTGAGGAAAACCTCTATTCTTGAATATTTTGCCATCTTAATAAATTTTCATTTTACAATCATCAAAACCCAAATTCCAAATAAGCATCTACGCCAATTTTGGAATTTGGAGTTTGTTATCTGGATTTTTATCTAGCTACCCTGCCGGAAGCATCACCTTCCATAAGTTTTAAAACTTCATCGACAGTAACCCGGTTAAAATCACCATAAATAGTGTGTTTCAGGCACGATGCCGCAACTGCAAAATCGAGCGCTTTCTGATCATCATTCGGCCATGTCACCAATCCATAAATCAAACCGCCCATGAATGAATCGCCACCGCCAACGCGGTCGACAATGTGTGTGATTTGATAGGTTGGGGATTCAAATAACTTATTGCCATCCCAAAGTACACCTGACCAACTGTTGTTGTTGGCATTAACCGAGCCACGAAGGGTTGTGATGACCTTCTTGCATCTTGGGTATCTCGATATTATTTGTTTCGAAACCGATTCGTAAGCGGCTCCTTCAACATGCCCTGAGGTAACATCAATTCCCTGAGGTTTAATTCCAAGGACTTTATCTGCATCTTCTTCATTACCCAATATCACATCGCAACCAGCAACCAGATCGTTCATTACCTGACCCGCTGTTTTGCCATATTTCCATAAATTCTTGCGGTAATTCAAATCGCACGAAACTGTAATATTTTTACTATTAGCCACTTTAATTGCTTCGAGACAAACATCGGCTGCTCCCTGGGATATCGCCGGTGTAATTCCCGTCCAATGGAACCAACTCACGCCTTCAAAAACCTTTTCCCAATCGATCATTCCGGGTTTAATTTCGGAAACTGACGAATGAGAGCGGTCGTAAACTACTTTACTACCACGGCTTACAGCACCTGTTTCGAGGAAATAAATCCCCAAACGTTCACCTCCCCATAAAATTTGATTTACACCAACGCCTTGTTTTCTAAGTTCTTTCATGCAGGCTATTCCAATATCGTTGTTGGGAAGCCGGGTGATAAAATCGACATCGACACCAAAATTGGCTAAAGACACTGCAACGTTAGCTTCTCCACCGCCATAGGTTGCCGAGAACTGGTCGGTCTGGTCAAATCGCAGATAACCCGGAGTAGCCAGCCTCAACATGATCTCACCAAAAGTTACAATTTTCATCATTGATTTTAAGAATATTGAATTGATAAAAAATACTATTCACTTATTTAAAACGGATAATTTGTAAGGCAAAATTAAAAAAAGAGAAATACAATGCAAACGTTTGCACTAATTTTTTTATATTTGAAACCAAATAAATTTCTAAACCAACAAAAAAAGATTAAAAATTCAAAATGTCGAAAAGACAGTCGACCATACAAGATATTGCTAAGGCTTTAAATATAAGTGCCTCTACCGTTTCGAGAGCACTGAATGATCATCCAAAAATAAGTCTTTCAACCAAAGATCAGGTTTGGAAAGTAGCCCGTGAATTGCATTATCAAACCAATACCATCGCTTCTAATCTTCGGAAAGGGAAAGCCAATACCATTGGTATGATTGTACCCAGAATAAACCGCCATTTTTTCTCCAATGTGATTACCGGCGTTGAAAGTGTTTTAAATCCGGCTGGCTACAATCTGATTATTTGCCAGTCAGAAGAAAAACTTTCAAAAGAAATTGAGAATATTAAAACGTTGATATCGAATAGGGTGGGGGGGATTCTGATTTCACTGTCGGTTGAAACGCAAGATGTAAAACACTTACAGAAAGTGATCAATAGTCATATCCCGCTGGTTTTGTTTGACCGTATTTCGGACAAACTTCACGTCAGTATGGCTGAAAACGACGATTTAACAGGAGCTTACGAAGTTACGATCCATCTGCTTGAACAAGGTTACCGGAACATCATGTGGATGGGAGGTCCCCGAAATGTCTCTATTTACAGAAACCGATATGATGGTTATATGAAAGCGATGTTGGAATATAATGTTGATATTTCAAAACAGTTTTGTTTTGAAGGAACACCAACGATTCAGGTTGCTTTGGATTATACACGCGGTTTGCTGAACAACAATAAATTACCTGAAGTGATTTTTGCTACTTCAGATTATATGGCCATGGGGGTGATTCAGGCTTGCCACGAGAAAGGTCTTAAAGTTCCTGATGATATTGCCGTTGCCGGTTATGCAAATGAACCTTTTGCTGAATTGATTAGCCCAAAACTAACAACGGTTGAGCAATTTAGCGAAGAACTAGGCAAGGCCGCAGCCCATTTGCTGCTTGAAGAATTGATGTCGGAATCTGAAGAATTAATACCGCGAAAAACAGTTTTAAAACCGAAACTGATTATACGGGAATCGACAATAAAAAAATAAAAATTCATACGTTTGTATTTTAAAAAATTAGTTGAGATGAAACCATTCATGGACGAAAATTTTATGCTGAATTCAAAATCAGCCGAGCGTTTATATCATGAGTATGCGATAGACATGCCCATCATCGATTATCACAATCACCTGCCTCCCGAAGAAATAGCGGGAAATGTTAATTTCAAAAACCTGACGCAGATATGGTTAAAAGGCGACCATTATAAATGGCGGGCCATGCGGGCAAACGGTATCGATGAAAAATTCATTACAGGTAATGCAACCGATTATGAAAAATTCGAAAAGTGGGCAGGTACAGTTCCTTATACACTACGAAACCCGCTTTACCACTGGACACATCTTGAATTGCAGCGCTATTTCGGCATAAACGAACTATTAAGTCCTTCGACCTCAAAAAATATTTATAATAAGTGTGAGAATCTGCTACAAAAACCGGAATATTCGGTTCAAAACCTGCTCAAAAAAATGAGGGTGGAAGTGCTTTGCACGACCGACGACCCTGCCGACGACCTCGCCTATCACAAGCAAATTGCTGCCAGTAAATGTGCTTTTACAGCTTTACCTGCCTGGAGACCCGACAAAGCGATGAATGCCGACGATCCGATTGTATACAACGCTTATATCGACAGGTTGAGCCAGGTAGCTGAATTGGAAATTAAAACAATCGACGACCTTCTGACGGCACTTCAAAAGCGTCACGATTTCTTTGGTGAAGCAGGTTGCAAAGTTTCTGATCACGGGATAGAAGAATTTTATGCCGAAGATTTCACTGCTCATGAAATCGAAAATATTTTCAAGAAGGTTCGAGGTGGAAACAACCTTCAACGAAAGGAGTTGCTTCAGTTCAAAACCTTTATGATGCTTGAATTTGCCCGCATGGATCATTCGAAGAATTGGGTACAACAATTCCATTATGGCGTATTGCGTAACAATAACAGCCGGATGTTTGCGCAACTTGGCCCCGATACCGGTTTCGATTCAATTGGCGATTTCAAGGTTGCTGCAAACCTTGCCAAATTTCTCAACACGCTTGCTAAAGAAGACAAACTGGCCAAAACGATTTTATACAACATCAATCCTGGTGACAACGAGATGATTGCTACCATGCTAGGAAATTTCAACGAAGGACCTGTTGCCGGTAAAATCCAATTTGGATCGGGCTGGTGGTTCCTCGATCAAAAAAATGGGATGGTCGATCAAATGAATTCACTTTCGTCGCTTGGGCTGATCAGTAAATTCGTGGGGATGCTTACCGATTCGAGAAGTTTCTTATCTTTTCCACGCCATGAGTATTTTCGCCGTATTTTATGTAACTTGTTCGGAACTGATATGGAAAACGGAGAAATCCCTAACGACTTTGAACTGGTTGGCGGGATTATTCAAGACATCAGTTACAACAACGCGAAAAGATATTTTGGATTTTAAACAAGCTTAAAACACTGACAATTATGGAACAACAAGAATTTAAAG
>Ga0209800_10004080_pt1 | contig 11043 bp, 9 predicted proteins | sample Higcelweek8metaG_FD_187174 | JGI IMG/M metagenome (GOLD analysis project Ga0209800, IMG submission 187174) | Freshwater pond sediment microbial communities from the University of Edinburgh, under environmental carbon perturbations - High... | ecosystem: Environmental > Aquatic > Freshwater >... | reverse complement strand
TTTTTATGCCTACCAAAGTCAATAAACTACCAATCATTATTATTCTTGTTATCGCTTTTTTAATTCGTGGTATTAATCTCTGGTCAACTCCAGCCCTAAATCCAGATGAAGCTGCTCTTGGTTACAACGCTTATTCCCTAATTCAAACTGGTAAAGATGAACACGGTGCATCTTGGCCAATTCATTTCAAATCATTTGGTGATTTCAAACCAGGTGGTTATGTTTATTTAGCTCTACCTTTTATTAAAATCCTTGGACTTACTCCATTGGCAGTTCGTCTTCCAAACTTAATTCTTTCGGTTTTAACTATTTTATTTTTATACAAATTAATTTTATTACTCTCAAAAAATAATAAATTAGCTCTCATAACCGCTGCTGTTTTAACTTTTTCCCCATGGCATATTCATTTTAGTCGAGGTGCCTGGGAATCTTCTGCTGCTCTTTCTTTAATTATGATGGGGACTTATTTTTTCTTCAAATCAATTCAAGAAAAATTTATAAAAAACTTTAGTATTTTTGTTATTTTTTATGTTTTATCTCTTTATATTTACCATTCAGCTCGTCTTATTGCTCCACTATTAGCTCTAACTTTAGTTATTCTTTATTTTAAAAATCTTGTCAAAAAACTTCCTCAAATTTTAATCCCAATCATTTTTGCTGCTCTTTTGGCCATGCCAGTAATGTTTTCTTTTCTCAATAATGGTGGAACCGCTCGTATTGGTGGTGTTGGTTTAACTGCCGATCAAGGCCCAATTAATCGTGCTAACGAGCTTATAAATAATCACAATAATGTCAAATTAATCAATCGAGTAATGCACAACAAAAGACTTCTTTATCTAATTTCTTGGGGTCAAAAATACACTTCTCATTTTGATTTAAATTTCCTCGGTCTAAATGGCGATGAAGTTCCTCGATCTAAAGTTCCAGAGATGGGTCAAATTTATTTAATTGAAATTCCTTTTTTACTTTTAGGTCTAGTCTTTTTATTAAAACCTACGACCTGCCTGCCGGCAGGCAGGTCTAAGATCTTTTTTATTGCCTTTTTACTTATCGCTCCAATCGCGTCATCATTAACCTATCAAGCCCCATCCGCTCTCAGAGCCTTAGCTATGGTTATTCCTATTTCTATTTTAATCGGTGGCGGTATTTATTATTTCCTTAGTTTCTTTAAAAATAAAAAAATATTAACTTTAATTTCTATTATTTTTATTATTATTTATGGCTATTTTGTTACTTATTATTTCGATGCCTATTTTGTTCATTATCCAAAACATTATCCTTTTGCTTGGCAATATGGATTTGATGAATTGGTTCCTTATTTAGAACAAGAAAAAGGTAACTACAATCAAATTTATGTCACCAATAAATATGATCAACCTTATATTCTTTTTCTTTTTTATTCAAAATATCCACCTCAAAAAATTCAATCTCAAATTAAATTAACCACCCCGGATCAATATGGTTTTTCTACTGTTATAAATTACGATAAATATAATTTTGAAAAAATAGATTGGGATAAAATTCCTACTAATTCACTAGTTATTTCCAGTGATGAAATAATTACTCAAATTAATCCTCAAAAAGTTATTAATTTTCCTAACGGTCAACCAGCTTTTAAAATTTATTCAAAATAATGAAAAACAAATCTACTCTTTCTGTTACTTTGGCTACTTATAATGAATCTAAAAACATTAAACGTTGTTTAGAAGCAGTTACTGATATTGCTACTGAAATTATTGTTGTTGATGGTCAATCTCAAGATGACACAGTTTCTTTAGTTAAAGAATTTAAGAATGCTAAAGTAATTTCTACCACCAACAAACCTATGTTTCACATCAACAAACAAATGGGGATTTCCGCCTGTAAAGGGGATTGGATTCTTCAACTTGATGCTGATGAAATTGTTACTCCAGAATTGAAAAAAGAAATTAAATCATTCTTAGAAAAAGATCCAAAAGATATTTCAGAAAATGGTTTTTGGATACCTCGAAAGAATTATTTTCTTGGAACTTTTCTTAAAAAAGGTGGTCAATATCCAGATCCAACTATTAGATTTTATAAAAATGGTAAAGCTCATTTACCATGCGAGAATGTCCATGAACAAGCCAAAGTTGATGGTTTAGTTGGTTGGTTAAAAAATGATTTAGAGCATTATGCTGATACTTCTTTCTCGCTTTATCTTCTTCGAGCCAATCGTTACACCACTCTTCTAGCTCAAGAATTACAAGAAAAGAAAATTAAAATAAACTTTATAAACTTTCTAAACTTTTATCTTTTTAAACCAGTTTGGTGGTTTTTAAAAACTTTTTTCCGACACAGAGGTTATGTTGATGGTTTTGCTGGATTTGTTTTTTCTTTTTATTCAGCTCTTCGTTTTCCAATTGCCTACACTAAATATTACGAACTAACTAAAACTAAACGAAATATTAATTTATCCCAAGACTGGGATAAAAAATAATATGAAAATTAAAAAAATTGCTATTGATATTTCTCCAACTCAAGATGGTAATGCTCTTCGTGGTGTTGGTTATTACACCTCAAATTTAATTTCCGCTCTCCAATCTGAAATTAAAACCAATCCTAAATATAAAAATTATCAAATCGATTTGATTAAAGATTTGAATTTTGACATTAGAATTTATGATTTAGTCCATTATCCTTATTTCGATCCTTTTAAACTAACTCTTCCAAAAACAACTAAAATTCCTACTATTGTTACTGTTCATGATCTAATTCCTCGTCAATTTAAAAATCATTTTCCAGTTGGTATTAAAGGAGAAATTAAATGGCAATTACAAAAACATAATTTAAAAAAAGTTAGTAAAATTATTACCGTTTCCAACTATTCAAAATTTGTTATTAATGGCCTAACAAATTATCCTCAACAAAACATTTTTACCACTTATTTAGCTGCTGACAAATCATTTAAACCATGTTTGGATAAAACTAAATTAGCCGAAATTCAAAAAAAATATAACTTACCTAAAAAATTTATCCTATTTGTTGGTGATATTAATTGGAACAAAAATATTCCAAATTTAGTTAAAGCTTGTTTAAAACTAAAATATCCTTTAGTTATTGTTGGTTCTGCCGCCACTAAAAAAGATGTTCCAAATCATCCTTGGACAAAAGACCTTCGTTGGCTCCAATCTAAAGCTAATTCTGCTTTGCAGAACGATCTAATTCTAACTGGTTTTGTCCCAGATGAAGATTTACCTTATTTTTACACTCTCGCCACCACTTATTGTCAACCATCATTTGCCGAAGGTTTCGGTCTACCTTTAATCCAAGCCATGCAATCTGGTTGCCCAGTTACTTACAGTCAAGACAGTTGTCTTCCTGAAATTATGGATAATAATGGACTTTCTTTTAACCCACATTCTCCAAAAAGTATTCAAAAAGCTCTCTCTCAATTTTGGACTAAAGAAGAAACTCGACAAAAATATATTAAACTCGGTCTAATTCGATCCAAACAATTCAATTGGAAATTTACTGCTAAACAAACATTAGCTGTTTACGATTTACTTCTCTAATGAAAAATAATAGTCATTTTTTATCTGTCATCATTCCTACCTACAAACAAGAAAAGACTATTTACCAAGATTTAATTAATATCAATGAAACTCTAAAACAAATTAGATATGATTATGAAATTATTGTTGTTGTTGATGGTGCCAATATTGATAATTCCTATCAAGAAGCCAAAAGAACTAAACTCAAAAAATTAAAGGTGTTTTCTTATCAACACAATCACGGTAAGGGTTATGCTGTCCGTTTTGGAATGAGTAAAACTAAAGGAGATTACATTGCTTTTATCGATTCAGGTATGGAAATTGACCCTAACGGAATATCTTTAATCCTAGAACATATGGAATGGTATAACGCTGATATTATCGTCGCCTCAAAACGTCATCCAGCTTCACAAGTTAATTATCCTTTCGATCGAAAAATAATTAGTTTTGGAGCTCATCTTATGTCTCGTTTTCTTTTAGGAATTAATGTTCACGACACTCAAGCTGGTTTAAAAATTTTTAAAAGACCAGTTTTAATTAAAGTTCTTCCCCGATTATTAGTCAAAAATTATGCTTTTGATTTAGAAATTTTATCAGTCGCCAACCGACTTGGTTTCAAAAAAATTTATGAAGCTCCAATTAAACTAAGTTACGATTTTAAAAGCTTAACTCATGCCACTGGTTTAAAAATTATTTATAGTTGTTTTATAGATGCTTTAGCTATTTTTTATCGACTTAAGATTCTTAAATATTACGATGATAAAAATAAACGAAAATGGGTTTATGATCCAGAATTAGAAATGCGTGTTAATACTGGTCTATAGTCTATGAAAAAAAATATTGTTTTTTCCATAATTATTCCAGTCAGATCTAGTAATCCATATCTAGAAGAAACTTTAAAAAAACTCAAAACTCAAAGTTTTAAAGATTTTGAAGTTTTAGTTATCACTGACAAAGTTTCTCTAAAACAAGGATCATCTATTCATCAACTTGGTCCCAGTTTTAAAAGAAATCTTGGAGCCAAAATGGCTAAAGGTCAATATTTAGCCTTTTTAGATGATGATTCTTATCCGTCCAAAAATTGGTTAAAAAATGCCAATAAAATTTTATCCAATAAACCAGACATTGCCGCTGTTTGTGGTCCATGTTTAACTCCTCCAGCCGATAATTATTTAAAACAAGCTTCTGGTCTGGTTTGGTCAAGTTGGCTTGGTAGTGGTGGAGCCGGAACATATCGTAATCGCCCCCAGAAAAGCCGTTTTGTTCAAGACTATCCTACTGTTAACCTTATTGTTAAAAAAATCGATTTTGAAAGTATTGGAGGTTTTAATAATAATTTTTGGCCAGGTGAAGACACTATTCTTTGTTTAGATTTAGTTAAAAAACTTAAAAAAAAGATTTTCTATCATCCATCAATTTTGGTTTATCATCATCGTCGAAACATTATTATTCCTCATCTTCAACAAATCACCAGATATGCCATTCATCGAGGTCATTTCGTTAAGATTTATCCCGAAACTAGCTTTAAAATTGGTTATTTTGCACCATCTTTGTTTACTCTCTATTTAATCATATTGATAACTATAAATTCATTAAAATTATTAAATTTTTATTTACCAATATATATAAATATTATTTCTAAAATACCATTATATTTATATCTATCAATATTATTATTTACCTTTTTTAAATTTATTTATCAAAAAAATAAAATTAAAACTTCTTTTCTAGCCATTATCACTATTCCACTGACTCATATTTATTACGGTATACTCTTTATGTCTGGATTATTTAAAAAACAACTTAATTTTCAACCACATCAAGTTGATAAAAAAACTGGTAAATACATTGGTGGTTAATCTATGATTAAAAATAAATTTTCTATTTCTATTTCTTATCCTTCTTTTGAATCTTCAAAAGGAACTCCTTTCTTATCTCAAAATCGTCAGTTTCAATGGACTCATACTGGTAATGTAATTTATCCGGTTATTCCTGCCACTGCTGCTACTCTCCTAAAACAAAATGGTTACAAAGTTTTTTGGGATGATGCTATTGCTCAAAACCTAAATTACCAACAATGGTTTAATAAACTTAAAAAAAACAAACCTAACCTTATCGTTATCGAGTCTAAAACGCCAGTAATTAAACAACACTGGGAAATTATTAACCAAATTAAAAAAGAAGGGTTAAAAATTAAAAATTGGAAATTTAAAATTGTTTTAATGGGTGATCATGTCACCGCTCTTCCAGAAGAATCTTTAAAAAATTCAAAAGTTGATTACATCCTCACTGGTGGTGATTATGATTTTATGCTTTTAAATTTAGCCGACCATTTAACTAAAAAAACTCCTCTCGAACCCGGTTTTTATTTCCGTCAAACAAAAAAAAATCTCCCTTTCGTCAAAGGGAGAAACCCCGAAGCGAAGCGAGGGGAGAGGGATTTTGCTTGTTCTGGTAAATTTGCTCTAAAACATCACAACTTAGATTCTCTTCCTATAATTGATAGAAAATTAACTCAATGGCATCTCTATGCTTACAACAACACTAACTACAAATACAAACCAGGTGCCTACATTATGTCTGGTCGTGATTGTTGGTGGGGTAAATGTTCTTTCTGTTCATGGACAACCTTATATCCAGGCAATAATTTTCGTTGTTTTTCCGTCAAACATACCATCGCTGAAATTGAAAATTTAGTCAACAATTTTAAGGTTAAAGAAATTTTTGATGATTCTGGAACTCTTCCAGTTGGTCCTTGGTTAAAGGAACTTTGCCAAGAATTAATTAAACGAGGATTAAATAAAAAGGTCAAAATCGGTTGTAACATGCGTTTTGGAGCCCTAAATCAAGATCAATATAATCTAATGAAACAAGCTGGATTCAGATTCATTCTTTACGGTCTAGAGTCAGCCAACCAAGAAACTTTAGAAAAAATTAATAAAAATAATTTGGTTAAAAATGTTTTACCAACTCTTAAGATGGTTCAAAAGGCTAAATTAGAACCACACATTACTATTATGATTGGTTACCCTTGGGAAACCAAAAAAGATACTTTAAAAACTATTAATTTTGCCAAACAAATTTTTAAACAAGGTTTAACCAATAGTATGCAAGCCACCATTGTTGTTCCTTATCCTGGCACTCCTTTATTTAATCAGTGCCAAAAATCTAATCTTCTTGAAACTTCTGATTGGAACGATTACGATATGCAACACAAAATAATGTCTTCTTCCTTATCTGAAATTGAACTAAAAAAACTTACCCAAGAACTTTTTAAGGGTATTATTACTCCGAAATTTATTTTCAAACAAATTATGTCTGTCCGTTCTGTTGAAGATATAAAACATCTTGGTAATTATGCTGTTAAATTTATTCAAAAATTAAAAGATTTTTCTGCTAATGATAATTAGTATTATTATTCCAACTCTTAATGCCGCCGCTGTTTTGGAAACTTGTTTAAAATCAATTCGTCGTCAAAACTTTTCTAAATCGCTGACTGAAATAATTATTGTCGATGGGGGATCAATCGACAACACTCTAAAAATTGCCAAAAAATACCATGCCAAAATAGTTAAAAATCCTCTTAAAACGGCTGAAGCTGGTAAGGCAGTTGGTGTTAAAGTTGCTACTGGTAAATATATTGCTCTAATCGATTCTGATAATATTTTACCTACCAAAAACTGGCTTCAAACTAATTTAAACATATTAGAATCAAATCCTAATTTAATCGGTACCGAACCAATTCGTTTTACTTATCGTCAGTCTGGTGGCTTCATCGAAAGATATTCTGCCCTAACTGGAGTTAACGATCCTTATGCGTTTATTACTGGTATTTACGATCGCCAAAATTTTATTAATTTCAAATGGACTGGTCTTAAAATAGATCAAATTGATAAAAAAGAATATCTCGAAATAAAATTACTTCCAAATTCCATTATTCCTACTATTGGCGCTAATGGCACCATTTTCCAAACTTCTTTTTTAAAGAAAAATTTAACCTCAGATTATCTTTTCGATATCGATATTATTACTCATCATCTTGCCAACACCAAAAAACCAATTTATTTTGCCAAAGTTAAACAGGGGATTATTCATACTTTTTGTGAATCTTCAATTAAAAAATTTATAAAAAAACAAAACCGTCGGATTACTGATTATTTTTATTATCAAAAATTTCGCCAATATGATTGGAGTCAGGCTAATCAAACTGGAATTTTAAAATTTATTTTATACACAGTTTTAATAATTCCCATGCTTTTCGACACCTTTCGTGGTTTTTTTCATAAACCAGATTCTGCGTGGTTTTTTCATCCTCTGGCCTGTTTTATAACTCTTTATCTGTATACTATAAACAGTCTTAAATTTAAATTTGGATTATTAAAAGAATTAAATCGAAACCAATGGCAACAATAAAAAAACTATCTATCGATATTTTAATTCCCACTTATAATGGCAGTTTGGTTGTTACTGAAACCATCAAAAGTATTTTGACTCAAAGTTATAAAAATTTTAGGATTTTAGTTTGTGACGATGCTTCAAAAGACAACACTATTCCGGTTTTAAAACAAATAAAAGATGATCGTGTTGTAATTATCCAAAACAAAAAAAATGTCGGTTATTCAGATAATTTAGAAAGAGCTCGTCAACACGCTACTGCCGATATTATTTATCTAATGGGTCAAGATGATATCCTCGCCAAAGATACTTTAAAAAATACCATTAATGCTTTTAATTTAAATTCCAATATTGGAGCTGTTACCAGACCTTATTATTGGTTTGACAAAGATATTAACAAACCGGTTCGAGCCAAAAAACAACTTAATCCTAAAAAAGATACCATTGTCAAAATTACCGATAATCCAAAAAAAGTCATTCGTGTTTTTGAAACTCTCGATCAACTTTCTGGTTTAGCTTATCGTCGTCAATTCATGGATCTGCCTTTCCATCCCGATATTTTTCCTTGTCATATTTATCCTTTTGCTTCCATTTTTAAAAATCACCCTGTGGTTTTTCTAAAAGACTACAATGTGGCTGTTCGTATTAGCAGCAGTCAAACTCGTAGTCTATCTTCCATTTATACTAAATCTCCACTTTCAAGTTGGGTTGAAATGGTTAAATCAGTTTATTCAGCTAAAAAAGATCAAAAAGTCCAAAAATATTTAATCAAAGATTTTATTACTAAAAATTATGTTGGTTTGGTTCAATTACGAAACTATGCCAAATATAAATATTTCCTTAGAGAAATTTGGTATCTCATAAAATTTAATTGGCAAAATCTATTCTGTTTTTCATTTTGGTTTTTCTCACTTGGCTGCATAGTCTGCCCACCATTTATTTTGATTCCCATGGTTGATTGGTACAAAAATAAAATTTATGCCAAAACACTGGTAGAAATAAAATTTGAGTATAAAATATAGTATGTATCAAATTTTTCTATTTTTAAGTAAAATTTACACTTTCATTATAAAAAACTCCTTCCAGTCTTTTGGCAAAAGTTCCATTATTAAACCATTTTTAAATCTTTCCAATCCTCAATTTATTAGTATTGGTAAAAATGTTAATGTTGGTAATTCTTGTCGAATTACTGTTAGTACCAGTTTTGGTAATTTAAAAACCAAAAGTACAACCAAAACTAAAATAAAAATAGGTAACCATGTTGATATTGGCAATAATAGTTTTATTAGCGCCAATAATAATATTCAAATTGGCAATCATGTCATTATGGCCCCCGATGTTTTTATTACCGATCATGATCATGGATTTTTAGATATTAGTAAAAATCTTCATCAACAACCATTAACTGAAGGTGGTTTTGTCAAAATTGAAGATAATGTTTTTCTAGGAGTTAAAAGTAGTATTTTAAAAAATGTCACTATTGGTCAACATTCTGTAGTTGGGGCCAATTCTGTCGTTACCAAAGATGTTCCACCATTTTGTATTGTCGCTGGTAACCCTGCCAAAATTGTTAAAAAAATAAAATGAAACTTCTTCGCCATCTAAAAAACCTAGTCGAAACCAATCTTTTTCTTTCTTCAATTTTTGATAAAGTTGCTTCCACTTCAACTTATCAAAAAATAATTAAAAAAAATCTAAAAAAAATAACTGCCGATCTTAAAAAGAATAAAAATTACAACATTATTATCGAGACCACCAATTTTTGTAATGCCAAATGTATTATGTGTCCTCATGTCACCATGAAACGTCCTCAAAAAACAATGGATGACACCACTTTTAATCAGATAATTTCCAAATTAAAAAAAGAAAAAATAAATCCTAATGCTTTTATTCTAAATGGTTTTGGAGAACCCCTAATTGATACTAAATTAATTAATCGTATAAAAATTATTAAAACCGAGTTTCCAAATTCAAAAGTAAAATTTTATTCCAATTTAAATTTAGCCAATTCCAAAATAATTAAAGCTTTAATTAAATCCGGTCTCGACGAAATTAACATTAGTCTTAATGGTTATAATCGTCAAAATTATCAAGCGGTTATGAAAATTGATTATCAAAAAACCATTAAAAATTTAAAAGAGTTAATTAAAGCAAAAAAAGCCAATAATTCTCATCTTAAAATTAGAATTTCCATGACCTTGGTTAAAGCCAATGAAAATTCTGCCACCAAATTTATCAAAAAATGGAGCCCATTAGTTGATTCTGTCAGTGTTAATAAAGTTCATGACTATAACAATGGAGTTAAAGATATAAACAATAAATTTAAAATTAATTTTCAAAAAACTGCTTTCCCTTGTCGTTATATTTGGGACACTATTACTATTGATGTTAACGGTGAAGTTGTTTTATGTTGTTTAGATTATGAATCTCAATATAATTTTGGCAACGTCAATTCTCAATCAATTTTAAAATCGTTTTATTCCCCAAAATTTGAATTAATCAGAAAAAACCATCTCAAATTTCAATCAAAAAATATTAAAATTTGCCAACATTGTTACACTCCTTATAAAAATGGAGTTGAATGGTTAGTCAAAAATTTATATTAAAATGAATCTTAATTTTATTTATCCAATTTTTCACCCCCTCGATTATTGTCTTAAACAACAACTAAAAGATTGTCAGACTGTTCTCGATCTTGGTTGTGGCCCATCATCACCATTAAAAAATATTAAAAACATTACTTATAGTGTTGGAGTTGAATTGTTTACCCCATATCTAGAGTTATCCAAATCTCAAAAAATTCATACCAAATATTTACAAAAAAATATCCTCGATTTAGATTTTCCTAAAAATAGTTTTGATGCTGTTATTCTTATTGAAGTTTTGGAACATCTTTCCAAACAAGATGGGCAAAAGGTTTTAAAATTAGCCAACAAATGGGCAAAAAAGAAAATAATTCTTAGCACTCCCAATCTTTATTTTCCCATGGATGAAGTCGATAAAAATCCCTATCAAAAACATCTTTCTGGCTGGTCAATTAATGAACTTAAAAAATTAGGTTTCAAAGTTAATGGGGTTAGTGGCCTTCGTTGTTTTTATCAATCTCAAAATAATGTTGATAGTCTAATTGAAAGTA
>Ga0209800_10004079_pt1 | contig 11043 bp, 8 predicted proteins | sample Higcelweek8metaG_FD_187174 | JGI IMG/M metagenome (GOLD analysis project Ga0209800, IMG submission 187174) | Freshwater pond sediment microbial communities from the University of Edinburgh, under environmental carbon perturbations - High... | ecosystem: Environmental > Aquatic > Freshwater >... | reverse complement strand
CCGTGCCCTACACGCGCTTCTACCGCCTGGCCGCGCACTTCCGGCCGGACCTGCGGCGCATGCTCATGCTCGGCGGCGGGGGGTACTCCTTCCCCAAGTATGTGCTGAGCCAGCCCCGGGAGTTCGGCGGCCAGCCGCAACTGGACGTGGTGGAGATCGACCCCGGCGTCACGGCCATCGCCGGAAAGTATTTCGGTTGGCCCGGGCACCCGGACGTCCGCGTCATCCACGACGACGCCCGGCGTTTTCTCGCACGCGGGGGGGCCCGCACCCAGCCCGGTCTGCGGCCCGGCGACGAACCATACCAGGTGGCCCTGATGGATGTGTTCACCAGCCACTATTCCGTGCCCTTCCACCTGGCCACGCGGGAGACGCTGCTCGCGCTCTCGGCCCTGCTGGACGCCGACGGCGTGGTGCTGGTGAACTGCATCAGCGCGGCCGAGGGCCCGCGCAGCCGCTTCTACCGGGCGCTTCTGGCCACGTACAAGTCCGTGTTCCCGCGCGTGGAGAGCTTCCTGGTGCTGCACCCCGGCGATCCGGCGGCCTTCCAGAACATCCTGCTGGCGGCCTTCAAGTCCCCCGCAGCCCCGCAGTTGACCAGCCCCAGGGCGGACCTCCAGGTCATGCTGGACGCACGCTACCTGCCCCGCGACTCCCTGCCGGGCGACCCGCCGGTGCTCACCGACGACTTCGCGCCCGTTGACCACTACCTGCTGGCCCTGTAGGCCGCACCAAACCCGGAGGACGATTCCCATGCCCACGCTCCCCCCCCTGCGCCTGCACGGCATCCGCCACGAGAGCTTCGAGCGCGAGGCCGAGATCGCCGCCTGGGCCGCTGCGCGCGGCCACAGCCTGAGCCACACCGACCTCTGGAAGGGCGAGGCCCTGCCAAACCTGGCCAGCTTCGACTGGCTCATCGTCATGGGCGGGCCCATGGGCGTGTACGACGACGACAAATATTCCTGGCTGGCCGGGGAAAAGCGCTTCCTGCGCCAGGCCGTGGACGCGGGCAAGCTGATCCTGGGCGTGTGCCTGGGCGCGCAGCTTCTGTCCGTGGTGCTGGGCGGAACCGTGACCAGAAACCGGTATTCCGAGATCGGCTGGCACGAAGTCCAGGCCGCGCCCCAGGCCCTGTCTCCGGCCGCAGGGAGCCGCGTCTTCGCCAGCCTGCCCAAGGCCTACGAGGCCTTCCACTGGCACGGCGACACCTTCTCCATCCCCGAGGGCGCGCTCTGGACGGCCCAAAGCGTGGGCTGCGCGCACCAGGCCTTCGAGGCCAAGGGCGGCCGCGTGGTGGGCCTGCAGTTCCACCTGGAGACCAACGCCGCAAGCATGGCCGAGATCGCCGAGCACTGCGCGGACGAGATCCGCCTGGACCCCCAGGCCCAGCCGTACATCCAGCCCGTCGCCGCCATGCTGGAGCGGCCGGAACGCTTGGCCGCCCTGCGGGGCCTTCTCGACCGCATCCTGGACAACATGGCCGCGCTGGGGTAGAGCCCCGCCCCAGATCATCTATATCTTAAGGGAGGCACCCATGGCCGAAACCGTGGACGAAATCACCATCAGCTTCGAAGAGGAAGGGCTCCTCGTGCGCGAGGAACTGGACAAGGTCATCCTCTCGCGCGGGGCCTGGACCACCATCCTCTTCAAGTACCGGGAGATGGACCGCGCGCGCGTCGACTACGGCCCGGTGGCCTTCTCCGTGCGCCGCTACAAAAAGACCGGCGGCGAATACAAGCAGCAGAGCAAGTTCAACATCTCCAACGTCGAGCAGGCCCGCAAGATCGCCGAGGCGCTGCTGGCCTGGGCCGCAGACATGCCTGTGGCCGAGCCCAAGCCCGCCGCCGCCAAGAAGCCCGCCGCCAAAAAGGCGAAATAGGAAAAGACCGGGGGGATGCTCCGCAGGCCGGGGGCCTGAGGCCCCCGGACCCCCCGTAGGGCCTGGGTCGGGGCGGCCTGGGCGGATGCGTCGGCTGGGCTGGCCCTGGCAATGCGCGCGGGTTTTTGAGCGCAGACGCTCAAAAGCCCCGCGCGCGGTCGGCCCTTTTGGAGACGTGGGGAAAGTCTCCCAAATCTTTTCCCATGGCTCAATACAGCCGAAAGGGCTGTTTCAGGTTCCTCCTGAAACAGCCCTTTCGGCGTAATGGGGAGTCCAGAGGGCCTCAGGCTCTTTGGCGGGGTCCCAAGGGGCGGAGCCCCTTGGCCGCCGGAGGCCCGTCCCCCGGCTGGGTGCCGGGGGCGGAGCCCCTGCCAGCCTACAGCTTGCTCTTCAGCACGATGTCGGTGATGGGTCCGCGCGATTTTTCGCCTTTCAGGACCATGTGCGCGTAGTTCCGGAAGCCTTTGAGCTTCTTCACCACCCAGTTGAGTCCGTTGTTGCTCTCGTTCAGGTACGGGTTGTCCACCTGGCGGGTGTCGCCCAGGCAGAAGCACTTGACGTTTTCGCCCATGCGCGTGAGCAGGGCCCGGGTTTCCCCGCGCGAGAGGTTCTGCATCTCGTCCACGATGACGATGCAGTTCTCCATGTTCATGCCCCGGATGTAGGCGATGGGCTGGATGATGAAGCGCTTGGGGTTGAGTTTCAGGGTGTCGGCCTGGGGGTCCTGGAAGATGCGGTTGGCCGGGCGTATCTCGTGCAGTTTGAGCAGGAGGTCCGTGATGTAGCGCACGTACGGCCCCATTTTTTCCTCAACGTCGCCGGGCAGGAAGCCCATCTTGGCGCCGATCTCGACAATGGGCTTGACCAGGTAGATGCGCTTGTAGGGGTTGTCCTTGCGTTCGAGCGTCAGGTACAGGGCCGCAGCCAGGGCCAGGAAGGTCTTGCCGTAGCCCGCCTCGGACTGGATGGACACGAGGTCGATGCGTGGGTCGAGCATGAGTTCGAGCGCCAGGTTCTGGTACACGGTGCGCGGCCGGGTGCCCCATATCTCGTGGTTGTAGCCGATGGGCTTGGGCCCGTCCGGTCCGTTGAACACGGGCACGCCGTTCTCCCAGCGGAAGGAGTTGGGCACGGCCTCCTCGTCGTCCTCCACGAAGCCGGTGTAGATCTGCGATTCGCTTTGGAAGGGCACGGAGTCGCGGTAGCCCTCGCTGGGGATGCCGAAGACCCGCGCCTTGAGCTGGAGGATGCGGTCGTTGGTGACCAGGATGGGCTGGCCAAGGCCGCTCTGGTGTCCGATCTCGCGCAGGATGCGGTCGTCGGCCGACATGTCGGGCGTGAAGTTGTGGCCGTTGGGCGGAAAGATGAGGACCTTGGGGTCCTCCATGATGGAGGTGACGGCCTGGGCCACCACATGGCCGATGCGGGCGTCGCGTTTGAGCCCGTCGAGTTCGGTGAGCACCGTGTACGGGATGTGGATGACGTTTTCGTTGCCGTTTCGAAGCGCTGCGATGCACTTGGGATTTTCAATGAGCACGTTGGTGTCGAGCACGAAGTTTTTTGATGCCATGGGTTCCCTTGGTGTTGGGGTTCGGTCTCGTCGGACCGGCAGGGCCACCGCGCGTCGTGCGTAATGTGTTGATTTTTTTACTCACCCCCCGCTTGAATGGGCTTGCGCGCCCGCTGATCGCCATTGGTTGTAGAAATTCTCTAAACAGTTGCCCAAGGGAAATCCAGCACAAAAGCGCGCCATGAGGGTGACGCTTCGGTGACGGCTGTAAAAGGCCGCGCAGAGAGCGGCCGGAGGGTGACGGGCCGGTGACGGCCCAGGTCAGGGTGCCCTTTCAGGACGTTGGAAGAGGGGAGGCGTCGGGGGAACGCCGGGGGAGCCGCCGCTTTGCCGACCCTTTCGTGTGTGCTATTTCTTGGCGGGCAAGTACCTGGTCATCAGGTTGTACTGGATCATGCCCACGCCCTGGGTGCGGGCGGGCAAAAGCTTCTGCATTTCGGCGGCCAGCGCGGGCGCGTCCTTGGCGCCATACGTGTTGGCCGTCGTAAGCTCCGTGGCCTTGGCGTCGAAGAGCAGGATGTAGTCGCGCATCGCAGCCACGTCCTTCTTGGTCGAGAGCGGGCCGTGGCCGGGGATGATGGCGGTGACGTCCAGGTCCTGGATGAAATCCAGGGTCTTGACCCAGCCGGAGATGTCGCCCTCGCCCAGGAAGGGGTGGAAGTCCGTGAACAGCACGTCGCCTGCGAAGAGCGCCTTCTGCCTGGGCAGGTACACCAGGGTGCTGCCGGGCGAGTGCGAGGGCGTCAGGTGGATGAGCTCAATCGTCTCGCCGCCCAGCCGGATGGTCAGGCGCTCGGTGAAGGTCAGGCTGGGCAGCACGATGCGGGTGCCGCGCATGTCCGCAGGATTCAGGCCGAAGGCCTGGGGCTTCTTCAGGAGGGCGGGGCCGGTCTTGGCCAGGCTGGCGCGGTCCAGCTCATGCCCCACCAGGGTGGCGCCGAGGTCCGTGAACACGCAGGCCCCGAAGGCGTGGTCCAGGTGCCCGTGGGTGGTGACCACGTACTTGATGGGCTTTCTGGTGACGGCGCGGATGTCCTTGAGGAAGCGCGCGGCCTCCTTGGCCGAGATCAGGGTGTCGACCACCAGGACGCCGTCCGTGCCGACCACGATGCCCGCGTTGGCGGCAAAGCTGCGCCTGGGCGAGTCGTCCTTGACGCCGACGTAGGCGTAGACGTTCTCGGCGATTTTCGTCAGGCCGGAGGCTTGGCCCTGGGCCTGGGCCGTGCTGACAAGGGCGAGGGCGAGGATCAGGGCCAGGCAGAGCGCGAGAGCGGGGCTGAGGCGGCGCATGGGGTTTGCTCCTGTGGTTGGGCCGTGCGCCTATGCGCCCGGAACCCTGCCCGTCTCGCGATCAGGCTCCAGGTACGGGTTGAAGTAGCCGAAGTTCAGCCAGGGGTTGGTCTTCTTCAGGCGTTTCAAGAAGTTCGCCAGGCCCATGCACGGGCCGAAGTCCACGTCTTTCATCAGGCCCAGGTACAGCTCCGGGTCCAGGTTCAGGTTGCGCAGCTGGATGAAGTCGAGCTTCGTCTCGGCCACCAGGTCCGAGAGCGCGTCCCACTCGGCCTCGCAGTCCGTGAGGCCGGGAAAGTAGAGCAGGTTGAGCGACACGAAGAGCCCCAGGCCCTTGGCCGTGCGGATGCTCTCCACCACGTCGGCGAAGGCGTAGCCGTTGGGGCGGTGGTAGATGTCGTAGGGGATCTCACGCGCGCTGTTCAGGCTCACGCGGATGGAGTTGACCCCGGCTGCGGCCAGGCCGGGCAGGGTGCCGGGCAGGCTGGCGTTGGTGTTGATGTTCACCGTGCCCCTGCCCCCGGCCTTGCGGAAGCTGGTCACGGCCTTGCCGATGCGCGCGGCCTCGGTGAGCGGTTCGCCCTCGCAGCCCTGGCCAAAGGAATAGATGGGGCGCTTCTCCTTGCCCTGGTGGCGCAGCATGACCTCGCAAATTTCCTTTTCCGTGGGCGAAAAGGCGATGCGGTTCTGGGTCGACGGGAACCCGGAGTCCTCGGCCTGGAGCGAGATGCAGCCCACGCAGCGGGCGTTGCACGTGCGCGAGGTCGGCAGCGGGGCCTCGAAGCGGCCCAGGGCCAGGTTCTTGGCCGCCGGGCAGCCGTAGGTCAGGGCGCAGCCGGTCAGGTGGCGCACCAGTCGGTTGCCGGGCAGCTCCGTGAGCAGCTTGCGCGCCCCGTTCTCGATGCGCTCGCGCGGGATGCCTTCAAAGACCTGCCTGCGGTCCTGGTCGACCTTCTTGGCGCAGACCCAGAAGCGGCCCTCGGCAAAGCCCACGGCCCCGTAGGCGAAGAGCGGCAGCGTCGGCGCGCCGGGTCGCTTGGCGTAGGCGGCCAGGGCCGAGAGGGTGTGGGCGGGGCTTGCGAACACGGCCACGGCCAGCTCCTCCAGCTCCTCCACCTCGCCCGTCTCCGGGTCGAAGCCCAGCGCCCCGCGCCCCGGCAAGAGGAAGAACTCGCTGCCCTCGGGCAGGGGCATCAGCTCGTCCGGCCGGGGCAGGGTGAGCTCGTTGCCCCGGCGGCAGAGCATGAGCAGGTCGGGGTGGTCGTAGATGTTCCCGGCCTCGTCGGCAAAGACGAGGGTGGGCTGGATGTGTTTGGTGGTGGCCATGGGTCGGACCATACCCGGCGGCGGGCGAGTCTGCAAGCCGGGGCTGCAAGTGGGCCTGCCGGTAATGCCGGGGGGCATGCCGGAGGGTTCAGGGCGCGGGGGGCGTCTGCGTCGGCGTCGACTGCGCTGGCGAGCGGCTGCCTTCCAGGTCCAGGCTGGCGGCGCGCAGGGCGCGCAACCGTTTGATCTCCGGGTCGTCCGGGCGCGTCCCTAGGTCCTGGGCCGCCTGGATCGCCGCGTCAACGGCCTGCCTGGCCAGGGGCTGCTCCCCGGTCATCAGGTAGTAGCGCCCCAGGCGCACCTGCTCCTGAAACGCCCGGCTGCCGGGGTCCACCAGGGCGGACAGGGGGATGTGAGCCAGGCCGAGGATCGTGGTCAGCAGCACGGCCGGGACCAGGGCGCGCCTGGGCGGCAGGCGCAGCAGGGCGGGCAGTTCGGCCAGGGCCAGCCCGGCGAAGAGCAGCACCAGCGGCAGCAGCACGCAGCGGTAGCGCGGGATGACCAGGAAGAGCACCACGGACAGCGCGCCCCAGGCCAGGACAGCTGCGCAGGCCAGGGCCTCCGGCGACTGCCTTGCCCGGCGCAGCAGGCCCACCCCGGCCAGGGCGAAGCAGACGCCCAGGGGCAGGGCCAGCAGCGTCGGCACGGGCGAGAAGCGGCGGCAAAATTCCAGATCCACTGAGGTGTCCTGACCCTGGGCGTTGAGCAGAAGCAGGGCCTTTTTCCCCAGCAGGAGCGCGGCCTCGCCGGGGTGTTCGGCAAAGAACTGGAAGCCCTGGCCGTACCAGTAGGCGTCGGCCTCGGCCAGGCCCAGCGGGCGGCCAACGCGGCGGGAGGCCTCGGTCCTGGCCTGCAGGACGACCAGGTACGGCGTGTTGGTGAAACCGGGCAGGCTGTCGCTTACGCCGCTGGCGCCCTGGAAATTGCCGCTGTAAAAGGTGAAGCCGCCTTGGAACCCGAAGGGCGTGGGCCGGCCCTCAATGGCCAGGTTGTGGGCCATGAAGGGCAAGAGCGCGATGAGCATCCCGGCCAGGAAGCGCGCGGCCGCGCCCAGGCGCTGGCGGCGCGGGCTGGCGGCCCGGGGCAGGCACCAGACCAGGACCAAAAGCGGCCCGGCCGGGGCCAGGTTGGGCCGAAAGAGCGCGGCCAGGGCGAACATGACCCCGCCCAGGTACAGCGAAAGGCTTTTGCCACTGCCGCCGCTTCGAGCGTCGTCCGTGGAGCGGAACAGCAGGGTCATGGCCGCCAGCAGGCAGAAGATGGCCGGGCCTTCGGCCAGGGGCAGCAGGGCGTAGAACAAAAGCGGCCCGCACAGGGCGTAGAGCAGCCCGGCGATGAACCCGGCCCGGCGCTCCAGCCCCTCGGGCGCGGTCCGGGCGGCCAGCCCGGCCACGAGGACTGCCGAACCCGCGTCAAACAGGGCGTTCAGGAGGACCAGGGCCGGGATGTCCGGCCCGATGAGCGCCAGCACCGGGGCGATGAGCAGGGAATAGCCGGGGCTCATGACCATGGGCAGGGTGAAGAAGAAGGCCGTGTCCACGATCTTCTGGGCCATGAAGAGGTAGGCCGAGAGGTCCGGCACGTACTGCCCGGCCAGGGGCGTGGCGCGCACGGACCAGAAGTGGGCCAGCCGGGGCAGCAGGGCCACGGCGAAGATCACGAGCCGCCAGCGCCGCCGGAGAAATCCCTTGGCGTCGGCCGCATGGCTCCGGGCCTCCGGCACGCTAGCTCCAGATTCCGGGCAGGCCAAGACCGCAGGCCTTGCACGCCCCGTCCGCCAGCCCGGCGCTCTCCGCCTGGAAGCCCTCGCGGTTCAGCACCACGGCCTGGCAGGCCGGGCAGAGGGTGTCGCCGAAGCCCGGGCCGGAGGCGTTGCCGATGTATACATAGCGCAGGCCAGCGGCTTGCCCGGCCTTGCGCGCGGCGATGAGCGTCTCGTGCGGGGTCACGGGCCGGTCCGTGAGCTTGTAGTCCGGGTGGAAGCGCGAGAGGTGCCAGGGCGTGTCCGGCCCAAGCTCCGTGCCGATGAAGGCGGCCAGGTCCGCCAGCTCGGCCGGGGCGTCGTTCAGGCCGGGGATGAGCAGGGTGGTGACCTCGATCCACCAGCCGAGCCTGCGCATGTGCTTGAGGTTGGCCAGCACCGGCGCGAGCCGGGCCCCGCAACGCTCCTGGTAGAAGCCCTCGCTGAAGGCCTTCAGGTCGACGTTGGCGGCCTGGATGAGCCCCGCAGGGGACGGGCCCAGGGCGTCCAGGCAGTCCGGGCTCATGAAGCCGTTGGTCACCAGGATGTTCCTCAGGCCTTTGGCCTGCGCCAGGCGCGCCGTGTCCTCCACCAGCTCGAAGAAGATGGTGGGCTCGGAGTAGGTGTAGGAGATGCTCTTGCAGCCGCTGTCCAGGGCTGCGGCCACCAGGTCGGCCGGGGCGGCCAGGTGCCCGGTGATGCCCCTGCCCAGGCGCGGCGGCTGCGAGAGCGAGGCGTTCTGGCAGAAGGTGCAGCTCATGTTGCAGCCCATGGTGCCGAGCGAGAAGGTGCGCGTGCCGGGCAGAAAATGGTACAGCGGCTTCTTCTCCACCGGGTCCACGTTGACTGCGGCGGGCAGGCCGTAGACCAGGGTGAAGAGGCTCCCGTCCCGGTTCTCGCGCACGCCGCACTTGCCGCGCGCACCGGGCTTGACGATGCAGAAGTGGCTGCACAGGCGGCACTGGGCGTCGTGATTCTTCAGCGGCGTCCAGAGCCGGGCCGGGTGGCTGTGTGCGACTGCCATGCGAACCTCCCCCGCAGGGTTGCCTGCGTCAGCCGAAGTTCAGGATCACCGAGAAGGCCCCGAAGGAGACCCACACCGGTGCGCCCTCCTTGAGGCCCAGGCGGCGCGCGCTCTCGGCGGTGATGACGGCGGCCATGCGCGTGCCGTCGGCCAGTTCGGCCACCACCTCTGCGGCCACGGGCTCTGTCGGGTGGGCCAGCACCCGGCGCACCACGCCCGGATAGCGGTTGGCCGCGCTGGAGGCAGGCTCCTCGGCTCCGGCCGAGACCTGGACCCAGGGCGCCTTGATGTCCGCCGTGGCCAGCACCCCGGGCCGGATGCCCAGGCGCTCCACGCTGTCCTTGGTGACCACGCTGTAGACCTTGAACCCGCCCAGGCTGGTCAGCTCCACGCTGCTGACCACCGGCCCGATGACCACGCCGGTGATCTGCCCGGCGAAGCGGTTGCGCGCGCTGGTCTTGCGGCGCTCCTCGCGCCTCAGGTACTCCTCCACGATGAGCCCGGCCTCGTCCTCGGAGTAGTCGCAGAAGGCGGCGGTCAGGTTGGCCGAGGACTGGCCGAGCATGCGCTGGACCACGGGCAGGGGCACGTCCTGGCGCACCAGCTTGCGGGCCAGGGAGCGCCGGAGCACGCTGGGGCTGGCCAGTTCGCGGGGGATGCCCGCTTCCAGCGCGCGCTCGTAGAATTTGCGGCGCACGTGGCCCTGGTCCATCTCGAAGAGCCGGGACAGGTCGTCGCCCAGGCTGTCCAGCAGGGCCGGGTCGGCCAGGGCCACGCGCAGCTCCTCGGCCACGTCGCCCGGCAGGGGCACCTCGCGGTCCCCGCCGCCAGACCGGAACCGGACCAGGGACCGCGCGGGCTCAAGATCCAGGTCGCGGCCGGGGTCCAGGGCCAGGACCTCGCCCAGGCGCGCCCCGGTGGAGCGCAACAGCAGAAAGATGAGCCAGAGCCGCTGGCGCGAGAGGCGGTCGGCCTGGCGGCGCGAGGCCGCAACCCAGCCCCGGAAGGCGCGCTCCAGGGCGGAGAGCTGTTCCGGCTCCAGGCCGCGCTGGTTTTGGGGCGCGGTCGCGCCGTGTCGTGCCGTCTTGGCCATGCCTTCCTCCCTTTGGTCTTGCGGCGCGTCTTCGACGCCTGTTTTCAGCCCCAGCATACGGCCAAACGCGGCTGCTGCCAAGGGGTGGCGGAAAATCTGCGGCGCAGGCAAAATAATTGATGACATTCCTGTTGACAGGCGCTATTTTTATCTCACGCAAATTGTTTATTTCGTGACAGCAAAACAGGCGGGAAGTTCGCCGGACCCGCCTCACAGGAGGCCGCCATGCTTTTCACGGTCGCAGGCATCGAGGTTCAGCCCTGGGTTCCGCCGCTGGTGTCGCTGGTCATCTCCTTCTTCACGTCCATGGGCGGGGTGTCCGGGGCCTTTCTGCTCCTGCCCTTCCAGATGAGCGTGCTCGGCTACGTCAACCCCTCGGTGAGCTCCACCAATCAGTTCTACAACATCGTGGCCATCCCCAGCGGCGTTTGGCGCTACATCAAGGAAGGCCGCATGGTCTGGCCGCTGACCTGGGTGGTCATCGTGGGCACGCTGCCCGGCGTGTTCATCGGGGCCATCGTGCGCGTGCAGTACCTGCCGGACGCCAAGAACTTCAAGCTCTTCGCCGCAATGGTGCTCCTGTACATCGGCGTGCGCATGGCCAGAGACCTGGTCAAGCAGCTGCGGGGCCCCAAGAACACGGGCGGGCTCACCTCGGCCCAGGCGGCGGAGAATCGCTTCCAGGAACAGGTGGCGCGCTTCCGGGAGAAGGCCAAGCAGAGCGAGGCCCATGGCGAGACCCTGGCCGCCGTGCGCGTGGTGCGCTTCACCACCACCCGCATCGCCTACGAGTTCTATGGCGAGACCTACGAGGTGCCGACCTTCGGCATCCTGTCCTTGAGCTTCATCGTGGGCATCGTCGGCGGGGTGTACGGCATCGGCGGCGGAGCCATCATCGCGCCCTTCTTCGTGTCCTTTTTCGGCCTGCCGGTGTACACCGTGGCCGGGGCGGCGCTCATGGGCACCTTCATCACCTCCATCGCCGGAGTGGCCTTTTACCAGGCCATCGCACCCTTCTATCCGACCATGTCCATCGCCCCGGACTGGCTGCTGGGCTTTTTGTTCGGCATCGGCGGCATGGCCGGCATGTACCTGGGCGCGCGCTGCCAGAAGCATGTGC
>Ga0209800_10004077_pt1 | contig 11046 bp, 5 predicted proteins | sample Higcelweek8metaG_FD_187174 | JGI IMG/M metagenome (GOLD analysis project Ga0209800, IMG submission 187174) | Freshwater pond sediment microbial communities from the University of Edinburgh, under environmental carbon perturbations - High... | ecosystem: Environmental > Aquatic > Freshwater >... | reverse complement strand
GAGACCTTGCAAATAGGCGACCAGCTGCTGGTGAGCAAATTCCACTACGGCGTCAAGCTGCCCTTCACCGACAAGATACTGGTGCCGGTGTACGAGCCCGCCCGCGGCGACATCATCGTCTTCGAGTACCCCTTCGACCCCAAGCTCGATGTCACGCGCCAGCAGCTCAAGGACGTGGACTTCGTGAAGCGCATAGTGGGCCTGCCGGGCGATACCGTGGAGGTGCGCGGCAAAGAGGTCTTCGTCAACGGCGAAAGCGTCACCGGCCCTTACGTGCAGCACGTGCGCGAGGACGTGGAGCAAAGCCCCCTGCCCGAAGACCACCCGGCCATAACCGTTGACCCCAAGGCCTACTTCGACCACTGCGACGACTCCACCAGCCTCTGCCGCGCCAAGCGCGACTGGATGCCCAAGATCACCGTGCCCGAAGGACATTACTTCGCCATGGGCGACAACCGCGACGAATCCTACGACTCCCGCTTCTGGGGCTTTGTCAGCCGCGAAAGCATCAAGGGCAAGGCCATGATCATCTACTGGTCGTGGACAGGCCCCACCAACATCCGCTGGGAGCGCATCGGCCGCATGCTCCAGTAGGGGCGCCGCCCTCTCTGCCGCGCGCCAGCCCGCAAGCGACCATGAACGAGCGCACCAGGGCCATGCTCTGCCTTGCCGCCACGGCGCTCATCTGGAGCTCCGGGGGCCTGGCCATCAAGCTGGTGGAACTCTCGCCCATGGCCATAACCGGGGTGCGCAGCGCCCTTTCCGCCCTGACGCTCGCCGCGCTGTTCCGCGGGCGGCTCTGCTTCCGCCTTACCCCGGCGCGGCTTCTGGCCGCCGTGTGCTACGCAGCCCTGCTCATCACCAACGTCGTCGCCACCAAACTCACCACCGCGGCCAACGCCATCCTGCTGGCCTACACCGCGCCGGTCTATGTGGCGCTTCTGGCCCCGCGCCTGCTGGGCGAAAAGACACGCCCGGCCGACTGGCTGTTCATCGCCGCGGTGCTCGCGGGCATGGCGCTCTTCTTTTTCGACAGGCTCTCCGCCCAGGGCCTTGCGGGCAACCTGGTGGCCGTGGGCTCCGGCCTGTGCTACGCGGGCTTCACCCTGGCCATGCGCGCCCAAAAGGACGCCTCGCCTGTGGAATCGGTGCTGTTGGGCCATGTGCTCACGGCGCTCGCCGGACTGCCTTTTCTGCTGTATGGCCTGCCCAGCGCCCAGGGCTGGCTGGGGCTGGCCTACCTGGGCGTCATCCAGCAGGGCGTTTCGCTGGCGCTCTACGTGTGGTGCATCAAGCGGCTGGCCGCGCTGGAGGCCATCCTCGTCATGACCCTTGAGCCGGTGCTGAACCCCGTGTGGGTGGCGCTCGGCGTGGGCGAGCTGCCCAGCCTCTGGGCCTGCGCAGGCGGCGCGGTGGTTGTGGGCGCGGTGGGCCTGCGGGCCGTGGCGCAGGCCAGGGTCAAACCCGGCCAGGACCCGGCCTCCCCCGCGCACGCGGCCTAAGCTGCCCCGCGCAGTAGTGCTCCCTGCGGCCCCGGTCCGATTTGTCTAGTCAAACCGGGGCGAATCGCCTAAGCTATGCGCGAGAGCACATACCCGCACAAGAAAGGAGCCCCACGTGATCGCCAAAGTCCGCACCGCAGCCCTGCTCGGCATAGAGGCCGTGCCCGTGGCCCTGGAGGTGGACCTGGCGCGCTCTGGCATGCCGGCCTTCACCCTGGTGGGCCTGGCCGAAGGCGCCGTGCGCGAGGCCAAGGAACGCGTGCTCTCCGCCCTGAAAAACGCCGGCCACAGGCTGCCGCCCGCGCGCATCACCGTGAATCTGGCCCCGGCCGACCTGCGCAAGGAAGGCAGCGGCTATGACCTGCCCCTGGCCCTGTGCCTGCTGGCCGCGGCCGATGTGCTGGACGCCGACCGCCTGGAGGGCTGGTTTTTGGCCGGGGAGCTTTCGCTGGACGGCGGGCTTGGGCCGGTGCCGGGCATTCTGCCCCTGGCCATAATGGCGCGGGACCAGGGCGCGCGCGGGATCATCGTCCCGGCGGAAAACGCGGCCGAGGCCGCCGTGGTGCAGGGTCTGGCGGTCTATGGCGCGTCCACCCTGGCCGAGGCCGTGGGCATCGTTTCGGGAACGCTTACCCCCGCGCCCGTCACCGTCGACGTGGAGGCGCTCTGGGCCGGGCAGGCCGCCTTTGAGGGCGACTTCGCCGAGGTGAAAGGGCAGGAGCACGCCAAACGCGCCATTGAGATAGCCGCCGCGGGCGGGCACAACCTGCTGTTCGTGGGTCCGCCGGGCAGCGGCAAGACCATGCTGGCCCAGCGCATTCCCACGGTGCTGCCGCCGCTGGGCTTCGAGGAGGCGCTGGAGGTAACCAAAATCTACTCCGTGGCGGGCATGCTCCCGCGGGAGGCCGCGCTCATCGTGCGCAGGCCGTTCCGCCCGCCGCACCACACCATCTCCGACGCCGGGCTCATCGGCGGCGGCGCGAACCCGCGCCCGGGCGAGGTCTCCCTGGCGCACCGGGGCGTGCTCTTTCTCGACGAACTGCCGGAGTTCAAGAAGCACGTGCTCGAAGTGCTGCGCCAACCGCTGGAAGACGGCCGGGTGACCATCTCGCGCGCGGCGCTCTCCCTCACCTATCCCTCGGACTTCATGCTCGTTGCGGCCATGAACCCCTGCCCCTGCGGCTATCTTACCGACGACCGGCACGTGTGCTCGTGCCAGCCCGCGGCCATATTGCGCTACCGCTCGCGCATCTCCGGCCCGCTCATGGACCGCATAGATTTGCAGGTGGAGGTGCCCGCCGTACCGTACGAGGATCTGAAGGCCCCGCGCGGAACGCGCGACTCCGCCGCCATGCGTGCGGATATTCTGCGCGTGCGCGCCGTGCAGGCCGAGCGTTACAAAGGCCTGTCCATCCGCGTGAACGCCGACCTTTCCGGCGCGGCCCTGGAGCGCTGGTGCGCCGTGGGCGCGGCCGAGCAGGGCTTTCTGGAGCAGGCCGTGCGGCGGCTTGGGCTCTCGGCCCGGGCGTACACGCGGGTGCTGCGCATCGCCCGCACCATAGCCGACATGGAAGCCGCGCCGGTCATCGGCATCGACCACCTGGCCGAGGCCATCAACTTCCGCACCATGGACCGTGTGAACCAGCCGCAAAGCTGAGCTTCGGCAAACAGGAGCACGCACTCCCGCCCTCCATCCTCATTCTTTTAATTCTCTTGCGCTGCATGCGCCCGCGGCGTAGAGAAAAGACACTGTGAAATACGCATTCCGTAGGCGCGAACCTACGTAACCGATTTTCTTGATTATCTGCCGGGGTTCAGACTGTGTGGCGATCGGCGCGCAAGGTGATTCCGCGCACCAACTGTTATGCCAAACCAAGCAGGTTCAGGAACTTTCGATGGTTACGACCTTGACAGGATCGGTTGTCCTGCCGATAAGCTCTGCACAGATCACATTCAGGAGGCCATAATGGCACGTATCAAGAGTCTTGGGACGTTACTCATCCTCTCCGTAACGCTCATCGTTGTCCTGGGCGTCGCGGGCATCGTCACCTACGTCACGAACTCAAGCTACAATCTCGCCCTGCACCTGGAACAGCAGGCCATGCGGCAGAGCACAAGAAACGTGCAGGAGGGCCTCAACCTCTACACCAACAACGCCCTTTCCACCGCGCGGGCGCTTGCAACGCAGCGCGTGCTGCAGGAGTGCCTCAACGACGTTGAGGTGGACGTGGCCCAAAAACGCCTGGCCGACACCCTGAAAGCCAATCCGGACATCTGGTCCGTTCTGCTCTTTGACAACACGGGCAAGGTGGTTGCCGGCGTCAACGCGGACGGCAAAACCCTTGTGGGGGGAAGCCGCGCCGACCGTGACTACTTCAAGGAAATCGCCTCCGGCAAGGACGTGTTCCAGGCGCGCAACATCATCACCGCCAAGACCGGCGGCACCGAAATGTACATCTATGCCGCGGCACATGTCGTCAAAGGGGCGAAAGGCGAGCGCCTGGGCGGCGTCGGCGTGTTCATCCGCTGGAGCGCCTTCACCGACCGCATCGTCGACCCGCTGCGTTTCGGCGAGCGCGGCTACGCCTTCATGCTCGACTCCACCGGGGCCATTGCCGCCCACGGCATGGACAAGAGCCTGATGCTGAAGGACCTCTCCGGCGAGGACTTCATCAAGAAAGCCATGGCCAGCCCCAAGGGCGAGCTGAAGTACATGTGGAAGGGTGAGTCGAAAATACTCACCTTCGAAACCGACCCCGACACCGGGCTCGTGGTCTGCATGAGCGCCTACGAATCCGAGCTGACCGCCCCCGCGCGCATGCAGCGCAACATCCTCATGGGCATTGGGCTTTTGGTGGTGCTGGCCCTTGGCGGCGGCATCACCCTGGTGGTGAACCGGCTCGTGGTCGCCCCCATCCGCGACATCCAGACCTTCACCGGGGCCATAACCCAGGGCGACTACAAGGCCCAGCTGCACGCGAACTTCAAGTACGAGCTGGCGGGGCTGGCAGACAACCTCCGGTCCATGGTGGCCGACCTCAAAAACAAGCTGGGCTTCGCCAACGGCGTGCTGGACGGCTTTGTGCTGCCGTGCACCGTGCTCGACAAGGACAACAAGTCGGCTTTCGTGAACCAGCACATGCTGACGGCTCTGGAGCGCCCGGGCAAGCCCGCAGACTATCTGGGGCAGACATCCGGCCAGATGATCTATGGGCAGGCCGACCGCGAGACGCTTTCCCTTAAGGCCCTGCGCGAAAACCGCATGCTCCAGGCCGAAGTCAATTACACCACCCATACCGGCAAGGCCAAAGTCTTTGATGTCACCAGCACGCCCATCAACGACATGGACGGCAACATGCTGGGCACCCTGGCCGTGTGGTTCGAGCTGACGGAAATACGCGCCCAGCAGAAAAAGATCGAGGAGCAGAACCAGCGCATCGCCGAGGCCGCCGCCGCGGCCAACACCGTGAGCGACCAGGTGGCCAGCGCCTCCGAGGAGCTTGCCGCCCAGATCGAGCAGTCGAGCCGCGGCTCCGACGAGCAGCGCGCCCGCACGGCCGAGGCCGCCACGGCCATGGAGCAGATGAACTCCACCGTGATGGAGGTGGCCAGAAGCGCCGGCACCGCGGCCGAACTGGCCGAGCGCGCCAAGAGGGAAGCCCAGCAGGGAGCCAGGCTCGTGGGCGAGGTCGTGGGCACCATCACCAACGTGAAGACCCAGGCCGAGGCCCTGAAAAGCGACATGACCCAGCTGGGCCAGCAGGCCGAGGGCATCGGCCAGATCATGAACGTCATTTCCGACATCGCCGACCAGACCAACCTGCTGGCCCTGAACGCCGCCATTGAGGCGGCGCGCGCGGGCGACGCCGGCCGCGGCTTCGCCGTTGTGGCCGACGAAGTGCGCAAGCTGGCCGAAAAGACCATGCAGGCCACCAACGAGGTGGGCAGCCACATCCATGCGGTGCAGGAGAGCGCGCGCAAGAGCATCCACAACACCGAGGCCACCACCCAGGCCATTCAGGCCAGCACCGAGCTGGCCCACAAGTCGGGGCAGGCCCTGAACGAGATCGTCGGCATCGTCGACCAGACGGCCGACCAGGTGCGCGGCATCGCCACCGCAAGCGAGGAGCAGTCCGCCGCGAGCGAGGAAATCAGCCGCACCACAGAGGACATCAACCGCATCGCCTCCGAAACGGCCGAGGCCATGATCCAGTCCGGCCAGGCGGTGAGCGAACTCGCCCGGCTGGCCGCGGAGCTGCGCACCATCATCAACAACATGAACCAGGGCTAAGGCCCCGGCGCACACGCCCACGAAAAAGGGGGAGGAGCCGCTCGGTTCCTCCCCCTTCGTGTTTGGGTCGTTCTGGCTGGCTGCCCGGCCCGCGCCGGTTCTCCTAGCGGATGCCCTTGCTGTTCAAAAACGCGCTGTAGCGTTTGTCCGTGCCCATGATGTGCTTCACCAGCCAGTCCTTCAAAAAGCGCATGATGTCCATGGTCACCTTGGCCTGCCCGCTCTTGAGGGCGGTCTCGAAGTCCAGCACCTGCTGCACCAGCTTGGCGTGGATTTCCTTGTGCGCCATGGTTTCCGGGTAGCCGTAGCGGTCGAAGTACTCTTCTTCCTGGGCGAAGTGCTTCACCGTGTATTGCTTGAGGCGCTCCACAACGCCCACCAGCACGCTGTCGGACTTGCGGGCGCGCATGCCCGCGTGCAGCTCGTTGATGAGCCCCAGCAGCACCTTGTGCTGCTCGTCGATGAGGCGCACCCCCACGGAGAGGTCGTCGGTCCAGGTCATGAGCTGCTCGCTGGTGACGGAAGAGAGCTTGCCGCTGGCCATGGCCTGGATGATGGAGTCCAGTTCCTCTGCCAGGCCGGAGATTTCCACCACCACCTGGGTGGAATGCGCCACGCTTTCCGCGGTTTCCCGCGCCACCTGGTTCACCTCGGCCACGCTGCGGTTGATTTCCTCGCTGGTGGCGGACTGCTCCTCGCTGGCGGTGGCGATGGAAGCCACCTCAAGGGCTGTCTGCTGCACTATGTCCACTATTTCCTCCATGGCCCGGCCGGAGGCCTCGGCCACGGTGGCGCTTTCAACTATGTCGCCGGCGGTGGCGTCCACGGCGAGCACGTTTTCACGCGCGCGCTGCTGTATGGTGCGCACGGAGTCGCCCACATGCTTGGTGGCGACCATGGTCTTCTCCGCCAGCTTGCGCACTTCGTCGGCCACAACGGCGAAGCCGCGGCCGGCGTCGCCCGCGCGGGCGGCCTCGATGGCGGCGTTCAGGGCCAGCAGGTTGGTCTGGTCGGCTATGTCGGAAATGACGCCCAGCACCTGGCCGATGCCCTCGGCCTGGTTGCCCAGCTGGGTCATGGTCTCCTTCAGGGAGAGGATGCGCTCCTTCACGCGGCCGATGCTGGCCACGGCCTCGCGCACGCCGCTGGCCCCGGCGTGGGCGTTGCCCTTGGAGCGTTCCGCGCTCTGGGCGGCGCTGCCGGTGTTGCGGGCAATTTCCAGAATGGCCTCGTTCATCTGGCCCATGGCCATGGTGGTGCTGGCCACGCGCTCGCGCTGCACCACCACGTCCTTGCCCACGCGGTCCATATTGTCGTTCAGCTCGCGCACGGCAGAAAATATGCGCGTGGCCGCCTGCTTGGCCTTCTGCGAGGCGGCGCCCATGTTTTCCAGCAGCTCGCGCACGTTGGCCTCGGCCGCGCGGCTTTCGGAAAGGGCGCGCTCCACCTCGGCGGAGCGGCGCTCGGCCTCGGTCTCCTTCTCGCGCGCGGCGCCCACGGCGCTGTCCAGGTGCTCCACCATCAGGCACATGCCATCGCGCAGGGCTGCGTATTCCGCAGGCATGGGCCAGCCGGGGCAGGCGGCGTCTTTGCCGGCGGAAACCTGCCGGGCGTATTCGCCAAGTGCGGCAAGGGGCTGCATCATTTTCGCGTGCACGGTCCAGAGCAGCACACCGGCGCCCAGCATGGACACAAAAAACAGCGCCGAATGCACCAGCAGCGACGCGTCGGTCATGATGCCATAGACGAACGAGGCCGTGCCGCCGCAAAGCAGAACCAACGAAGACGCGACAAGGGTTGTCTTGATGCTTGAACCTTGGGGCTGAACCATTGGAGGGGCTCCTTGCGGATTGGACGACGCAGGTGAACGCAATTTCTCAGCGGGGGGGGCCCGTCTGCCAGGAACTTCTACCAGTTCAGTCGGGGATGCACAACACTTTACAAACCGCCAACCTTGCGGGAAACCATCCGACGGTGTACGTATGAGCAAATCCATGTTTGCCAAGCCGGACGATATTCATTCTGCAAAGAGGGGCCGTATGCGCACACCTGCCATTTCCATACGCCTCAAACTGCTGTTCCTGGTGGCCCTGGCCTCGCTGCCGGCATTGGTGCTGGCGCTGTATTTCGCCATGGAGGCGCAACGGCAGGCCCTGGACAAGGCCAAGACCGACGGCCGGAACATTTCCCGCGACATCGCCATGCGCCAGGAACAACTGACCGCCAGCACCCGGCAGTTTCTGTCCACGCTGTCGCGGCTGTCCTCCGTGCGCGAACGCAACAGCAAGGCCTGCATTCCGCTGTTCCGGGAACTGCTCGCCGCCAACCCGGTCTACGGCGACATCATCCTGAGCAGCCCGCAGGGCGATATCCTGGCCTCGGCGCGGCTCAAAACCCCACCCATCAACCTCAGCACCGCGCCATACTTTTCAGACGTGCTCAAGACCAAGGACTTCGTCGTGGGCGGCTACCGCAAAAGCCGCACCACAGGGCTTGATGTGCTGGTCTGCGCCCACCCCGTGTTTGGCCCCGGCCACGAGCTTGTCGCTGTCGTTTCCACCGGGGTGCGGCTGAGCATTTACAACGACATCATGCAGGGCATAACCCTGCCCGCCGGGTCGACCCTGTTTCTGGCCGACCGCAACGGCCTGCGGCTGTTCAACCGTCACTTCCCGGACCCCCGGCCCGACATGTACCCCGTTGGCAAACCCATCACCCTGTCCCTGCGGGAGCGGCTCGACACCCTCCACGCCAGGGGGGCGTTCTTCGCCAACGGGCACGACGGCACGCGCCGGCTTTACGTGGTGCAGGAATCACGCCTGCACCCGACGGATTCGCCATACCTTTACGTGGCCGTCAGCCAGCCGGAAAGCGCCATCCGGCTTGCGGCGCGGCAATCGCTTTCGTCCAACCTCTCGGTTCTCGCCCTGGCGGCCCTTTTGACCGGGCTGGGCACCTGGCTCGTGGGCGACAGGCTTTTCGTGCGGCGCATAGAGCGCCTGGCCCAGGTGGCGGAGCGTTTCGCCGCAGGCGACCTTGGCGCGCGCACAAACCTGCCCGGGCCTCTGCTGGGCAGCAACTCCGACGAATTGGGCCAGCTCGGGCACGCCATCGACCGCATAGGCGAGGAGCTATCCGCGCGTGAAGTCGAGCGCGAATCCACGCTTATGCGCCTGGCCCGCACGCAGTTCGCCGTGGACAACGCGGGCGACGAAATATTCTGGGCCGACGAACAGGGCCGCCTGCGCTACGGCAACCTCCGGGCCGCGCAAAGCCTTGGGTACACGCAGGAGGAACTGCAAAGCCTCTCCATTTTCGATGTGGACACTCAGTTCAACGCCGCGCGCTGGGAGGCCCTGCTGGAACAACTGGAGACGGAGGGACCGACCTCGCTGGAGTCGCGGCAGCGCACCCGCACAGGCGAGGAAGTGCCCAAAAAGCTCCGTATGAGCCTGGTCAAAACCGGGCAGACCCGGCTTGTTTTCGCCGCCGCCCACGACGTGCGCGAGAAAAGACGGCAGGAGGCCGTGCTGCGCTCGCTGCTGGACGAAACCGCGGCGGTAACGGGGCAGGCGTTCTTCTCCGCCTTCACCAGCCAGTTGATCTCGGTGCTGAACGTGCATGCGGCGTTCATCGGCGAATATCTGAACGGCACCCCCACACGGGTGCGCACGCTCTCCCTTTCCTGCGATGGCCGCTCAATGCCGAACATCGACTTCCCCCTGGCCGACAGTCCGGGCAAGGACATCCCGGACAATGGCTTTTTTCTGGTCCCCGGCGAGGTGCACAAACGCTATCCCGAAGCCGACCGCCTGCTCTTCGCCGAGGCGGAGAGCTATTTGGGCGTGCCCATGCACAACGCGGAGGGCAAACGGATCGGGCACTTGTCCATCATGAGCAGACAGCCCCTGACAAACGACCCGGGGCTCATCTCCGTTTTGCGGCTTTTTGCCCAGCGCGCCGCGGCGGAGCTGACGCGCATGCACGCCGAACGCGAGCTGCGCGCCTCGCTGCACGAAAAAGAGGTGCTCCTGAAGGAAATCCACCACCGCGTGAAGAACAACATGCAGATCGTCTCCAGCCTGCTGAGCCTCCAGGCGCGCGACGTGCACGACCCCGCCGTGCTGGAGCTTCTGGAGGAGGGCCGCGCGCGCGTTCTCTCCATGGCGCTGGTGCACGAGGACCTCTACCAATCCGGCAACCTGGCCCGGGTGGACTTCCGGCACTACATGCAGCGCCTCACCGAGCGCATACATTCCAGCATGGGCAGGTCCTCCGGGGTGGACATAGAACTGGACCTGGACGAACTGCCGCTCGGCATAGACCAGGCCATTCCGCTGGGGCTCTTGTGCAACGAGCTTGTGACCAATGCGTTCAAGCACGCCTTCACCGGCCGCCGGGCCGGGGTGGTGCTGGTCAGCCTGCACCACCAGCAAGGCCAGGCCGTGGTATGCGTGCGCGACAACGGCAACGGGCTGCCGCCGGGCTTTGCCCCCGGCGCGGGCAATACCCTGGGGCTGGAGCTGGTGTGGTCACTGGCGGAACAGCTTGGCGGCCAGGCCGAGGCCCAAAACGACCACGGCGCCGTGTTCACCGTGCGCTTCCCCGTGGCCTAGCCTTCCCCACGTTCCTCTTGCCGCAAACGGGGCTTGGCCGCGTTGACGGCGCCGCGCCCCCTGCGTAGGATTCCACCATGCACGCCATCACCCCCGCAGCAGAGGCAAAAGCCCAGCAGGAAAAAAACGCAGCCGCCTTCGCCTCCGTTCTGGCGGCCTTGGCCCTGACTGGCATGAAGCTCGTGGCGGGCTTCGCCACCGGGAGCCTGGGCATACTCTCAGAGGCCGCCCACAGCGCCCTCGACCTGGTGGCCGCGGGGGTCACCTATTTCGCCGTGCGCCTGTCCGCCCAGCCGCCGGACCGCAAGCACCCCTACGGCCACGGCAAGGTGGAAAACCTCTCCGCGCTCATAGAAACCCTGCTGCTGCTGGCCACCTGCGCCTGGATCGTCTACGAGGCCGTGGAGCGCCTGCTCCACCCCAGGCCAGTGGAGGCCAGCCTCTGGGCCATGGTGGTCATCGTCGTGTCCATCGTGGTGGACTTCACCCGCTCGCGCATGCTTATGGCCGCGGCGAAAAAGCACAACAGCCAGGCCCTTGAGGCCGACGCCCTGCACTTCGCCACCGACATCTGGTCCTCGCTCGTGGTGCTGGCCGGGCTTGGCGCCCTGGCCCTGGCCGAGCGGCTGGACCAGGC
>Ga0209800_10004076_pt1 | contig 11047 bp, 9 predicted proteins | sample Higcelweek8metaG_FD_187174 | JGI IMG/M metagenome (GOLD analysis project Ga0209800, IMG submission 187174) | Freshwater pond sediment microbial communities from the University of Edinburgh, under environmental carbon perturbations - High... | ecosystem: Environmental > Aquatic > Freshwater >... | reverse complement strand
CCGTCATCTTCAACAACAAGGGCGAGCTTGCCCTGAAGTACCGCAAGCTGAACCCCTGGGTGCCCATTGAGCCCTGGATGCCCGGCGACCTCGGCCAGCCCGTGTGCGACGGCCCCGGCGGCAGCAAGCTGTCGTTGTGCATCTGCCGCGGCGGTGAATCCGCTCCCTTCCAGCAAGAGCGCCGCAAGTTTTTGCGGACGCTGCAGCGCCGTGCGGAGCTGTTGCGCATTGTTGCTCCGGGGCGCCTTGGCCGGTGCGGCTTTAGAACGAGCTGTAAGTGGGTATCAACAAACAATACTCCGCCATAGATGTAGGCGATTGACTTGCGCTGGATTACGACCCAGGGTATTGCCTCATTCGCCTTGCTGTATCGCATGCTGCAAGTGCCGATACATGTTGCATATATCGACAAACTCGTATGCGCACTGGGGGAAGTGGTGGGGCTTGAGCTTGAGACCTGCGAGGGCGAGGGGTTTCTGCGCATCAATGTGTCCGGAGAATTGCCGCTGCGGATTCCCGAGGCCATCGATGCCTACGCCCAGATTTCCGTCGTGGCCTCCACTTCCGGGCACTCCCGCTTTCTGCTTGATGTGCGCGCGGCCCGCAACCGCATGAGCATTCCGGCCATCTTCGAATATATCACCTTGGCTTACCCGGACAAACCCGACCACAGCCGCACCGCAGTCATCGAGCTGCCGGAGCACTTCGTGGGGGCGCGGTTTTTCGAAAATCTGGCCCAGAGCCGGGGGCGCATCTTCCGCCTGTTCAAGGCTGAGGACGAAGCCTTGGAGTGGCTGCTCTCCGAGAATTCCTAAGAAACGTCCATGCCCTCGCCCTGCGCGGAGATGCCCGTTCCCCTCTGCGGCGTTAGTGCTCTTTGCTCTGCGGCTTCGGGGGCCTTGCGTCCGGCCCTGCGGGGCGGTATATTTTGAAATCCAGTGTGGCAAGTATTGGCGGCCTGTTCCGCGCTGCCGCTTGAAGTGGGGCATATGGCGAAAACGATCAGCGTTGCAGTCCGCGAGGGCGAGGGCTATTTGCGCGTCGCGCTCACGGGCGATTTTCCGCAGCACCTGCCGGACGCCGTTGACCTGCATGCACGCCTGCACGTCTTGTCGCGCGGGTCTGGGTACACGCGGTATCTGGTCGATATCAGCGGCATAGGGCAACGGCTCGGCATCCCGGCCGCCTTCGAATACGCAAACCTCGCCTATCCCGAGGAGCCGGAAGCTGTGCGCACCGCCGTGCTTGATTTATCCGAGCATCTTGTGACCGGGCGTTTTTTCGAGAACCTCCTGCGGAACCGGGGGCACAGCTTCCGCCTGTTCACCGACGAGTCCGAGGCCCTGGAGTGGCTGCTTTCGGACAGCTAGGGCCACGGCCAGCAACACCTGCCTTCTGGAGCCGCTCCCCCCTTTTTCGCCCCCCCCCTGCTTCCGCTCATGCTGAAAGGGCGCGCAGCCTCCCTCTGGGGTGTGCTACCGCCTTGCTGAAGCTCTTGCCCCCATGCCGAAAGAGCGCGCAGCCGTCTTGCCACACCCCGCGCCGGATGCTTCATCCCATGTCTTGTCTGCTTGATCGCGCCGCCTGGGTGGAGCCGTCGCCTTGCCGCGCGTCCGCCGCTCTTGCGCCGCTCGCGCGCGTTGACGTCTGCGCCTAGCAGGAGCAGCTCATGCGGCCAAAGGGCGTGGCGAACTGCGCCACAAAGGGCTCGGCGTTCAGCTTCCATGTGGCGCGCGGCAGCACGGTCCAGGCTTGCGTGGGCCGGTTGCGTATGCGCGTGGCTTCGGCGTCGAACTCGATCTGCATGGGCACGATCTCGTGGTCGCCGTCGCCGCACAGGCTGTCGCGCAAATTCCGGGCTGAGGCCAGGGTGCGGCCGTCCGCGCTTCTGGCGACGACTCGCGAAAGGTTGGTGCTCACGCGCTTCACCGAGCCGTCGGGCCAGAAGGCCAGGGAGTTCAGGTCGCCGCTGATGCCCACGGCGTCCAGGTCATAGGCCTGGATGCGCCCGGCCGGGGTCTGCACGGGCTGCGGCTTGGCGGGCTCCAGCGAGCGCAGGCCTCCATCCGGGCGGAAGGCCACGCCCACCCGCGCGGTGAGCGTTCCCTGGGGCGTGGGCACGCTTAAGGTGTCGCCGGGCCATAGGGTCAGGCTCAGCAGGTTCCCGCCGGGATTGAAATACAGGCAGATGATGCGCTTTTCGAGCATGCCCAGGGGGGTGGCGAAGCGCACCGGCTCGGCCAGGCGCCCTTCGTCGTCCTGGGTCCAGTAGCCGGAGAGCTTGCCGTTCAGCGGAAAAGCGCGGCACAGCGAGCCGTCGGGGTGAAAGGTCGCAAGCTCCACCTTGAGCGGACCGGCGGGCGTGGCGATGACCGTGGGACGTTCCAGGGGCAGGGCGCGCAGCGCGCCCGTGGGATGGAAGGACACGGCCTGCACCGTGCGGCGGCGCAGGTCGTCGGTGGTGAACTGGGGCGTGAGTGTGCCGTAGGGCGTTTCAATAAGGGTCTCGCCTGCCGGGGTGCAGGACATGATGCCGCCGTCGGCGAAATGCTCCACGTAGCCGACGCTGGCAATGGCGCCGTAGCGCGTGTCCACGGCTTCCGGCGCGCTCAATCTGACCGACGTGCTCAAAATCTCCGGCTTGTTCGGCGTGTTCATGGGCCTCCCCTGGTTTGACGGGGAAGCAGCAAGAACGGGGCCAGGGGGTGAAGAGTGTGATTCCGGCAGGTTGCGTCGGCTGGTGTCTCTGCTTCTACAGAAAAGGCGACAAAAACGCAGGTTGAGCTACGCTTTTGTCGCCGGAATTGGATGCGCCGAGGAGGCTGTGCGCCGGTTTGGTCTACAGGGCCTTGCCCAGCAGGGGCAGCCGCCGCAGCACAAAGTGCGCCAGCGGGAAGGTGATGACGATGCCCAGCACCGAGACGATCAGGAACTGGGGCATGGCGCCCAGGCCGGAGTCCGCCAGGGCGTACTGGATGAGCGTCACCACGGGCACGTGGAAGATATAGACCGCGAAGGAGCTGTCGGACAGGGCCTTGGCGAACTTCGACTGGTTGGGGAAGCGCTCCCGCGTGAGGGTGAGCAGGCCCGCGCAGAAGGCCACGCAGAGCATGCTCTCCCACAGGGCGCGGTTGGCGGCGGCAATGCTCAATCCGCCGATCCAGATGGGGATGTTGACCCCGAGCCCCCGCGACATCCACACGGCCACGCAGGCCAGGCCGACGCCGAGCCAGATCCAGCCGACGCGGGCGGGGAAGCGCTGGAACCAGTTGCGGCGCGCGGCAACTATGCCCAGGGTGAACATGGTGACGTACTGCGGCACGTGGGCGAACTCGATCTCCCAAACGGCCAGCAGCACCTTCCAGTCGTCCACGCCCTTCCAGATGCGGATGAGGAACGTTGTGACGAAGAGCCAGACCACAAGGCCGATGAGCGCCATGTGCGCCGTGGCCGGGGCGATGGGCTCTGTGGGCGTGACAGCGGGCCTGGTGTCGCGGCTGCCCATGATGGCCCGGTACAGGGCGTACAGGCAGCCATAGATGAACAGGTTTTGGATGAACCAGAGGTGCACGAATTCGAGGTGGATGCCGGGATCGCCGGGCCAGCCCAGGGGCCGGTCGAGGATGCCCAGGTAGGCCCCGGTGTAGAAGCTCCAGTAGCCGCACTCCGGCAGGTGCTTGAAGAGCACCTCGTGGAAGTAGATGAACACCGGGGTGATGCCCAGCACCATGACCACGATGGGCACGCCAAAGCGCCACAGCCTGTCGAGGGCGAAGCGCAGCGGGCCTTTGTGGTCCAGGCTGCCGGGATGGAAGTAGCCGGCCATGAGGAAGAACAGGCCCATGAAGAAGGCCTCGTTGACGCCGAAGAACAGGAAGATCCAGTTGGAGCGCAGGGGCGACTGGAACAGCCACCAGCCGTCGCTGCCATAGGGCTGGCCCGCGTGGTGCGCCACCACCAGCATGGAAAGGAAGATGCGCACATTGTCGATGTAGGCCAGACGCGATTTCTGCGGGGCGCTCACGGCATTGCTCCTGTGGTCCGCTCTATTCCTGCACGGGGATGCCGCCCTCGCGCAGGATGGAGAAGGCGATGTGAGTGTATTCATTATTGAAGTGGTGGCCGCCGGTCAGCACAAGGCTCTTGGCGTTGGGGGCCTGATAGTTCTGGCACAGGGTGCCTTCCTCCTCGCTGCCGCAAACCATCAACACCGGCACCTTGGAGAGCTTCGCCATCTCCGGGACCATGGGCGCGCCCTCGGGCACGTTCTCCGTGGTCAGCCAGTTGGAGAGGTGGAACTCGAAGTCCGCGTGGGTGCCGGGCCCAAGCATGGCCACCACGGCCAGGCGGGCCTTGGTGGCCTCGCTCATGCGGCCGCACATGAAGGGCATGACATCCGCGCCGATGGAGTAGCCGACCACGATGAACCTGTCCGCGCCCCATTTGTCCGCATAGTGCGTCAGGGTGCGCTCCAGGTCGTGGGCCATCTCCTCCGGCGTGCGCGCGGTCCAGAAATATTTCAGCGAGTTGAAGCCGATGACCGAGACGCCATGGTGCGCCATGATCTCGCCGATCTGCTGATCGATGCCCGCCCAGCCTCCGTCGCCCGTCACTATGACGGCGATGGTCTTGCCGGGATGCTCCGCCGGAACCTCAACCAGGGGCAGGTCGTCCACGCCCTGGGCCGTTGCCGCCTTGGGAGCGGCCGCTGCCGGGGCCACGCTGTTCAGGGCCTCGTGGAAGGCGGCGCGCCAAAGCTTGGGGTCGACGACATTCTGGTCTGCGCCGTCCAGCGCGTGCATGCTGGCGCCGGGCACCTGGCTGGCGAAGGAGCCGGCCTCGGCCGCGCTGAAGCGCTGGTCGTTTTTGCCTTGCAGCAGCACCAGCTTGCCCTGGGGCTTTTCCACCGGGTGGAAGAGCACTCCGGTCTCGGTGCCTGCGGCGGTGTCGAATTTGAGGCCGTTGGCGGCGCAGAAGGGTTTGCCTATGGCCAGCCGGGGAGCGAAGCCTAAGGTGATGGCTCCGGCGAAGGTTTCCTTGGGGGCCTGGGCGAAGGTGGCATAGGCCACGGCCGCGCCCTCGCCGAATCCGGCCAGCACGGGCTGATGGTAGCCTTTGAAGCCCAGGGTCTTCTGCACGATCTTTGACAGGCCCTCGAACTCCCAGGCCTGGTAGAAGCAGCCGGGCGCCTTAGCCCGCAGGGGAGTCAGCAGTCGGGCGGTGTCTATGCCCACAACGGTCGCGTCCATGTCGGCGATGGTGCGCGCGGCCTTGTCCATGCGCGCGTCCCACGCGCCCTCGGACAACAGTAGCACGGCGCGGCCGGGCTCCGTGGCGTTGCGGTAGATGAGCACCTCGCCAAACACGCCGAAGCTGAGTTTTTCCGGGGCTTTTTCCGTTTTGGCGCAAGCCGGGGTGCACAGACACAGACCAAGCAGCAAGAGCGCGAGGCTGAGCGCCGAGGTGTAGCGTTTCATTTGGTCATGACTCCCCGCATGCCGCCCGAAACCAGGCTGGCGATGTTGGCCAGAACGCGCGGCGGAACAGTGCCGCCGGGGCTGGCCAGATATTTTGACTCCCAAACGGGGTCGAATTTGTCTTTGAAGCGACGCAAACCCTGGAAGTTGTACAGCTGGCCGCCATAGCTGTAAAGAAGCGAACCGAGCCGGGTCCAGGCCGGGGCCAGGGCGTGGCGCTCCAGGCCGGAGAACGGGGCCATGCCCAGGTTGAACCACTGGTAGCCCTGCTCGCGTCCCCAGAGCATGAGCATGATGTACAGGTATTCCATGACGCTTGGCGGCGCATCGGCCGCATAGCGCATGAGGTCCACCGAGAGCTCCTGGGGCACCCCGTTTACGCTGCCGCCCTGCCAGATGTTGGCGAAGGCCACGATGCGCCCTTCCTTGCGCACCAGGGCCATGGGGGTTTGCAGCAGGTAGTCCTCGCTGAAGAAGCCCAGGGAGAATTTCTTTTCCCGCGCGTGCTTGGCCAGCAGCCAGGAGTCGGAAACGCGTTTCAGTTCCGGCAGAAGCTCCGCCACGGCGGTGGCCGCCGCGACGATTTCGAACACCGCGCCTTCCTTCTCCACCATGTTGCGCGTGTAGCGCAGGCCCTTGCGCGCCTGGCCCGCCAGAGAGAACGCGGGCAGGGGCACGCGCGCCTCCTCGCCTATCTTGATGAGCGAGAGGCCGAGGTCCAGGTACAGCGGCAAATTCTCCTTGCCCGCCTGGTAGAAAACGGTCCACCCGGCGTAGAGGTCCACCATCTCGCGGAAGCGCCAGGCCAGCTCGGCCCGGGCAGCGGGCGGGCCGACGGGATCGCCCATGGAGACCCAGCTGCGGCCGCAGATGCCGTACATGAGGAAGCCGTCGTTGCCGCTGCTGACAAGAAAGCTTTTGTCGCGCAAGAGCGCCAGGTAGGCCGGGGTTTCCGGCGCCTTCGCCACCAGGGCGCGCACGGTCTCCATGTCGCCTTCGCTGGGGGGCGCGTAGCGCGGCGTGGCCGAGCGCATGAGCCGCAGTGCGGCGATGAACAGCACGACGACCAGGGTGCCCACCGTGGCCCGCAGGAAGCGGCTGGCCTCGTCCTCGAAAGTGAAGACCCACCAGAGCTCGCCGTCAAGAGCGCTGTCGCCGTAGGCCATGTAGCCCAGCAGCACGGAGCAGGCCAGCGCCACCAGAATGGCGATGATCCAGCCCCGGGTGAAGCCCTCTGACAAAAGCGAGGCCTTGCGGTAGAAAAATTTGTGGCAGGGCAGCAGCGCCAGCAGCAGAACCGTGAGGAGCAGGGCCTCTTCATAGTCCAGGCCCTTCAGCAGGCTGGCGATGATTCCGGCAAAGAGCACGCAGGCGGTGATGAAATAGGCGGCGTCCAGCCTTTTGTGCAGGCCGCGCGCCAGAATAAGCAGGCCCAGGCCCGCCAGGCTGCCCAAGAAGTGCGAGAATTCAAGCACGCCAAGGGGCAGGAAGTCCTCCAGCCAGCGCAGGCGGGAGTGCACCGAGGGCGTTGCGCCGGAGAAGAGCAGCACCATGCCGGCCAGGAAGGTGAACACGGCCAGCACGCGCGGCGCCACCACCGGGAACCATTGCATGAGGAACACCATGACGTTGCGGGCGTGCTCGCGCGCGGCCAGGGTTTCGCGCACGGCGAGGATGGCCGCGGCAAGGGCCAGGGGAATCAGGTAATAGACCACGCGGTAGGCCACCAGGGCGGCAAAGAGCGCCGGGGCGGGAATGCGCGGGGTGAGCAGGAACAGCAGGCAGGATTCGAACACGCCGAGCCCGCCCGGCACCTGGCTGATGAGCCCGGCGATCTGCCCCAGAAGAAAGGCGCCCAGCACCAGCGGAAAGTTCACATTGGCCCAGGGCGGCAGCAGGGCGTACAGCACGGCGGCGGCCAGCGCCCAGTCGAGGGAGGCCACGGCCACCTGCAAAAGCGCGCTGCGGAACTGGGGCAAAAGCAACGTGAATTTGCCGATGCGCCAGGGGGTCTCCTTGCGGGCGGCGGCGTACAAATAGGCCACGGGCGCAAGCAGCAGAATGAGCCCAAGGGGCCTGGTGGTGTGGAAGGGCAGGGTGACCCAGTCCGGCAGGGGCAGGGGCTTCACCGTGAAGATGATGCCGCCGATGGAGAACAGGCCCAGCCATAGCGTTAAGGTGGTGAAGACCACGATCTTGGCGATTTCCCCGGGGCTGAGGCCCCAGGAGGAATACAGCCGGTAGCGCACGGAGCTGCCCGCCAGGGTGGAGAGGCCGATGGTGTTGCTGAAGGCGTTGCCCGCGAAGCTGGCCAGCACGGGCCGGTAGGGCGGCAGCGGATGCTTGATGTAGGCCAGGGCCAAAATGTCGTAGCCCGCCAGCACGATGAAGTTCACCGCAGTGAGGCCGAAGGCCAGGAAGATGTCGCGGTCCGTCTCGCGCAGCAGGGTGTTCAGTATTTCTTCAAGGTCATAGCCCGCCAGTTGGGCGTTCAGGGCCCATATGGCGGCGGCCAGCAGCCCCAGGGCGAGGGCTGGTCCCAAGAAAGGCTTCAGACGGCCGAGCATGCGGCCTCCGGGTGTCCTGCGGGCAGGACTCCGTGCTGTAGGAGCGGCGTTTCGCGCATCATATCCACTGGTTGGGCTGTGTTCCCGGCCTTATGGCAGGGCAATCAGGACAGGTAGCACGGGGCCTTGCGGGCCGTCAAATACAAGCACGGTCTGCGCTTATGCTTGCGTCCCGCGCGCGCCCTGTTTCCTTGCCGCCCCGGAGAATATCGCCTGCCACAGCCGCTCGATGGCGTGGCCAGTGTTCTGCTCGTCCTCTGCGTCGGCCAGCACCAGTTCCAGGGCCCGCTGATAAAACTCCAGGGGCCGCGCCAGAATGCGGTCGGCGCGCACCAGCATGTTGCCCGTGGGCGCGCGGGCGATGAACTCGCGCGGGGCGGGAGCCGCAAACAGCGCCTCAAAGGTCTGCGCCACGGGGATGTCCTTGCCCCAGCCTTTCCAGCGGCCTTTTTTCGCCGGGTCGGCCAGATCGTGCGGGCGGCCCAGGCCGTCGCAGCGCAGGCGGAACCAGGCCAGCCCGGCAAAGGGCTGATCCTTGGCCGCAAGGGTAAGCAGGCGCTCCCGCAGCCCCTGGGGCGTCAGTTTCGGCTCCTCCGGCGGGGCCAGGTGGGCGAAGGGATCGCCCTGCAGGAACGCCGTGTGGCGCGGCAGGCTCTGATAGTTGGCGATGATATGCGTGAGGTACGTGTGCGCCTCGCGCCCGATGTTCGGCAAGGCGATGACCTGCGCGGTTGGCGGCAGCTCTGCCGCGTCGAGCTCCGGTCCTTTGTTGTAGACCACGCAGGGCAGGCCGAGCCCGCCGAGCCCGCCAAGCCAGGAGACGTTCTCGCGGTAGCGCGCCACCACGAGCCCGATGTCCGGTTGTTCAGCCGTGGTCATGGCCGTTCGGAGGCAGGTCCAAATGTTCATCGTATTCAACGAACGTGCGGCCGCTGGACATATGCCCGTGGTCCCCGTGGTGCGGATGCCCGTGCGGGCCGTAGAGATCGCCGCGGCCCCGGACCGGGTTGACGGAGCGGTCGTCGTCCTCGCGCTGGCGCGCGCGCTGCGGGCCGCCTTCGATGAGATAGGCGCGCAGGAACGTGGGGTAGGCGCCGGTGGAGTATGTGCCCGAGCCGTAGCCCACGGCCTCGATGCTTCCGAGCGGCAGCGGCCCGTAGGTTCCGGCCAGGGTTTTGACCACGGCCAGGCCCGTGGGCGTGGCCAGCTCCATGCCGGAGTCCGTGGCGAAGGTGTGCATCCCGCGCGCAAGCTCGGCCGAGGCTGGCGCGGGCACCGGGAAACGCCCGTGGGAGAAGGTCACGAAGCCGGAGCCCAGATTCACGGGCGAGGCCACGATGGCCTCCGCGCCGGTGGAAAGGGCCAGGAGGATGGAGCCGAGCGCGTCGACGATGGTGTCCACCGCGCCCACCTCATGAAAATGAACATGCTCCAGCGACTGTCCGTGCACCTTGGATTCGGCCTCGGCCAGACGGGTCAGGGCGGTCAGGCCCAGCTTTTTCGCGCGCTCCGGCAGGGGCGCGGCGGCGATGATGTCCGTCAGGTCCTTCAGATGGCGCAAGGGCTGGGGCGCTTCCTCCAGCACCTCCACAAGCCGGGTGCGGATGCCCTGGACCATCTGCTCGCCGATGCGCACGGAAACGCCGGGCAGGCCAAGGGACGCCACGGCCTCCGTGAGCACGCGGCCGCCCTCCGGGACGAGGTCGCTTAGTGCGGCCAGGAGCATGTCGCCGGAGACGCCGAGGGAGCATTCAAGATACAGTGTTTTCACAGATGGTTATCCTTTGCGTGCGGCTTCGCACTGGGCATTGATGACATGGGCCATGTACCCGGCGCCGAAGCCGTTGTCGATGTTCACCACGGAGATGCCCGGGGCGCAGGAGTTGAGCATGGTCAAAAGCGCGGCCAAGCCGCCGAAGCTTGCGCCATAGCCCACGCTGGTGGGCACGGCGATGACCGGCGCGGCCACGGCTCCGGCCACGACAGAGGGCAGCGCCCCGTCCATGCCCGCCACGGCCACCACGGCCTGGGCGTCCAGAAAGTCGTCGAGGACCGAGAGGAAGCGGTGGATGCCCGCCACGCCGCAGTCGTAGCGCCGCAGCACGACGCTTCCCAGGTGCTCGGCCGTGCGCGCGGCTTCCTCGGCCACGGGCAGATCCGCCGTGCCCGCGCTCACCACCACCACCTTGCCCACCTGGACCACGGGCCCGGTCTCCACGCTCAGCACGCGCGAGAGGGGATCGTAGGCCACGCCCTGCATGTGCCGCACGGCCTCAAAGTGCTCGGCCCCGGCGCGGGTGCCCAGCACGCGGCCCGTGCGCTCCGCCAGTTCGCGGAAGATCGCCGCCACATGTTCCGGGGTCTTGCCTTGGCAGAACACCACCTCGGCCTGGCCCTTGCGCAGCAGGCGCTGGTGGTCCAGCCGGGCGAACCCGTTCTCGGCGATGCTTTGGCCCAGAAGCTGGCGCTTCAGTTCCGAGGCCGCCAAGCGGCCCTGGCGGAATTCCTCCAGCAGACTGTCGACGTTCACGAGCGTTCCCCCAGCGAAAAGTGCGTAAACCCGATGAAACTGGCGCGCTCCTTGAGCCGGGGCTGCTGCCCCAGGGCGAACATGAACTGCGCCGGGCGCACCAGAAGCCGCACGCCGTCGCCATGCCCGTTGCCCGGCACCAGCCGCGCCCGCAGATCCTCAAGGCCCAGGTCCAGGGCGGAGCGCTCCATGGCCTCGATGGCCTTGAGCCGCGCGTAAGTCAGCTCCGAGTCCGTGGGCACCCGCGTGGCCAGACAGGAGTTGGACGGGGTGTCGGCGTTGGGCAGGCCGAGGGACCGGGCCATTTCACGCACGCTGGCCTTGTCGATGCCGCAGGAGACCAGGGGCGAGAGCGCTCCGGCCTCGGCCACGGCCCGGCGGCCCGGGCGGGCGGGATCGTCGTCCGCGTTGGTGCCTTCGGCCAGCCGCGCCTTTGGGCCAAGCAACTGCTGCGCCGCCTGGCGGACCTCGTT
>Ga0209800_10004075_pt1 | contig 11049 bp, 10 predicted proteins | sample Higcelweek8metaG_FD_187174 | JGI IMG/M metagenome (GOLD analysis project Ga0209800, IMG submission 187174) | Freshwater pond sediment microbial communities from the University of Edinburgh, under environmental carbon perturbations - High... | ecosystem: Environmental > Aquatic > Freshwater >... | reverse complement strand
ATTAAGGTTGAATAGTAAGAATATAGGAATTTATGAGGTTAAGAATTTGGGAATTTAAGAATTTTGTAGGATAATAATTTAAATTTGTGGGAGAAAATTAGTTAAAAGTGAAAAGCTAAGAGTTTAAGAAGTATTAACTTTATAAACCTTATAACTTTATAAACTATCTTCGTTTACCACGAAAAAATATGAGAAGAGGAAAAAAATATAAAGGCGTAGCTGAAAAAATTGAGAAAAGAGTTTACGCTTTAGAAGAGGCATTGGCTCTTGTAAAAGAGAATAAGGTTGCTAATTTTGATGAATCAATTGAAGTGCATGTTAAAACTAATATTGACCCAAAAAAAGGAGATCAACAACTTAGAGGTTCAGTAGTTTTTCCACATGGAACAGGTAAGACCAAGAGGATTGCAGTTATAACTTCTACTAAAGCTAAGGAGGCTAAGGACGCCAAAGCTGATGTAGTAATGGGAGAAGAAATGATTGATGAAATTAAGAAGGGAAATATTGATTTCGATATTTTAGTAGCAACTCCAGAAATGATGCCCAAGCTTGCTCAAGTTGCTAAGATTCTTGGACCAAAGGGAATTATGCCTAATCCAAAGACCGATACAGTAACTGACAAAATTAAAGAGGCTGTAGAAATGCTTAAGAAGGGAAAAGTTAGCTTTAAAAATGACAATACAGGAAATGTTCATCAAGTAATTGGAAAGGCATCTTTCGAGATTGCTCAATTAAAAGAAAACTTTGATTCCTTAGTTGAAGCGCTCGATAAGGCTAAACAAGAAGCAGTTAAGGGAAAGTTAATTGCTAAAATTGTGATTTGTTCTACTATGGGTCCAGGACTGGAAGTAAAATAGTTTTTACAAAAATTCTTATAAAAAACCATCCGCCCGAGGCGGATGGTTTTTGTTTTGATTTAAATATGTTAAAATTTTAGCAAGCATTAAAATAAAAAAATAATTTTGATAAAAAATATGAAAAAAGAGATAGTTGCAGATAAAAATTTAGTAGCTTATTGCGGGCTATATTGTGGAGCATGCAAGAGATATTTGGCAGATAAATGCCCAGGATGCATTAAAAATGAGAAAGCTACTTGGTGCGGGGTGCGTAAATGCTGCAAAAATAATAATCTGGGTAGTTGTGCAGATTGTCAGAAGTTTAATGAAATAAAAGAGTGCAGGGATTTTAATAACTTTTTTTCTAAAATGTTTGGATTGATTTTCGGTTCAGATAGGAGGGCTTGTATTACGAAGATAAAAGAGATTGGAAAAGATGAATTTGCCAAAGAAATGACAAATATTAAATCGCATACAATTAAGAAAAAATAAGTAGGATATTTTAAAAATTGTTTTTTTATGTTATTATTTAGCTATGGAAAATAAAATAGTAATTTATACTGATGGCGGTTCAAGGGGTAATCCTGGACCAGCTGGTATTGGTGTTTGGATATCCTCTCAAGGCGGACTTGCAGGAGACATCGACAAAAAATACGGTGAATGTATCGGAATAAAAACTAATAATGATGCTGAATACGAAGCATTGATTTTTGGTTTGAAAAAAGTTAAGGCACTCGTTGGAAAAACTAAGGCTAAGGATTTTGAAATTGAGTGTCGAGCGGATAGCGAGCTGATGGTTAAGCAGTTAAATCATGAATACAAATTAAAAGAGCCCCGGATTCAAAAATATTTTATTGAAATATGGAATTTAATGCTGGATTTTAAGGCGGTTAGTTTCAATCATGTTCCACGTGAGAAAAATACAGTAGCAGATAAAATGGTTAATGAAGCATTGGATAGTGGATGCAAGCAGGGAAGTTTACTATAGTAATGTCAAAATTCCAATTTCAAATTTCAAATAAATTTAAGAATGACTAAATTTAAAAATTTGTAGCTTAATAGCTACTGTTGAAATTTATTTTTTATTAAAGTATTTTTTCATAAATCATAAATCTTACATCATAATTCATAAATAACATATGAGAAAAAAGAAAAAAGTAATAATTTGGGTAATTATCCTAGCTGTACTGGGAGCAGGGGGTTACTATTATTTTAAACCCAAGGAAACTGGCCCAGAATATACAACTGAAAAAGTATCCAAGGCAGATATAATACAGACTGTCTCTGTTACGGGTGAGGTAAATGATATCAGCAAGGTGGATTTATCTTCAGAAATGACAGGTGCAGTTGATGAAATATTGGTGGAAGTGGGTGACAGGGTAGAGGAGGGTCAAAAAATAGCTAAGATTAATGATTCGGTATTGCGTGCTCAATTGGCTGAAACCCTGATTGCGCTTCAAATCCAGCAAGAACAATTAGATTTAAAAAGACGAAAGTGGGACACTTTAAAGCCTGAGGAAAAAGAAGCAGCTAAGTTAGCCGTAGAGAGCGCCAAGGCATCAACTTGGACATTGCAAAAGCAACTTAAGAAAAATATTGTTTATGCTCCAGTAGATGGAATTATAACTAAGAAATATTTGGAGGCAGGAGAGATGGCGACCGTGGCTAATCCGATAGTAACAATTTCTGCCGAAAAAGGTTTTGAAATAAAAGCTAATATTCCAGAGTCAGATATTGATAAAATTAAAATTGGTCAACGAGGGGAGGCAACCTTTGATGCTTTTTCCTCGGATGAAATATTTGAATTTGAAGTTAGTCAGATTGAGCCAGCAGCAACCATAATTCAAGACGTGGTTTATTATGAAGTGACATTTAAATTTTTAAGTGAAGATAATCGTATAAAGTCTGGTATGAGTACAGACATTGATATTGTGACTGCGGAGAAAAAAGATGTTTGGGCAGTTTCTAATCAAGCAATAAAGAATGATGATGGTAATCGTTATATAGAGATTTTAGAAATCCAAGATGAAATTAAAACTACAAAGAAAGTTAACGTTAAAGCTGGTTTGCGAGGGGATGATGGGATGACGGAAATTATTTCGGGATTAAATGGCGGGGAAGAGGTGATAACTTTTACCAAAGAGGTTAAGTAAGAATTTGGGAAGTTAGGATTTTAGGAATCTAAGGGTTTGATAAATTTGAAACTTAAGAATTTTGGAATATAGAAATATGGAGAAAGAAAAAATAAAATCTTTTGAGGATTTGGTTGTCTGGAAAGAGGGTCATAAGTTAGTGTTGATGATCTATGATGTTACCAGTAGTTTTCCTGATAATGAAAAATTTGGATTAGTATCTCAAATGAGGAGGTGCGTGGTTTCTATAACATCTAACGTTGCTGAGGGTTTTGGCAGGAGGGGATACAAAGAAAAGGTTCAATTTTATTATATATCTTCAGGATCGTTTAGCGAATTAAAAAATCAAATTTTAATTGCTAGAGATATTGGATATTTAAAAGAAAAATCATATAATAAAATAATAAATCAAGCTGATTATGCGCATAAGCTTTTAAATCTATTTATAAATAAAACGAAAACATTTATATCTAAATAGTTTTAGCTTCTAAAATTCTTATACTCCTAAATTCATAACTTCCAAAGAAATGTCAATTCCAATTATTCAAGTAAAAAATTTAACCAAAACTTACATTAACGGTGAAGTGGAGACTTTGGCTTTGCAAAAAAATTCTTTTGATATTCAAAAGGGCGAGTTTGTGTCTATCATGGGTCCCAGTGGAAGTGGTAAGTCAACCTTGATGCAGGTACTGGGATTATTGGATAAACCAAGTGCGGGAGAATATCTTCTGGAAGGAAAAAACACTCAAGATTTTTCTGATGATGAATTGGCTGAAACTAGAAATAGTAAAATTGGTTTTGTTTTTCAAACTTTTAATCTTTTACCTAGAACTAGTGTTTATGAAAATGTGGAATTACCCCTTCTATATAATCGAGATATTAGTAATAAGGTAAACGAGGGTAAGATAATGGAAGCTCTGGCTTCAGTAGGAATGGAACATCGTACCCATTATTTATCCAATCAGCTTTCTGGAGGAGAAAAGCAACGAGTAGCGATAGCTAGAGCGCTAGTGACTGACCCAGAGATAATTTTTGCTGATGAGCCAACGGGAAATTTGGATTCCAAAAGTGGAACGCAAATAATGCAGATTTTGCAAAAATTAAATAACGAAGGAAAAACTATTATTTTAGTTACGCATGAAACTTTTACTGCGCAACATGCCAAGCGGATTTTAAATGTTAAGGATGGTATAATAGTTTCGGATGAAATCGTTAAAGATAGAAAGATTGCCAGAGAGGGAGAACAGCTTAAATAATTTAAAAAATTATTTAAGTAATAACAAAATATAAATTTAAAATATCAAATGAATGATAAAATGACAAATCTATAAATTTTTATTTGTAATTTTAAATTTGACATTTGGAATTTTTTTATAATGTTTCTTGTTAAGATTTAAATATTATATTATTAGAAACTAAGGATTATTCAATAAAATGCACATACTAATTCCCATAAAAATTTCTTTTAAAAACCTAATGGCGGCTAAGTTCCGTTCTTTTTTAACTATCTTGGGAATTATTATCGGAGTAGCATCAGTAATTATAATTTTTGCTGTAGGACAAAGTGCGCAGGAATTAATTTTGGATCAAATTAGAGGCGTGGGTTCAAATTTAGTCGGCGTTCTTCCAGGAGCTTCGGATGAAAAAGGTCCACCCGCTTCAGCGATGGGAATAGTAATTACCACCTTAAAATATGATGATTTTTTGGAACTTAAGAAGCCTAAAAATGTAACCGGAGTAGTAAGTGGGGCAGGTTATGTAACGGGAACATCTACCGTAGAAGATGACGGAAATGAGTGGGGTATGTCCTTTACTGGGACGACCTCTCAATATATTGATGTAGAAAGTACCGAAATTGAGCAAGGGAGATTTTTTATTGAAGAAGAGGAAACTAATCTTTCTAAAGTAGCCGTTTTAGGTTCAGCTGCTGCCAGAGATATCTTTGGGGATAGTGATCCTATTGGTAAAAAAATAAAAGTTAATGATTATAAATTCACAGTAGCTGGAGTTCTTAAAGAAAGATCTGCAGCTGCTTTTGGCGTTTCAAGTCAGGATGATACTATTTTTGTGCCACTCCTTACTGCTCAAAAACTATTATTAGGCATTAATCACTTGGCTTATGTCAGATTAAAAATAGATACAATAGAAAATATTCCTATAGCCAAGGAGGATATTGCCGTAACTCTTAGAAATCAACATGATATTGAGGATCCGAGTGATGATGATTTCTCGGTTCGTGATCAGGCTTCAGCTATGGATATGATAAGTACTATTACCGATGCGATGCGTTATTTTCTTTTAGCCGTAGGAACAATTTCTTTGGTAGTAGGTGGAGTAGGAGTGATGAACGTAATGTTGATTGCAGTTAATCAGCGTATTAAGGAAGTTGGACTAAGAAAAGCGGTGGGTGCCAAAAACATTGATGTAATGGCTCAGTTTTTAATTGAATCAGCCACAATATCTTTTATGGGTGGATTAATCGGAATAATTTTTGGAGTAGCGGTTTCTTTTCTGGCTTCGGTAATAATAAATTCGATGGGTTATGATTGGAAGTTTATTATTTCTCCGACTTCAATTGTGATAGCGGTTTCAGTTTCAATTTTAATTGGAATTATTTTTGGGTTATACCCTGCACTTAAAGCCTCAAAGATTAGCCCGATGGAGGCGTTGAGGTATGATTAACTTTAGTTTGTAAAGTGGGGGAAACAAAACAAAAATTATAAATAAGAACATAAATTTTATCATAATACATAATACTTAATACTTAATACAGTATACTTCTAAAGAATGAGCAAATTTTTTACATCAATTAGATTAGCTTTAAGAAACTTGTATGGCAATAAGCTGCGAACAGCTTTGTCGCTTTTGGGTATTGTTATCGGAGTAACTTCGGTAATTTTAATTTTATCTTTGGGTAACGGTCTGCGAAATTTTATTGTAGCTCAAGTGGAAAGTTTCGGAACTGATATTGTTCAAATAGAAGTTAAGGTTCCCAATACCGCGCATATTTCATCAGAAAATGCTGGGGCAATGGCAGGGGGGACCCAAATTACAACTTTAAAGTTAGATGAAATTGAGGAGGTAGCGAAACTTGCTAATCTGGGCGCTTGGTACGCTGGAATATTGGGTCAACAAATTGTTACTTATGAAGATGAAAATGAGCAAACTTTTATTTTTGGAGTAACAAGTGGGATGATGGAGGCGGATAAGGGGGCAGAGTTGGAGAAAGGATCTTTTCTTCTCGAAGAAGATAATCGAGATTTAAAGCAGGTAGCAGTTTTGGGGAGTAAAACCAAGGAACTTTTTTTCCCAAATGATGATGCAGTTGGAAAAAGTATTAAAATTGGAAAGAGTAAATATAAAGTTATTGGAGTAATAAAAGAGCGGAGCTCAGCGGGTGGATTCGATATGAATGAAGTGATTTATATTCCATTAGGCACCTTACAAAGTAAAATAATGGGAATTAACCATGTTCAATTTGCTATTTTTAAAATAAAAAATATGAATATTGTTGATCAGACTATGGAAGAAATAAGAGCAGCTATGAGAGATAAACATGATATTGAGTATGATAATGAGCAGGATAAAAAAGATGGAATTGATGATGATTTTGCAGTTATGTCGATTGCGGAGGCCAAAGAGATTCTGGATAAAGTTTTTAAAATTATTAATGCTTTACTTTTGGCACTAGCTTCTATTTCTCTAGTAGTGGGTGGAGTAGGAATAATGAATGTGATGTATGTGGCAGTAACGGAACGTACCCAAGAAATTGGACTGCGAAAAGCGGTGGGTGCTAGAAACCGAGACGTACTTTGGCAGTTTATTTTTGAAGCAATATTTTTGACTCTTCTGGGGGGTATTGTCGGAATAATTTTTGGAATTATATTATCTGAAATAGGTACTTATATAATAGCTCAATATGGTTATAATGTTATCTTTGCGGTTGATAGTAATTCAGTTTTAATAGCCGTGGGATTTTCGATGATTACGGGAGTAATTTTTGGTTTTTATCCCGCCAAAAGAGCTTCTCAATTAACGCCATCCGAGGCTCTTCGTAAAGAATAAGAGTTTAATAGCTAGTGCTTTGTTTAGGCGGACAAGCCCGCCAAGCGAGCCTCACAACTAACTCCATCAGAAGCATTACGTAAAGAATAAAAAATAGTTTGTAAGGTTTGTAAAGTAGAAGATAGGGGGATACTATTAAAGAATTTATCATATTAGCACTCGGACTTGACGAGTGCTAATTTTTTGTTATAATAGATTTGACAGCTGATAAGTTATTTAAGAATAGTAATTTTATCAGAATTAGACCGCGAGGTATTTGATTAATTTTTACAGAGTATATGGGCTACAATAATTCTTCTAAAATTACTATTCTTAAAAACAAGATTAATAATATATTCCTGAAATAAATTTTTATTTAAAATAATGAATAAACGGCAAGAAAAAATTTTAGAATGTATCGTTGAGGAATATACTTCCACAGCTGTTCCAATTGGCTCCAAGGTTCTGGTGGATAAATATGGAATTGATGCGAGCAGTGCGACGATTAGAAGTGAAATGTCTGATTTGGAGGAGCAAGGGTATCTTTATCAACCTCATATCAGTGCGGGCAGAATTCCAACTGATAAAGGTTACCGTTATTTCGTAGAGGAATTGATGCGAGATAAAGAGTTGACCAAGAAAGAACAATCAACCTTGCAAACTGAATTGTTGAAGTTAAAAGCGCAGAATATGAGATTGTCCCGCACAAGTGCTAAATTACTTTCTGGGATTACAGGAAATTTAGCGATAGGTGGAATTTTTGATAAGGATGAGTTTGATGACTTTGGGATGGGGGATTTGTTAGGCGAGCCAGAATTTCAAAAGTTAGATGAAGTTTGCCGCTTAGCAGAAACGATGGATTATATCGATGAGATGTTTGATAAAATTGTTAAAGAGATAAAAGAAGGGGAGACAAAAATATTTATCGGAGCTGAGAATCCAGTTAATAATATTTCTAGTTGTTCTATGATTGTTTCGCCTTATAAATTAAAAAATGGACAGAGAGGGGTGTTGGCATTAATCGGTCCTAAGCGAATGAAGTATGCTAAAAATAAATCATTAATTGAGTATATAAAGAAAATGATAGGAGGAGCGAGCGTTGTGTTATTAGTAGTAAGTAGTTTAACTTAGAATTTATTTATAAATTGTAACAGCTTATAAAGAGATTAATTTAATTTTCAATTTACAATGTTAAATTTACAATGAATTTTCAATAAATCAATTATTCAAGAATAAAAATTAAGATATTGAAAATTCAATGAAAATTGTGAATTGATTATTGAAAATTTTAAAAATAATTTTATGAAAAAAGAAAATAAAAAAGAAGAAATAAAGATGGAGATAGAAAAAGGTTGCAATACTCAGCTAACTATTAAGGCAGTCATTTTTAATAAAGAAAGAAAGATTTTATTGCTTAAGCGGGCAGATGAGGGAGTTAAAAATGCTAAGAAATATGATTTGCCAGGTGGGTGGCTTGAAGAAGGAGAAAGTGTAATTGATACATTAAAAAGAGAAATTCAGGAGGAAACTAGTTTAGTGGATATTGAGGTTGGTGGCTTAATAAGATTTGCAGAATTTGAAAATGAAGAGGGGAAGATTAGTAAATTTAGGGGGTTACGTTTTATAGTTCATAATAATGGTGGAGAAGTTAAATTAAATCCACGTGAGCATAGTGAACATGAATGGATAGATATAGATAAGGCTATAGAAAAATTAAATGTTAAAGATAGTTTTGAAAAAGAAAAATTGGATACAGTAAGGGAGGCGAAAAAATATTTAGAAAAAGAGATTGCACTAGATGGTTGGAAAAGAAGTTTGGCAGAATTTGAAAATTATAAAAAGATGCAAGCTGAAAGTCAGAAAGATAGAATTAGATATGCGACTGAAAATATTGTTTTGCAGATTATTCCCGTGATTGATAATTTCCAAGTTTCTACAGCACATATTCCAGAGGATCAAAAAGATGGCGGTTGGGTGCAGGGCATAATGTATATTCAAAAGCAACTCGAAAATGTACTAGCTGAAAACGGAGTAGAAGAAATTAATTTGAAGGTGGGAGATAATTTTGATACTAGTTTTTGTGAGGCGGTGCTGGATAGTTGTTGCGATAAGGGTCAGTGCGAGAAAAAAGATAAGTATAAAAATAAGATTAAAAAAGTAATTTTAAAAGGTTATAAAATCGGAGATAAAGTAATTCGCCCAATGCGAGTGGTGGTGGAATAAAAAAAGCCCCACAGAAATTTTCTTGTTTAGTCTCTTCCGGTGTCTGGAAGACAAGAATTTTTCTGGGGGCTGGGGGTGAGTAAAGTTTTACTCTAAGGTGCTGGGGCAAGCGGTCGGTGGATTTTTAAGGAGGTTGTTCTTCAGGAGAAAAGTTCTTCCGTTCTTCAGCGCTACCACCGACCGCTTGATTAACTAAATTTTAGATGAATAAATTAAAAATGTCAAGAGTAATTAAATTTAAGTAAATAATTAATAAAAATTTTAGCTAATTAACCAGAAATGGTAATTAGTTAAATAAAGCAATAATATGGGTAAAATATTAGGAATTGACCTGGGAACCACTAATAGCGCAATGGCTATTGTGCAGGGTGGTAAGCCAGAAATCGTTGAAAACAAAGAGGGAAATAGAACTACTCCCTCAATGATTGCCATCAATAAAGGCAACGAGAGATTAGTGGGGTTATTAGCCAAAAGACAGGCGGTAACTAATCCAGAAAACACTTTGTTTTCTATTAAGAGACTTATTGGAAGAAAATTTGATGATAAAGATGTACAAGATGATATCAAATTGATGCCTTATAAAATTTCCAAGGCAGCCAATGGTGGAATTAATGTAAAAATGGGAGATAAAGAATATACTCCAAGAGAAATTTCAGCCATGGTGCTTCAGAAGTTAAAAGCTGATGCAGAGGAAAAGTTGGGAGAAAAAATTGAAGAAGTAGTTATTACTGTACCAGCTTACTTTGATGATTCTCAAAGAAAGGAAACTAAAGAAGCAGGAGAAATTGCTGGTCTTAAGGTTAGAAGAATTATCAATGAGCCAACTGCAGCTGCTTTAGCTTATGGATTTGATAAAAAGAAGAATGAGAAGATTGCTGTTTATGATTTGGGTGGAGGAACTTTTGATATCTCAATTTTGGAGGTAGGAGATGACACAGTTGAAGTAATTAGTACTAATGGAGATACTCATTTGGGTGGAGATGATTTTGATCAAGTACTTATTAATTGGATTATTGATGAATTTAAAAAACAAGAAGGAATTGATTTGGGTAAAGATAATTTAGCTTTGCAAAGAATTAAGGAATCCGCTGAAAAAGCTAAGATTGAGCTTTCTACTGCTCAAGAAACTGAAATCAATCAACCTTTTATTACTACTGATGCTAACGGTCCGAAGCATCTTGTGATGAAACTTTCTCGCGCTAAAATGGAGGAGCTGGTGGGAGACTTGGTAATTAAAACTATGGAGCCAGTTAAGAAGGCCTTGAGTGATGCAAAATTAGAAACCAAAGATATCAATGAAATAGTGATGGTGGGAGGAATGACCAGAATGCCATTGGTGCAAAAGAAAGTAGAGGAATTCTTCGGTAAAAAACCGAACTCAAGCGTGAATCCTGATGAGGTAGTGGCGATGGGCGCAGCTATTCAAGGTGGAGTGTTGGCTGGAGATGTTAAAGATGTATTACTTCTTGACGTAACACCTCTAACATTAGGAATTGAGACAATGGGCGGAGTTTCTACTGCACTTATCGAAAGAAATACTACTGTGCCGACTAAAAAATCTCAAATTTTCTCTACTGCTGCTGATAATCAACCAAGTGTAGAAATTCACGTGCTCCAGGGAGAACGAGAAATCGCACAAGGTAATAAAACTCTGGGTAGATTTATCTTGGATGGTATCGCTCCATCTCCAAGGGGTATCCCACAAATTGAAGTAACTTTTGATATCGATGCTAATGGAATTTTGAGTGTAAGTGCTAAAGATAAAGCTACTGGCAAAGAGCAGTCAATTCGAATTGAAGCTTCTAGTGGAGTAA
>Ga0209800_10004073_pt1 | contig 11053 bp, 14 predicted proteins | sample Higcelweek8metaG_FD_187174 | JGI IMG/M metagenome (GOLD analysis project Ga0209800, IMG submission 187174) | Freshwater pond sediment microbial communities from the University of Edinburgh, under environmental carbon perturbations - High... | ecosystem: Environmental > Aquatic > Freshwater >... | reverse complement strand
ATCCTCTTGTAGGATCAAACTTTTCAGCCGCCTTAAGCATACCTAGATTACCTTCGTTTATTAGGTCGGGTAAACTTAACCCTTGGTTTTGATACTGCTTTGCTACCGAGACAACAAACCGTAGATTTACCTCTACTAATCGTTGCATAGCCTTGATGTCACCCCTTCGGGCTCTTCTTGCTAATTCTGCTTCTCTGTCAGGAGATATTAGCTTAATTTGCCCAATTTCTTCCATGTAAATATCCAAAGTCCCATGGGGAGTATACAAATTCGTAATTTTCTCTTGCTTCATGATTTCTTAGTTTAGTTTTGAAGAATTATAGATTTCTATTATATTATAACATACTTTTGTAAAAATGCAAAGGATTTACATTTTTACAAAAGTATTCTTAAAAATAAATGAATTATATTTATTTGTTATTCATAAATATGATAAAATAAACGAATGCCATCTTTATCATTAGTTGTTTTAGTTCCTTGGATTATTGCTCATGGGTATTTTATTTTTTATATAGCGGCCATTATAGAAGGCACGTTGGTTACGGTTGCTGCAGGGGTTGCTGCAGGTTTTGGGTATTACAATATTTACGCAATCATTTTTATAGCTATTTTAGGAGATTTAACAGCCGATATAATTTATTATTTTATTGGATATAAGAGTAGAAGTATTATTTTGGAACGTCATGGCCATTATTTTGGACTCACCAAAGAAAGAATGGAAAAAATTGAAAAGATGTTGCACAAACATTTTGTCAAAACAATGCTAGTCGTAAAAATATCCCCACTTATTCCGATTCCAGGGCTAATAGCAATTGGAGCTTCTCGTGTTCCGGTAAGAAGATTTATTGGGATGTCTTTTTTAATTACTGCTCCGAAATCTATATTCTTTGCTCTTTTAGGTTTTTATTCTTTGAAAACATACATATATCTGACAAGCACTATTACTAATGGGACATATATCGCAGGAGGTATTATCCTAGCTATTTTTATAATTTACTTTGCATATAAGAAAATAACTGCTTATATTTCCCAAAAAGCAAATCTCGTATAAATTTTTTTAATGTAAAAGTTTTTGATAAATTTCATCAAAAACTTTTGACCAGGTGTAATTTTGTGCAATCTCTAACCCAGTCTTTTTCATTTTTTCTCTCAATTCTTTATTATCCAATAGCAAACAAACTTTTTCATAGAAATCGTTTACATCTTTTGGTTTTGCCAGAAACCCATTTTCTTTGTTTCTAATTAATGAATTTGATCCTCCTGCATTAGCCACAACACTTACGAGTCCAGAGGCCATTGCTTCTATTGTTACATTCCCGAATGTTTCTGTGGTGGATGGGAAAAGAAAAATATCACTTGAAGCATAAACTTTTGACAATTCTTCACATTCAATATGTCCAAGAAATATTGCACCTGGCATAAGCGACTCAAGATCACTACGTGCAGGTCCGTCTCCTGCAATAACCATTGTAAAATCTTTTTTGTTTTCTTTTAGTTTATTAAAAACTCTTGATAATGTTATTAAATCTTTGTACCACACCAGACGGCAAACACATAGAATAATATTTCCATCTTTCTTATTCAGAATTTTATTTCGCCATTCTTCTTGACAGAAAGATGGGTTAAAATTTTCCAACTCAACTCCCCATGGGATAGCGTAGACGTTTGAGACACCGTGATCAATAATATCTTGCCCTGCCTCTTTAGAAGGAGCGGTGACAAAATTCATTTGCTTATAAAGACGACTTAAGCTGGACCAGACTATCTGGTTTAGTGATGATAAATAATAGTAAGGAAGATATTTACCGAAGTGTGTGTGATAAGAAGCTATTATTGGTATTTTATTTTTCTTTGAATATCTTAAAGCAGCCCAAGCAATAGTATCTGGACTATGAATATAAATAACATCAGGGCCAAACTCATCAAGTGATTCTTTAAAACCTTGGGTCCCAGGTAGAGCGAGCTTGTACTCTTTATAAAGAGGGAAGGCAAAAGATGGTACCTGTATAATTGGAACTGGAGAAATAGATGGATCTTCAGCGTAGCCTGTAACAATAATTGATTGAACTCCCTTCTTTTGCCCTTCACGAATTAAAGCTAGAATAACTCTAGTAACGCCATCTTCTACCTTTAAGGTACCCAAAAAATAAGCAATTTTCATATATAAATTATATTCTAAATCCAGCCCAATTTCTTTAATTGATGATAAGCGCTCTGGTATGCAGCAAGATTTCCCATAAGATTTTTAGGCACTTTATATTTTTTGACTCCGGTTCTAAGTTTTGTTGCGGGACCGCGTGTATCTGGGTCGAAAACTTCATATGCTCCTCCTGCCTCCTCAAATAATTTTGTCAGATCCAGTAAATCTTCTACCGCTTCTTTTTTATATCGTTCTTGTATCTTTTTGTCAGGATGTTCAAGCGCTATTTTTATTTTCACTTGTATATTTTGTGCAGTGACCCATGGCCATACACACTCATTGTGATATTTCCCCATACCAATTAATTTCAAAGTTGGATCAATGCGGTCTTTAGGGTAAGGCGGATAAAAGTTTCTTAACCCTGAGTTGCTCGTAAGTTTTTTCTTCATTGTTTCTTCTACTCTAGCTGCCTCAGTCGCAGGAAGTAAATATAAACAACCAAAAACTGATGCTGCAGCGTCTATTCGATTTTCTCCTTCTCCTGTTCGAAAATAATGATTTTCTTTATCATACAATTTTTCTAATACACTTTCTTTGGCTCCTTCGGTCAGTGCTCGATACCTTTTTGATTCCTCGATTTTACCAAGGTCGCTTGATATGAGTTCCATCATTCTTAGCGCACGAGTATACCATATATTTATGGTGCTGATTTTTTTATTTCCTCGTAACAAACTGTCAGCCCAATCAGGGTTCTTTTCTTTGGATATTTCTAGACCATCTTGTTTGTCAGTCCTTTCCTCAAATGAATCCATAGCCAGCTTGATTTTGTCATAATTATCTTTTACAAATTTTATACCTTCTTCAGAATAAATGAATAATTCACCAAGAGTTACAACAATAGAAGGTATTGTGTCTTCTGCATTTCCACCATCTTCACCTTCATATACAGCCCTTGCCTTCTTTCGTGTGATAAGGTCGATGCCAATTTTTTTAAGTATATTTATATCTATTCCCAAAAGGGCACGAGGAGTGTGTTCGAGTAAGAATCTCTTTTTTTCAACACGATATGGAAGTGCTCCATTTTCTTTTTGATGGGCGAAGACAGTTTTTAATGAATCAAGAATGGGTTCAGTATTATTTTGTGCGAAGAAATTTCCTCCAGCATGTGCAAGGTCACGAGACCAGAGAGTGTTATAAAAGCTATCTTTTGGATTGCCAGAGGGGAAAATACCAAAATCTTTTTTATAACAATTATTGAGATTTTCAGATGTCTTTACTGCCATCCTTTCTATTTGAGTTTTATCTTCTGGATCAAGAGGAACCGGATTAGCATCTTTCCCATATAGTCCCATTAATTTATCACGCAAAGTACTTATTCTCTCAGCTTTTTCTGCGTGGCATTCTTCTTTTGCTTCTGTTGATGGGAGTCTCCCATTCTTTATCTCAACTGAATTTAACACTTCCTTATTTTTCAAAGGGAGTTCTGTCTCGTTTTTTTCTATTCCATCGGGTTGGTTAAATTGTTCTTTTGTCTTTGTCACCTTGAATTCTTTTCCTCAAATTGCTTGAAGAGTAATTATGGTTACGACTATTAAATATTATTTTAATTGGCAAATCTTCACCAGTGAAAGGTTTACCTTTATGATCTTCACCTAGGAATCTTACATCTGTTTTTAATTCTTTTAATAACTTATATAAATCTGCCTCTGTATTGTATAAAATTACTTGATCAACATATCTACATCCCTCGAGTTTTATTTTTCTTTCCTCCACTGTTTCAATCGGTTTGTTTTTCTCAGGTCGATCGATAGTCGGATCAGTTTGCAATCCAACAACAAGAAAATCGCATTGATTGCGAATTTCCTTAAACATAAGAATATGTCCTGCATGCAGTAAATCAAATGCCCCACAAGTAAATCCTTTTATCATAAATATTTTATTCTATCTATAAATTATAACAAATATCAATTATAATTACATCTTCTTGTGTTTTAGGCATAAAAAGGATAGACTTCACCTTATAGTAATAACAACTTGTCTAGTGTATGGACGGTTATCAAAATAATTTTATGGGAAATTTTCAAGGAGGTAGTAATAGGGGCGGAGGGTTTAGGGGAGGAAACGGAGGAGGGAACCGTGGAGGAGGATATCGTGGTGGAAATGGTGGAGATAGAGGAGAGACAACTATGCATAAAGCAGTCTGTGATGAATGTCACAAAAGTTGTGAAGTCCCATTCCGTCCATCAAGTGATAAGCCAGTTTATTGTAATGAATGTTTTGCAAGTAAGAGGAAGGATGATGATCGTGGTCCTAGAAAAGATTTTGGAGATAGAGGTCCAAGAAGAGACTTTGGAGATCGTCCAGCTCAATCATTTGCGAAACCCGTTCAAACAGGCGATATGTCAAAGCAATTAAGTGATATGAATGTAAAGCTTGATAAGCTAATAAATGCCATTGAAAAATTGACAGGTGGAAAAACAGAATCAAAACCAGAAATGAAAGCATCTCCCGTCGTTGTTAAAACTGAAGTCAAAAAGGTAGCAAAGAAGGTTGTATCAAAGACTCCCGCCAAAGCAGTGGCTAAGAAAGTGATTGCAAAAAAGAAAAAGTAATAAAGAATTAAAAACAAAAGCTCTCATAAGAGAGCTTTTGTTTTTGTTTGTGCTAATATAAAACCGTATGCACAGAATAATTAAAATATATTTTGGGATGAGAAGAAAATATTACAGAAAGAAAACAGTAAAAAGGGTGAGCAAGAAATATTTAGAGAATAAAGAAAAAGCGAGAGAACTGGTCAAGGCTAGACTTGAATATTTTAATACTTTTTATGGATATAAATGGGGTAAAATTGCTATTAGAAATCAAAAGACTAGATGGGGAAGCTGTTCTAAGAAGGGTAATTTGAATTTTAATTATAAAATTGTATTGTTGCCTCCCTCATATTCTGATTACATTATTGTTCATGAATTGTGTCACCTTGAAGAATTTAATCACTCAGAAAATTTTTGGAATTTAGTGGCAAAAACTATTCCAAACTGGCGAGTAATTCGAATGAATTTAAGAAAGAGTTCCCAGACAGCGCTTTAGACGCTGTCTGGTTTGATAAATCCTTTCAATTTTACTCAAAATGTTGTAAAGTAAGCACTTATATGGCTCACGGAGAAGTGGTAATAAGATTTGAAAAAGTTTCGTTCGAATATGGACACAACAAACCGATATTGGATGCGGTTGATTTTTCTATTCGTCGGGGTATGAAAGTTACTGTAATGGGACAGAATGGTGCAGGTAAAAGCACAATTTTTTCCTTGATTACAGGGGCTCAACAGCCCGAAGACGGAGTGATTAATCTCGCGCAGAGAACAACGATTGCACTTTCACGACAGGTGATTCCTCGTGATGAGTTGGACTTAACAGTTAGAGATTTTTTTTCAAAATGCTTTTCAGAAAAAGTTTATGACATTGATCCGAGGATTGATGATGTCTTAGAAATTGTGAATTTGAAAGGTCATGAGAAAGTTCACGAGAGGATAGTAAGATCATTTTCAGGTGGTCAGCAGGCGCGTCTTCTCCTCGCTTCAGCGCTCATTCAAGAACCTGACATTTTGCTTCTTGATGAACCGACGAACAATTTGGACAAATCTGGGATTGCTCACCTGACTGATTTTTTGGTCAAATATAAAAAGACCGTTATTGTAATTTCTCACGATGCCGAATTTCTAAATAGATTTACTGATGCAGTTTTGTATCTTGACGTTTATACTAAGAAAATTGAACAATACGTTGGTAATTACACTGATGTGTGTGATCAAATCGCTGCTCGGATGGAAAGAGAGAATCGTAAAAATGCACTGTTATCAAAAGAAATACTTGCAAAAAAAGAACAAGCGAATGCTTTTGCGATGAAGGGAGGGAATTTACGCGCAGTTGCAAAGCGAATGCGTGAACTTGCAGAAGATCTTGAAGAAGAAAAAGTAGATGTCCGTAAGGAAGATAAAACTATTAGACCTTTTATGATTCCTGCTCAAGAAAATATAAATGGTGATATTGTTGTCTTGTCTTCTGTGTCTATATACAAAAATCACAAAGTAAAGAAGATAAAAGTAAATTTGAAATTACGCAAAAAGAAACATTTGCTACTTTCCGGCCCGAATGGGATAGGAAAAAGTACTTTACTTGAATTGATTTCAAGTAGAAAAGAAGAAGGGGCAGTAATCTCACCCGATGTACGAATTGGATATTATCGCCAAGATTTTTCTACTCTCGACTTTAATGACACAGTTTATGAATCACTTGCCGACACTTCAAGAAAAGTTATAGGAAAGGTAAATGAAGAGGCTATCCGCTCCACAGCAGCAGGATTTCTTATAACAGGTGATATGGTCCATACAAAAATTGGTAGTCTGTCTGAGGGGCAAAAGGGACTTGTCGCTTTTGCCAAGCTTATACTTACTCGTCCTGGGTTACTTATTCTTGATGAGCCGACAAATCATATTAATTTTCGTCACCTGCCGGTTATTGCAAAAGCACTCAGCGATTATCAGGGGGCAATGATTCTCGTCTCTCACACTCCCGAGTTTGTGGAACAAATTCGTATAGATGAAATACTAGATTTAGATAAATAGTTTTGTTAATCATATGATGTATAATTAACTCATGGAATATTTTGTGTATATTTTAAAGTGCTCTGATGGGACACTTTATACTGGGTATACGAATGATTTAAAGAAAAGGGTTTTGGCTCATAATACTCTTAAAACTGGAGCGCGATACACAAAAGCTCGCCGTCCAGTAGAATTGGTTTATTCCAAGAAATTTAAAACAAAAAGTGAGTCGCTCAAAAGGGAGGCAGTAATAAAGAAGTTGAGCCGAGAGAACAAACTAAAGCTAGTCATCAAAAATAAATAAAAGTGGTATAATATTAGTACTTATTATTAACAAATAATTTTATGCAATTCACATTTAAAATCGGGGCTAAAATCAAAGAAGCATGGCCTATTTATAAGGAAAATTTTGGTACTTTATTATTGTTGACAGTTATAACGGCAATTGTGAAGATTATCGGTTCTAGTGATAATTGGACACTGATAATTCTTTCTTTCATCGTTGGATTGTTGTTATCGTATATATGGATACGTTTCATCTTAGACTTAGTGGACAAAAAAGAGTCTAATCCATTTTCAAAAAAGGCTATTCCTACTTTCCTACAGTTTTGGAATTTTATTAAAACAGTCATCTTGTCATCTTTGTGTATTTTGGCGGGATTTATTTTGTTCATAGTTCCAGGACTTTATATTTCTGGTCGTTTGATGTTCGCGATATACCTCTCAATAGAGAAGAATCAAGGTGCTAGAGTAACCATAAAAGAAGCTTGGAATATGACAAAAGGTTACGGATGGAAATTATTTTGGAAGAGTTTCGTAATTGGATTGTTTATGGTGGCAGGATTTATTGTGTTCTTCGTTGGAGGACTCATTACATATCCGTTGGGCCTTATTGTATTAATAATGATGTATAATGAGTTTTTGAGAATGAAAATGCAGTTTCCTTTGAATACTGCCCCTATTTCAGCTAATACCGACGAGAAGAAAGAAGAAGTAAAAGAGGATATCCAAGAAGAGAAAAAAGAAGAGGGTAACCCGGAAGTAAATCATTAATATGTTCTCAAAAAGGCTGACAATATAATATCGTCAGCCTTTTTGTCAATAAGACAAAATTGTCAAATTATGCGTATAGCACCCCGTAGCATAATCATTTACGGCAAAAAGCTTGAATGTGTCATAAGTAGAATGTAAGACAAAAATTTTTAACATATCTGTAAAACAAAAATCCACAAAACTAATAATGTGGATTTTTGTTTGTGTGGTTGATAATTTATTTAATTATTGTGGTATATTTAAGTTATAGGATATAAATTTATGAGCCCAATACTGCAAGACATAATTCCATATCTGATACTCTATAAATATGTAGCAATTTTTGCCATTGCGTTTGCGGCTGCATTTATAATACCGATTCCTTCCGGAAGTGTGTTGATGGCGGCCGCAGCTTTTTCATCAATAGGTTATTTTAATATTTATTTAGTTATAATCATTTCTATTATCGGAAATATCGCGGGAGATAATTTAGGTTACTGGATTGCGCGAAGATATGGTAGAGAAGTTCTCTCTCGTATTGGTTTTAAAAGGATATTGAAATCAGACAAACTTATAAAATTAGAAAGTAATTTTAATAAAAATCCTGGATTTATTGTCTTCATCAGTCGTTTTCAAGTCTTCACTACTCTCGCGATAAATCTTCTTTCTGGGCTTAGTCGAACTTCTTACAAAAAATATTTAATTTATGAAGTCACTGGAAGTATTTCACAAGTCGTGTTCTATGGTTTAATCGGATATTTTTTTGTTAACAGTTGGCAATCGATAAATACGACGATTGGTAAAATAGCATTAGTTATAATAGCAATGCTTGTTATATTGTTGATTTCATATGGAGGGAAAAATGGAAGGAAGCGTAAAATTGCTGATTTGTAACAAATGTGATTATTTTTGCGTATTAATGATATAATTAGTAAATTAAGAAATAACACGCCTTTGGCGATATACATATGAAAAAAGGATATAAAGAAAATATAGAAAAATTAACAACGGAGAATGATAATTTTCGTAAAGTATTATATACGGGTGCTCACTGTCAGCTTGTTCTTATGAGTCTACTTCCCAATGAAGAAATTGGCTCAGAAGTTCACGAAGATAATGATCAATTTTTCCGTTTTGAAAAAGGAACAGGGAAGGTGATTATAAATGAGACTGAATACGAAGTTGCTGATGGGGATGCAGTCATTGTGCCAAGTGGATCAAATCACAATGTTATTGCGGGAGCGCAAGGTTTGAAACTCTATACTATTTATTCTCCAGCTCATCACAAGGACGGCGTAGTCAGAAAAACAAAAGCCGAAGCGGAAAGTGATGGTCCAGAGTTTGATGGTGTTACTACTGAACAATAAATGATACGTTTAATTTACAAAAAAATAATCAAACCAGTGCTTTTCTTGTTTCCTGCTGATGATGTTCATACTTTCTTTTTAAAGACAGGGAATTTCCTTGGTAGAAATAAAATATTGAGAAAAATAACTAAAAAAGTATTTTCTTACAAAAATAATATTTTATCTCAGAATATTTTAGGAATAAAATTTAAAAATCCAATTGGACTTGCAGCAGGTTTTGATTATGATGCTGATCTTATAAACATATTGCCTTCTGTTGGATTTGGATATCATACGATTGGAACTGTCACATATTTACCCTACGAAGGGAATCCAAGGCCAATGCTTGGCAGACTTCCAAAATCAAAATCCTTGCTTGTAAATAAGGGTTTTAAGAGTATGGGGCTATCATCTGTATTGAAGAAAATAAATAAAAACAAAAAGCGAATTCCTTTTGGATTAAGTATTGGTTCTACTAATCAGCCTTATAACAAAATCGAAGAAACGATTGACGATGTATGTCTATCTTTCCAGATGGCACTTCAGGAAGATTATTTTGATTATTTTGAATTAAATATTAGTTGCCCAAATTTAATAAATGTTGAAGGATTGAAAGATAAATTTGACGAACCTATTGGATTTGGGATGCTATTAAATAAATTGTCATATCTCAATATAAATAAACCATTTTTTATAAAAATGTATTTGGAAAAAAGTGTTCCGAATACTTTGGCTCTTTGTGAGGTGGCTAACTCGTATAAATTCGTGAGTGGTTTTGTATTTTCAAATCTTGTGAAAGATCGGTCAAATCCAGCTTTTGATAAAGAAGAGATTGAGCACGCTGGGCGTGGGAACTTCAGTGGCAAGCCTACAGAAAAAATCACCAATAATTTAATTAGTGAAGTTTATAAAAAATACAAAAACAGATTTATCATTATCGGTTGTGGTGGTATATTCACAGGCGCCGATGCTTATGAGAAAATAAAAAGAGGAGCGACCCTTGTGCAGATGATTACCGGAATGATTTATGAAGGTCCAAGTCAAATAGGGAATATAAACAAAGAATTAGCCCTGTTGCTCAAAAAAGACGGATATAAAAATATAAAAGAAGCAGTGGGAAGTTATAAATAAAATTTTAAGCCCAGGACGAATTGTCCTGGGCCGGGTCAAAAACCCTTTATTTTTTCTTGGAACCATTATTTTGGCTCCTTTTACTGTTGCTGTGGTCTTTCCAGCTTGGTTTACTCCTTTTTTTGTCTTTTTTAGAAGAGTTCGAATTACAGTGTGCCATAGTTTAGTTTTTATATTATTCAACAAAAAAGTTTAGTTCTTTATCACTATATCTTTTTTGGTCCAATAGTCAATATCATTGCTTTGTAGATTAAACAAAAAGGAAAGCTCTTGTGAACTTTCCTCTTCTACCATTATGGTAACATTTTTTTATCCAATCTTTAAAAGTTGGAGTTGACGTCGGTGTTTTTTCTTTTCTCGCTTTTCCATTCTCTTATTAATAACTTTTTCGCGAGCATTCAAAGTGGAAGTTTTTCTTTTCCAGTACGGGTTTTTGTCCCTTCTTTTACATAGATGAGGCATGAGCGTTAGGAATTAGGTTAAACAATAGAACAAATATCGTTTTCAATCATACATCTTTACGGTTTTAAGTCAATTACGCTTTTTATTTCAAATTAAATTCGTGGTATACTTTCTCTATGAAAAAGGTTCAAAATCACCTCAAAAAAGATAAGAATATCCTTTATACTGGTTTTGGTGATAAGGGTACGACCACTCTTTATGATTGCAAACAAGGGCGTATTTCAAAGAGTTCCATTCTCGTAGAAGCCCTTGGGTCTGTGGATGAGCTCAATGCATATTTAGGGATAATAAAAGTATATTCTGATAGTGCAAAAATTGCACTTGCAGTTGGGGCCCGACTG
>Ga0209800_10004072_pt1 | contig 11062 bp, 9 predicted proteins | sample Higcelweek8metaG_FD_187174 | JGI IMG/M metagenome (GOLD analysis project Ga0209800, IMG submission 187174) | Freshwater pond sediment microbial communities from the University of Edinburgh, under environmental carbon perturbations - High... | ecosystem: Environmental > Aquatic > Freshwater >... | reverse complement strand
GCGTAAACGTGTTTTTCGATCCCCTCACCTGCGATGCATCCGAAGCCGATTTGTATTCGATAGGGTAGGCCCATATCAAAACAGGCAACTTCCCGTCGCGGGCAGCATCATAACCTTTAGGTAAATAAAGGTTACCCGAAAGGCTAACGCCATCATCGCGCTTGTAGGTTATTTTCTGCCGGCTTACACCTTCGAGCTTTGTGTAAGGATTTGTAAATGATGTTAAAAGTTTTTCAGCCGGCTTTTTCTTTACAGTTGTATGAAGGTAATAATTAGAGATATCCTTCTGACTTTCGCGGGCGGTGATAAAAGTAAGTTTCACCGGATCAATCATTTTTACAAGGTATTCGTAATACGGAGCCTTGCATTGCCACAGGATCTTTTTGCTGCCATCCGTAATATTGAAAGTTTGAATCAAGGGCATATCACCTTCGTCGGATGCGCCGTCAGCACTCAGTATCAGTTCTTTGTCATTAAGTACCAGCAAAGCCTGCCGGCCAAATTCATTTTTGCGGGTCAACGGTTCGCCAATATCGGAATACGAATCGTTGGAACTGCGTGCGAAGAGTGAATCAACCTTTCCGGTGGAAGGATTGTAGCGGTTCATCTGCATTTTCCGTGTGGCATACGACTCTTCGTAAAATACGGCAAGGGTATTATTTCCCCACATCACATCCTGGAAACGCATTTTCGTTTTAAATAGTTCCGCAGCTTCTGTCTCATTCCCTGAAGGCGAAATTTTCAAAGCCATCAGAGCATCACGCCATTCCGATTTCGATTTGCCAAGTCCGCCATCCAGCGCTTTTACATAAGTAACGGTCGAAGCTTCGTCACTTCGCCACGAGAAAGAACGCGGATAATCCGGAGCATCATCAAACCCGATGGGTACACCTTCCGACGAAGGGTTTTTTACTATTTGCCGTAGCATTTTTCCGTTCATGTCGGTTACGCTCACCGTGTGAGGAAATCCAAACGCAGGCACCGAATATGAAAAAGGTTTATCAATGGTTTGCAGCAGCAAAAAGTTTTTATCGGGCGAAATGCTGAAACTCCTGTAAATAGCCGGATCACCGATTTTTACTTCTTCAGTTAAGGATGTTAAAACCAATTGCGATTTGGTATAAAATTCGAACAGCGCTTCATCGTAACCCGATTTAATCAAGTCCTGGTACGTACGTGCAGCCGTTTTTTTACCCAGGTTTTCTTGTATGACAGGACCTTTTGGAGCCAATGGTTTTTCCGGTATCCGGGCATTCGGCAGCGTGGCTTTGTAAATCAGGCGGTTGTCGTCGATCCATGAAAAGCTTCCGCCCAGCACAATATTCAGTGGTATTTTATTAATGCGTGTCGCGGTAAATGTTGCGATATCAATAATATAAAGGTCGGCTCTGTCGTAAGTAAGATTCACAAAACCGATTTTTGTCTGCGAAGGACTCCATTGAACACTGGTGGCCCGCATATTGTCAGGAAGACCTTTAATCGGGAATTCTTCCAGCGTGCTGAGTTCTTTAAACCGCATTCCGGCAATGGTAGTCATACGGCTTTGAGCGAAATTATTCGGGTTTATTCGCAAACCTGCAATTCGCAGTTCGGGTTCAGCCAGTTCAGCAACTGTAGGGAAAGTATTTCGCTCCAGCAATAGCATCCATTTCCCGGCATCATCCACACTGGCTGATGGAACTGGTTTGGCCATTATAAGGTCGTAAATATCACTTGGCGGTTCTTTATAGGAGCTTTCGTCCTGGGCTTTCAGATGCATAATTGTAATCAGTAGAAGGAAGGTTAATACTTTTTTCATATCGGGATGATTTGTTATCTGTTTATTGCATATCAGTTGATTGCACTTTTTAATATTTTTTATGATACGCTTTGCCTGGCTGTTCAGTCCCGCAGGAGCCAGGTGAATAGTAAGTAACTGAAACACCCGGGAGCGGCAGGATGTTCAGCAACTAATCCATACTTTCAGCGATAAACCTGGTAAGTTCCTCATAAAAAAGCTGAACCGGAAACCCCATCACATTATAATAGCAGCCTTCGATACCTGTAATTCCTATATACCCTATCCAATCCTGAATGCCATACGAACCGGCTTTGTCATAAGGTTTATGATGGGCAACATAAAATTCAATTTCGTCAGCAGCCAGTTCTCTGAATTTCACCAGCGTATGCGAATGAAAAACCACTTTCTTTGTGGATGACTTAAGGCAAATACCTGTGTAAACTGAATGTTGCCTGCCCGAAAGTTGCTTAAGCATCTCAATTGCCTCGCTTTTTCCGGAAGGTTTACCGATATATTTACCGTCGAGCCACACAATAGTATCGGCAGTTACTAAAATGGAATCGTCGGTAATAATCGATTTGTCGAATGCATCCGCCTTTAATTCGCACAAGTAACGGGCTATATCAGCACCTTGCAAGTGAGAGGGGTAATTTTCTTCAACATCAATTTCCACCAGGCTGTAATGCAATCCCAGGGCTTTCAGCAAGGCCTGCCTTCGGGGCGATTTCGATCCTAATAATAAATTGTAGTGTTTAAGGATTTCCTGGTTCATTGGTATTTTGTATTGATGAGTGATTGTAAGTTATGTCTTAAGGATTGTTTTGTTTTTCAGAAGATGGGAATTGATGCTCGCATGGATTAAGAGACTATTTAAATTTTTAAAATTCATGAGTTCAAGTTAAGAAAATGTCGGAAGTCGGGAGTCAGAAGTCGGAAGAATCCGATTTGTAGTTCAACAACTACGATTCTCGCCCCTCGCCTTGTCGCCCCTCGCCTTGTCTGTATTAAATAATCATTAATTTTAGACGGACTCTAAAACTGTCCGGCTATAACTGATCCTATTCCTCCAACCATGATCCATTTCAGCATGCTGCTCAGAAAGTGAAAATCTGTTTTGGTTTCAGCTTTTGTAAGTTTAATTACAAAAAACACCAGGGGAATTTGCACAGCAAAAAACAGCCACGCAATTGCAAAGTTTCTTTCGAACTGAAACAGGTATATTTGAGCTGCAACCAACAAAATGAATGTTATTGCAGCCAATATCAACAGTATTGTTTTTGTGAACGGAACACCTTTAACCAACGGCAGCGACTGGCACCGGATCATTTTATCACCTTCCATGTCTTCGATGTCTTTAACTATTTCACGCTGCAAACTCAGTAGAAATGCGAAAATACTTATTGCTGCTACAATATTTGTAATAATGCCTGAGCCTTCAGCGTTGATCGTTGTGTTTTGGATTTCAATCAGCCAGGCCATAGCGAGTGTTCCTGCCGACATGCACGAAACGGCTATGTTTCCCCATAAAAAGGTCCTTTTTAAATGCACAGCGTACCACCAGGCTACTGCCAGTGCCAGTATCAGCAAGCTTGCCGGCAGCCAGTCGTGCATTGCAATTGAAAGTCCGATAGATGCAAACACAACAAGCAAACTAAATAAAAGTGCGGTTGTACGTGCCTGACCGGAAGTGATTTGCTTCCCGATAATCTGTTGTTTGGGCCTGTTGACTCGATCGGTAGCCACATCGAAATAATCGTTGATGATGTAACCTGCAGCAGCAATACACATTGTGATTATTACCATTATCATATATTCAGCTTCACCCATGCCGGGTTTGGTAGAATATGCAGAATATATTGGGATAAATATCAGGAAGCGCAATATGAGAAACGTGACAGCAATTATCAGCAGGTTAGGCACCCTCAGCATGGTATAAATTGCGCGCATCGAAGTGAATCTATATTGCTGTTTTAAGGTTTATGGAGAAAAGTTTTTTTGAACTGAAAATTCAGTTTGCTTGTGAAATTCATGACTGAAAGAAATTGTTCCGAAAAATGAGTCATCCTGAATTACCAGTGATAAGCATCATCATTCATCCATTTTCCCTGAACTTTCAGAACTTGTTCGATAACATCACGAACGCAGCCCCGCCCTCCCGGTAAATGCGAAATGTAAGTAGCTGAGCGTTTTATTTCTTCGGCAGCGTCGGCGGGGCATGTTGGAACTCCCGCTGTAAGCATTATTTCATAATCCGGAATATCATCACCCATAAAAAGGATATTCTCACTTTTCAAATTATGAGTTTCCAGATATTGGTTATAAATATCAATTTTTTTGTCAACTCCCAGGAAAACATCTTCAATATTTAGAGTTTCAAACCGTCGTTTCATCGATTCGGAATAGCCCCCCGAAATAATTGCAATCCTGTAATTTTTCTTTATGGCAAGCTGCATAGCATAACCATCCTTTACATTGGCAGTGCGCAGTGCATCGCCGGAACTGGTTAGAACCACAGTGCCATCGGTAAGCACTCCGTCGTAATCAAAAATAAATGTATTTACTTTTAAAAGCTTTTCCTTGTAGTTCGACATTCTGGAATGGGTATTTTCTATTTTACTTTATTAATAATCATATTGGCCAACAGGCTGTAAAGTTCAGCATATTCAGGAAGTGAAGCAAGTGCTTTCAGATGTTTTTCGATGGTAATAGTATCGTTGCGTCGTGCAGGACCTGTTTGTGTTTTAAGCGGATCGCCGGTTATGGCTTTCCTGGCAGTTTCAGTTATTAAAGGATGCAGCACTTCGGGAGGGAGATCCGACGCTTTAATCAGCTCATTACTTATAATATACATAAGGTTGGAGTAGTTGCCGGCAAACACGGCTGCCACATGAAGCAACATCCGCTTACGGCTGTTAGCTTCGTACACTTTATCCGATAAGTTTGATGCTGTTTCTTTTATTTTCAGCAATGTTTCCGGGGATGAAGCTTCGGTAAAGAACGGAATTTCACTCATCGAAACCGGTATTTCTTTCGAGAAAGTCTGCAGCGGATACAGCACACCATATTCTTTAAAAATACCGCTAAACACATCTATCCCCACCGAACCCGCCGTATGAACCACAATACCATTAAACTCTCCGATGCTGCGGGCAACCTCTTCAATAGCGCTGTCAGTAACGGCAATAATAATCAAGTCAGCATCAGTGCTCAATCCCGAAACCGTTTCGAATGCCTGCGAATCAATCGCGCTGGCAAAAGTTTGAGCATGCATGACGTTGCGGCTCCATACCCCTGAAATGTTGTATCCATTCAATTTCAGGTTCTTAGCCAGGTGAAAAGCCACATTACCTGTTCCGGCAAAAGCAATATTTTTAGTGCTCTTCATCGTTGTTACAGAATTTCCACTGCTAATTTTAAAGGAAATATATGTACCATGATTAAACGTAGAGTTTACATTTGGTTAAACACTTCCCTTCTGAGCAATTAATTCAAACCTGCTTTGTAAATTGCTTTGTAATTAATTTTTCGCTACCGGTTCACCCTCTTTCCGCATGGTCCTGCGCATGATGGCATAAGTTAAACCACTGAATAATATCACGATTCCAAGCCAGAGAACAGCAATGTATGGGAAAATAATGGCTTTCATAACTATATAATCCTGTTGCCTTTCGTAAATCCCTATCTGAATGGCTTGCGAATCGGTTGCGACACCTTCAAAACGTAGTTTCATGCCCAGCGATTCAATTATCCCATCGGTTCTTTTCAGTTCGCCTTTCACTATTTCATATTTAGCTTCGGTTTCTGTCATTCCCGACTTCATACTGAAAACTTTGAATTTCGCCGTAATGCTGGCATTATTTACATCGTCATTTTCCATAACACTTAAAATTTCATCAAGTATTATGAAACTCCGTTCCACAACAAGTGTATCTTTCAGGTTCATAGGCTGTACACCTGTACTGCTGAATCCGTCTGCATCAGCAGTGCCGGAACTTTCCTGCGCAAAACTCAGGTAGGTGTATATGTCTTTATCTAGAAAATGCTTTGTATCAGGATTATAAACATTTCCCATCCGCGTGTTCCGGTTTAAAGAAGGATAAACCGAAAAGTCAATTTTCCCGGTGCCGGCATCCTTCATCCTCACGAAATCAACTTTATAAAAAGTTTCTCTTCCCTTAGTGGTTGCATCAGTGTAAGTAACCATATATTTACCCATGGGTTGTCCGATACCTTTCATTAAAACCAGATTCTCCTGGTTATCGGCGCTGCTGCCGAGGTCGAAACCGGATGTGTTTTTCGAAATTACCTGCGAATTGCTGAATGCCAGCACCACACCAAGCAAGAAAATGGTAAAACCGACATGAGTAAACGCGGCTCCTACGTTCGACGTTTTTCGTATGTAGCGTATTATGAAATCTACCGAAACAACCGAAGCGAGTAAAATGCTGAAGAGCAGTATAATACGGCTAATACCGGTAACTTGGTCGCCAATTGCAATTAAAACTGTTAAAACGGCTGCAATACCACTGGCAACAAGTATGTTACGGATAAAAGTCTTCATGTTATTCTGACCGTAAACCAGGTATTGACTAATCGATATTCCTAATAATACAACAATTGCAAAAGGTGTTTGCCATGTATTGTAAAAGTTGATATTGTCGATAGGAGGGGCGATACCGGTGCCGAAAATTTTGTTAAATACGGGTATCGAAGTTGTTGCTATGATCTGGAAAGCCGATAACAGCATTACAATTCCTCCAATAAGCATCCAGAATTCACGGGTCATTATTTCATCGCTATCCTTTTTAGGAAATGCTTTTTTTCTGTTTAACAATAAAAGCAGAGGAAAAATTAAAAACAGGCCATTGAAAAACAACATTTGCGTCGCTAAAGCATTGGCGCCGAACGAATGAACTGAAGTGTCTCCAAGCACACCACTTCGTGTAAGGTAAGTAGCATAAAGTACAAAAAACCACGACAATATGGTGAAGAAATAGGTCGTAGCGTATGTGTTAAACCTTTTCCTTGTTATGATCATGCTGTGGAGTGTTGCAACAAGTAACAACCAGGGAACAAGAGATGCGTTTTCAACCGGATCCCAGGCCCAGAAACCACCGAAAGTCAGTGATTCGTATGCCCAACGTCCACCAAGTATAATTCCGATTCCTAATGTAAGAATAGCCGCAATCGTCCAGGGAATAGCCGGTTTTAGCCATGAATGATATTCTTTGCGCCAAAGCGAGGCTATCGCAAAACTGACAGGAGCAAGAGCTACTGCATACCCGAGAAAAAGAGAAGGTGGGTGAATTACCATCCATATGTTTTCCAGCAAAGGATTTAATCCGTTACCATCCACCAGATACATAAGGTAATTAGCCTCTTTAAATAATTCTTCTTCAGCATTTTGAGGCATGTTTCTCAGCAATTCAAACGGACTTCCTCCTATGCTGAAACTTCCAAGATCCAAGCCCAATACCATTGAAACCAGGAAAAATTGCCCGGTTGCAAATACCGGCATCACCCAGGCTTTCCATTCCTTGGCTGAATAAAGTACCAGTAGTCCTATAATTCCCTGGAAGAATGCCCACACAAGGTAAGAGCCTTCCTGGCCTGCCCAGAAACAGGAAACAAGGAATTTTGTAGCCATATCTTTCGACGAATACTGCCAAACATAAGAATATTCGAAATAATGGTTACCAATCAGGTAATACAGGCTGCCTATCGCTCCAAGCAATGTTACAAAATGCAACCAGTAAAAATTTCCGGCAAGTTTGGAATACAGTACTCTCTTTTCTGCATTTTTGATTGAGAAAATGTATAAAAGTGCTGATCCAATTAGTGATAAAATGCTGAGCCAGATAAAGATACGGCCAAGGTAACCGGCCATAAGGTGTTCTCCAACGTATTGTATGTTCATGTAGGTATCGATATATGTTTATGCTACAAAAGTATACTTAATAACCAAAACAAAGAAGTCTTGTTTTAATTTGGAGTGTAAATATGTTTTAATTGTCAGATAAATAAATAGTTGGAATTTTTATTGTAAACTTATTCTAGATTAGAATTCATATAAAGCAAGTATTTTGATAATTATTAATTAATATTGCGTTCGTAAATAAGGTAATATTCCTGCTGAAATGAATATAAAAATTGTTGAAGTAACCTCCCGAAAGCTGCTCCGTATCTTCATTCATTTGCCCGCTGAACTGCATAAGGATGAACCTAATTGGATGCCTACGATTTATTCTGACGACTGGAATTTTTTCAATCCGAAAAAGAACCATCAGTTCGACTCTTGTGATACAATTATGGCTATTGCTATGCTTAACGATAAACCTGTCGGGCGCATAATGGGCATTATTCACAATAAGTATAACACATTGCGAAATGAAAACTCTGCCCGATTCGGGTATTTTGACTCGATTGACAGCAAGGAAGTTTCGCATGCACTATTCCTGTTTGTAATGGATTGGGCGAGGCAGAAAGGGAAAACCCTGCTTGTAGGCCCCTATGGTTTCTCCGATAAGGATGTGCAGGGATTGCTGATTGAAGGATTCGACAATCTTCCTCTTATTGATTCAGCTTGTAATCCTCAGTATATTATTAAGCTGGTCGAAGACGAAGGCTTTACAAAGGAAATTGATTGCATGATTTATAAATTTCCGGTAAACCTGGCCTTGCCCGAATTGTACTACCGTATCCAGCAGCGATCCAACAATAATGGCAAAACAAAGCTGGTTGAGTTTACTTCCCGACGCCAACTTAAACCCTATATTGTACCTGTTCTTGAGCTAGTTAACCGCACTTACGACCATTTATACGGGTTTGTTCCCATGTCGGAAACCGAAATCCACGAATTAGCTTCACGCTATCTTCCGATTATCAATCCCCGTTTTGTAAAGATTATCGAAAAAGATGGAGAAGTAATTTCATTTATAATCGGAATTCCTAACCTTACAAAAGGAATCCAGAAATCAAAAGGTTACCTTTTCCCGATAGGTATTTTCCAGATCCTGCTCGCATCACGAAAAACAAGACAGCTGGATATTATGCTCGGAGCTGTACACCGCGATTACCGTGGAACCGGTATCGAAATTGTAATGGCATTAAGCCTTCTTGAATCTGCACGTAAAGCTGAATTTGAGGATATATCAACCCATCTAATTCTTGAGGATAATCATAGGATGCGTGCAGAGTTTGAACGTCTCAATATCCCGGTGCAGAATAGGTTCAGGGTATACAGAAAAGAATTGTAGACCTGAACAATAGGTGGAATGGAATTACTCATTTAAAATCTTTTTCAAGGAATGAATTATTTTATATTACTGTAACGATATTCGAAAATAATTCCTACCTTTGCACCCCTTAAAATTCATTTAAATAATCACTTAACCGAAAGGAAGTTTATCCATTATGATCATTGTTCCTGTAAAAGAAGGCGAAAGCATTGACCGCTCGCTGAAGAAACTGAAACGTAAATTCGAAAAAACCGGTGTTGTTAAAGAACTGCGTAACCGTCAGAAATTTACAAAACCGTCAATCGTGCGCCGCGAAGAAATCCGCCATGCCATTTACATCCAACATCTTCAGCAGCAGCAGGAATTGTAATCAACCGGAATTTTTTTTCCGGAAGGCAGGAAGTAATACTTGCATTTCTCATACTATTGTTGTACTTTTAACGTTAGTTAAGTACAAAGTGAGAGAGCAAAGGTTACTTCCTGTTTTTGTTTGACGGATGCTGAAGGAAAAATACATAGACTACCTGCAATACGAAAAGCGTTATTCAACGCATACTGTTCTGGCATATCATTCTGACCTGGATGATTTTTCCGGTTTCATTTCGATGCAATACAATATTTCTGATCTTTTGCAGGTTGATCATACTCTGATCCGCTCCTGGCTTATTTCGCTTATCGATCGTAAAATTTCAACGCGCTCAGTCAACCGCAAGCTTTCCTCAATCAAATCTTTTTACCGGTATTGTCAAAGGCAGGGATTGCTCACCAGCAATCCGATGCTTAAAGTGGTTGCTCCCCGCACCTCAAAGCAACTTCCCGTGTTTTTAACGCACGATAATCTGGAAAATTTACTGCAAAAAGTTGCTTTTGAAGATTCTTACGAAGGAACCCGCGATAAAATGATTCTTACTTTGTTTTATGCCACAGGCATTCGCCGGGCTGAATTAGTTCAGATAACTATTCCGGACATCGACCTTAATTCCGGAACACTCAAAGTAACTGGCAAACGGAACAAAGAAAGAATAGTTCCCCTTGGGGAGCAAGTGATTATTCAAATGAATGAATACTTATATGAAAGGAAGCACTTTTTGTCCGAAAACAAAACAGTTGCCGCAAACAATTGTACTTCACTTTTTGTTACTTCAAAGGGATTGCCTGTATATCCCAGGCTAATTTATAACATCGTTCACAAAAACCTTTCGGAAATTGCATCCAATAATAAACTCAGTCCGCATGTGTTGCGACATACTTTTGCCACACATATGCTCGACGATGGAGCCGATCTTAATGCTATCAAAGAAATTCTTGGTCATTCAAGCCTGGCAGCGACCCAGGTTTATACGCACAATTCTATCGAAAAACTGAAAACCATCTACAAACAGGCCCATCCAAGGGCATAAACAAAAGGAGGACTCATGAAAGTTAACATTAATTCAGTGCATTTTAAAACCGATAAAAAGCTTGATACTTTCATTATCGAGAAGGTAGAGAAGCTGTCGGACATGTATGACGGTATAATCGGAAGCGAAGTAACGCTTAGGGTTAACAACAGCGAAGACCATGATAATAAGATAGCCGAGATAAGGTTATTGGTTCCCGGAAACGATCTTTTTGCCAAAAAACAAAGCAAATCTTTCGAAGAAGCTACTGATATTGCGGTAGATGCCCTTCGCAAGCAACTAACTAAACATAAAGAGAAGCAGCGAGGCGAATAAAAATAATTAAAAATATTTTCACCACTTGTTTGGTAATTCAAATTAAGTGCGTACATTTGCAGTCCTTTTCAAAAAGGACTGCTTTTTTGTGATAAAGGGGAGCTGTAAAGAGTTGATTATAGGATTGTTAGAGTTACATTAACACTGAAAGCCTGCTTAATTCGCTCTTTTGCAGAGAAATTTAAAAAGGCCGATGTAGCTCAGTTGGTAGAGCAGCTGATTTGTAATCAGCTGGTCGGGGGTTCGAGTCCCTCCATCGGCTCCAGTTCATCGAAATGATTTGATTAAAAATACCGGGGGGATACCAGAGCGGTCAAATGGGGCAGAAT
>Ga0209800_10004067_pt1 | contig 11070 bp, 4 predicted proteins | sample Higcelweek8metaG_FD_187174 | JGI IMG/M metagenome (GOLD analysis project Ga0209800, IMG submission 187174) | Freshwater pond sediment microbial communities from the University of Edinburgh, under environmental carbon perturbations - High... | ecosystem: Environmental > Aquatic > Freshwater >... | reverse complement strand
GGTCAAGGAATATCCGGAGATAGAGGCCAACCAGCGGGCCCTGCACAACGCCCGCCAGGCCGGGCTGAAAGAGGACATCCGCCTGCTGGAGCAAAGCCACGCCCTTGTGCAGGACGAACTGAACCTGGCAACGCCCCTGCTGGCTTCCGGCGATGTGAGCAAGGTGGACATTTTGCGCCTTGGCCGCCAGGCGGTGGAGATAAAAGGCAAGATCGCCCTGCGGCGCAACAAGTTCAAGGAGGACGCCCAGACCGAGCTTTCCCGCGCCCAGGAGATGCTGGAAAGCGAGACCCAGACCGTGGCGCAACTGCGCAAGTCGCTGGAGAACACGGAGATAGTCTCGCCCATGGACGGCATAGTGCGAAACGTGAAGATAACCACCCTGGGCGGCGTGGCCCGCGCCGGCGACGAGCTCATGCAGCTTGTGCCCATAGACGACGTGCTGCTGCTGGAGTGCCGGGTGAAGCCGCGCGACATCGCTTTCCTGCGCATCGGGCACCCGGCCACCATCAAGCTCGATGCCTACGACTACTCGATTTACGGCACCCTCTCCGGCGAGGTGGCCTTCATCAGCGCGGACACCATGACCGAGGAGAACCGCACCGCGTCGGACGAGCCCTATTACCGCGTGCACGTCAAGACCGACGGCCGCGTGAGCGGCGGCAAGACCAAGGAATCAGTAAGCATCCAGCCCGGCATGACGGCGACGGTGGAGATCATCACCGGAAAGAACACGGTCCTCAAGTACCTGACCAAGCCCATAACCAAGACCATAGGCAATTCCATGGGCGAGCGCTGAGCCGTTCGCCTGCTGAACAACACGGGACACCACTGCGGAGGAAACATCACATGAACACGAAAATGAAATTCTTGGCAGGTTGTCTTGCGGGCGTAGCCATCGGCGGGGTTTGCGTCTGTTTCGCCCCGGGCAATGCCGCCGCGGATGCCATGGAACACTACAGGCAGGCCCACGAGGCCTTTGAGCGCAAGGACGCCGCGCGGGCCATCTCGAATCTGGGCATCGTGCTCGCTTCGCACAGCCTGAGCGTGCAGGAGCGCTGCGCCGCCCTGTACAACCGCAGCCTGCTCTACGAGCAGGAAGGGCAGGTCGGTCTCGCCATCGCGGACCTGGACGCCTCCCTGGCTGTCACGGCCGAGGACGTGCAGGCGCTCAACGCCCGCGGCGCGCTCAAAACCGCCAAGGGCGCCTACGATGACGCCATCAAGGACTTCGACGCGGCCGCGGCCCTGGCGCCCAGGTTCAGCAAGGCCCACTACAACAAGGGCATCGCCCATTTCCGCAAGGCCGACTATGAGCTCGCCGTGCAGGACTACGACAAGGCCATCACCCTCGACGCGCAGTATGGCGTGGCCTATTCCAACCGGGGCGCGGCCTTGAACGCGCTGCGGCGTTTTGACCAGGCCCTGGCGGACTTCGAGCAGGCCATCCGGCTGAACCCCGCCGACGCCCTGGCCTACTACGGCCGCGGCAACGCCTACGAGGGCAAAGAGGACTACGCCAAGGCCGTGGCGGACTTCGCCAAGGCCGCCGAGCTGGACCCCCAGTCCGCCTATGCCTGCAATCGGCTGGGCTGGCTGTATGCGGCCTGTCACGCGCCGCGCTACCGCGACGGCGACAAGGCCCTGGCCTACGCGCTGAAGGCCGTGCAACTGAACAGGAACGCCGTGACCGTGGACACCCTGGCCGCGGCGCAGGCCCGCCAGGGCAAGCTGAAGGAGGCCGCTGTGACGCAGAAGGAGGCGCTGGCCCTCTTGAAGGCCGGCCCCGCCGCCCTTCCCGCACTGCTGAGCCAGTATCAGCAGCGCCTGGCCTTGTATGAATCCGGCAGCGCCTACGCCGATTGACCGCAATCCGGTCCGCATCGAAATGAAAAAGCCCCGGCTCAGGCCGGGGCTTCTTTTGCGCCTTTCGCCGCCGCCCGCCCCAGCGCCAACGAGGCGGGGAGCGGAGCCGGGCGTCATTTCGGCAGGGCGTGCGCACGCGCGGCCCCTGGCCTTTGGATCAGCCCAAACGGCTGCGGGTCCAGTCGGCAATTTCCCCGGCCGGGCGCGCACCGGGCAGCCGGGCGATTTCCTGGCCGCTTTGGAACAGCACCAGGGTGGGAATCGACTGCACGCGGAAGCGCGCGCCCAGGGCCTGGTGTTGCTCGGTATCGATTTTGCCCAGGCGCACCCCGGGGGCGAGCAGCGCCGCGGCTTCCTCGAAGGCCGGGGCCATCATGCGGCAGGGGCCGCACCAGGGCGCCCAGAAGTCCACCAGCAGCGGCAGGCCGTCTTTTGCCAGCAGGGCCTCCAGCAGGGGCGCGTCCAGGTGCAGCACGCCGCCGGTAAGGGGCTTGGAGCATTTGCCGCAGGCGGCTTGGCCCAGGCGGGCCTCGTCCACACGGTTCAGCACATGGCAGGCAGGGCAGAGCAGGTGTTTCATAATCTGCAAAGATAGGGCGGATTGCCGCTATGGCAAGGGCTGCCCCTGCGGATCGGCCTCGGGTGTGAGCCGCGTGATTTCCTCGGCCGCGTGGGGATAGGCCGCGATGAGCGCCCTGCGTTCGCCGTGTTCGTAGTCGGCGAAGTCGAAACCGGGCGAAACCGTGCAGCCCAGCAGGGCGAACCGGCCGCCGGGCGCGAGCCGGGTGCCCTGCCACACGCCGCGCGGGGCCACGACCTGGGGCCGCTCCCCGGCCAGAATGCCGGTGCCGATGCGGTGGGTTGTGGCCTGCCCGTCCGGGTGCAGTTGCAGCATGTGGACGGGGTCGCCCAGGTAGAAGTGGAAGATCTCCGTGCTGGCCACGCGGTGCAGGGCGGAAAAGCGCGTGGGCGTCACCAGATAGTAGATGGCCGTGGAGCAGGCGCGCGGGCCTGTCTGCCCGGGGCCGGCGGCTCCGGCGGGCAAAACCCGGGCGGAGCGGTAGGTCTCTGCGTACAGGCCGCCCTCTTGCGGCAGGGGGATGAGCCCCAGGGCGCGGACAATGGCCTCTATTTCCGGGTCGGTCGGCAGTTCGCCGCGGTGATTCATGGTGTGTGCTCCTGTTTGGCCTTGGGCGGGTCCTGGCGCAGGTGCTCGGCCAGGGCGCCCAGCTCCGCCAAGAGCGCGGTGGCCAGCTCGCGGAAGCGCGCGGACTCGCCGCTGGCGGCTGCGGCCTCGGCCCCGGCCGCCAGCAGGGTGCCGTGCTCCGCGCCGATGACCCCGAGGGTTCCCCTGGCCCTGTGGGCAACGGCCAGGCCCTTGGTCAAGTCGCCCTCCGCCAGGCATTGCTCCAGTTGCCGCACCAGGTCGGGGCTGCTGATGTCCTGAAACTGGCGCAGCAAAAGCTCAAGCAGCGCGGGATTGTCGCCGAAGGTCCGCGCGAGGTAGTCTTGGGAAAGGCGTGGCGCGGCTTCGGCCGCAGGGCAGGCCGAGGCTGTGGTGTCGCGCTCGGTGCCCGGCCGGGGCGGGTTCTGCTTCGCGCGGTCCTGTGCGACGCCCATGGCGTGTTTCATGGCCGCGAACAGGGGCGCCTCCTCCGCGGGTTTGGCGACGGAATCGTCCATGCCCGCATCAAGGAAGTTCTGCCTGTCCTCACTGGAGACGTAAGCCGTCAGCGCCACGATGGCGATGCCTTTGCTCCTTTCGCCGGCCTGCCCCTGGCGGATGTGTCTGGTGGCGGCCAGGCCGTCCATGAGGGGCATCTGCACGTCCATGAGCACCAGGTCGAAGCTGCTTTCGCGCAGGGCGCGCAGCACCGCGTTGCCGTCGCCCACGGAGACCACCTCGTGCCCGGCGGCCTTGAGCACATGCTCCATGAGCACGCGGCCGATGGCGTTGTCGTCGGCCAGGAGCACGCGCGCGGGCGGCGGAGAAAGGGCTTGCGCGGCGGAGACCTGCGCCGGAAGGGGCTTTGCGGCGGGTTGTGCGGTGAGTGGCGCCTTGTCGGCCTGGGAGGCCAGGGCGAAGACGGCGTCTGCGGTGAAGGTGCTGCCCTTGCCAAGGGTGCTGAACACCTGGATGCCGCCGCCCATCTGCTCCAGAAGGCTTTTGCAAATGGCCAGCCCCAGGCCGGTGCCGCCATGCTGCTTGCCATAGGAGCTGTCCCCCTGGCTGAAGCTGTTGAAAATGCTTGGCAGGTAGCCGGGGTCGATGCCGATGCCCGTGTCGCTGACGCTGAACAGCAGCCGGGCCTGGTTCTCCGTGCGCGACTCCAACTGCACGGCGAGAGTGATGACGCCGTGCTCCGTGAACTTGAGGGCGTTGTTCAGCAGGTTGCGCAGAACCTGGCCCAGGCGCGACTCATCGCCCACCAGGGCATCGGGCACGTTGGGGGCCACCTGCTGCACAAGGTTCAGGCCGCGCTCCTGGGCCAGGAGCGCGCAGGGCCCCGCCACGGAGCCCAGCACCTGCCGCAGGGCGAAGGGGGCTTTGCGCAGGGAGAGCTGTCCGGCCTCGATTTTGGAGAAGTCCAGGATGTCGTTGACCACGTCCAAAAGCGCCTGCCCGGAATAGACCGCCATCTCCGCCAGCCGCTGTTGCGCCTCATCGAGTTGCGACTGGGCCAAAAGGCGCGTGGTGCCGATGACCCCGGCCAGCGGGGTGCGTATCTCGTGGCTCATGTTGGCCAGGAAAACCGCCTTGGCGTGGGTGGCGGCCTCGGCCTCGGCCATGGCCTTGCGCAGGGCGGCCTCCGCGCGTTTCAGCTCGGTGATGTCGGTCAGCGCGCCGACCATGCCGCTGTAATTGTCTTTGGAGTCGCGTTCCGCCGCGGCACGCACCAGCACCCAATTGTTTTGACCCGAAGCCGAGCGGAAGCGGAACTCCGTGGCGAAATCCTTGCCGGTGCGCGCGGTTTCGCGGAAGCCCCGCAGAGCGGCCCTGCGCGCGTCGGGCTCCAGGGTGCGCACCCAGCCAAGCCCCAGCGCCGCGGTTTTCGGGTAGCCGCTGATGCGTGACCATTGCTCGTTGACAAAGGTGCAGCGGCCGTTCGCGTCGGCCTGGAAAATGCCCACGGGCGAAACCTGGGCCAGGGTGCGGAAGCGCTCCTCGCTTTTGGCCAGGGCTTCCTCGGCGGCTTTGCGTTCGGTTATGTCACGCGCGGAGCCGACAGTGCCGATGACCGCGCCCTGGTCGTTGACGAACGGGGCCTTGCGCACGTCGTAGTGCTTGAACTGCCCCTTGAAATAGCCCGCTTCCACGTATTGCCCGCGGCCTACCCCTTGCAGCGTCTCGTGATCGGAACGCACGCAGGCGGTCCAGACCGTGTGCCAGTTGGGGTCGTCCGGGTGGGTGGCCTGCTCGCGCCGGGCGAAGTATTCCTCGGTTTTGCCCAGGGGCCGGGTGGTGTCGTCCAGGCCGAGGAACTGCTCGCACATGGCCTTGTTGGCGAAGATGTAGCGGTTGTCCACGTCCTTGGCCCAGATCATGTCGGGCACGTTGTCGCACATGAGCCGCAGCATGACTGCCAGCTCGCGGTAGCGCAGTTCGCTCAGCCTAAGGGCCGTCTCTGCCGATTTGCGCTGGGTCTCGTTCACGGCGTAGATGTTGGCGTAGCCCTTGTCCACAAAGGGCGACACGGTGATGGAGTACACGCCGTCGGCGTAGGAACGCTCCGAGGTGCGCGCCTGGCTGGATTCCAGGGCGAGGCGCAGCTCGCGCCGCAGTTCGCGGGGGAGCCTGCCGCCCACCTTTTGCCCCCAGCTGGTCAAAAGAGGCTCGGCGGAGGGATTGGCGAAGAGCAGCACGCCCTCATCATCTGCGCGCAGCACCGGGTGCGGGTTCTCCACGGGGAAGCGCGCCACCAGGGCCAGCTGGTCCTCGGCCAGCTTGCGGTCCTGGATGTCGCTGTAGGCGCCGCTCATGAGCAGCGGTTCGCCCTGCGGACCCCGCAGGAACACCCTGCCGCGCGCATGCACCCAGACCCAATGCCCTTCCTTGTGGCGCAGGCGGTACTCGCAGTCGAACAGGGGCGTCTCCTCCGCCAGGTGCAGGGTCAGGGCCTTTTCCAGCCGCCGCCTGTCGTCGGGGTGGGTCATCTCCATGCATTTGGAAAAATCGAGCGGGCCGAGGTCCTCCAGCGTGTGCCCCACAATCTCGGCCCAGCGCTCGTTGCCGACCACCGCGCCCGTGGCTATGTCCCATTCCCAGGTGCCCGTGTTGGTGCCCAGAATGACATCGGCCAGCCTGCGCCGCTCTTTGCGCAGGGCCTCCTCGGCCAGTTTCCGCTCGGTTATGTTGAGCCCGAAGGCGGCGATGCCCTGCCCGCCGTCCGGCAGGGTCAGGCGCGATTTGAACACCAGCCAGAAGGGTGATCCATCGCCTTGGTCGAACTGGGCCTCGTACTGCGTCGACAAGGTTTCCGGCCGGGCCAGCAGGGCGGTGTCGTGTTGCTCGTGTTGCAGGGCAAGCTCCTGCGGCATGAACTCTCTCATGGAGCGGCCGAGAACCTGCTCCCCTGAGACCCTGTGCAGCATGAGGAAGCGCTCGTTCACCAGCAGGTAGCGGCCCTTTTCGTCTTTGCAGATGAAGGGCACGGGCAGCGTGTCGATGAGGGTTTGCAGGAAGCGGTGGTTTTGGGCCAACCGTTCTTCCGCCGCGCGCCGCTCTGTGATGTCGGTGAGGGTGCAGTGGGTGCACAGGAAGTTCTGTTTCCCGTCGCGGCTCACCCTGCCGTTGACGCTCACCAGAATCCTTCCGCCATCCTTTTTGCGCAGCAAATACTCCACACCGTCAACGGTCCCGCGTTGCTTGAATCGGGGGAACTGCTCACGGAACAGGTCGATGGATTTTTGCGCCAGGAATTCCGAGAAGTTGCGGCCAATGGCCTCTTGGGACGTGTAGCCCAGCATGTCGAGCCAGGCGGCGTTGGCCAGCAGCAGGTTGCCTTCTTCGTCCAGCGACTGGTAGGCAGTGGGCGCTTGCTCAAAGAGATGCCTGAAGCGTTCCTCGCTTTGGGCAAGCTGGTCCTCGGCGCGTTTGCGCAGGGAGTTGTCCACGTTGAACCCGACGATGCCCATGAGCCCATCGGGGAAGCGCACCAGCCCCTTGTAGACCATGCGGCTTTCCTGGCCGCCTGCGGGCAGTTCGTGGGTGTACTCGTAGCTGACCGTGGCGCCGGGGCCGGCCTCCAGCGCGCGCAGATCCCAGGCGCTGTGCAGGGCGGCCGCCTCAGACGGCATCACTTCCTCGACGCGCTTGCGCAAAACGCTATCCGTGGGCTGCTGGTTGTGCATTTCGCCAAAGGCCCGGTTGACCAGCAGATAGCGTCCTTCCAGGTCCTTGCAGAAGAAGGTGTGGGGCAGGGCGTCGATGAGCGTTTGCAAAAACCGGTGGCTGCGGGCCAGCTCCTGCTCGGCCTCGCGCAGGCGCGTCACGTCGATGTGGACGCCCACAAGCCGCAGCGGTTCGCCCCTGGGGCCAAGCTGGGCCGCGGCCGAGGCCTCCACATGGGTCGTCTCGTCCGCCTCGCCGAGCACCCGGAACGAGGCCTCGAACCTGCCGCCCTGCTTTGCGGCCGTGGCCAAAGCCTGGCGCACGGCGTCGCGGTCCTCCGGGTGGACCCGGCACAGCCAGTCCTCCGGCGTGCCTGTGAGGCTGCCCTTTTCCAGTCCGAAAAGTTGTTCCATCCCCGGATCGCAATTCACCAGCCCCGTGGCGAGGTCCCATTCCCAAAGCCCTATGCGCCCGGCGCGCACGGCCCGCTGGAAGCGCTCGGTCATCTGGCGCAGCTTGTTGTCCGAGTCCTGGCGCTCCAGCACGCTCCACAGCCCATCGGCGAAAAGCGTGAGCTGGGCGATGTCCTCCTCGGTGTAGGGGGCCTCCTTGTTGGCCATGCCCACCACGGCGCGCACGCGCCCGGCGCGGATTACCGGGATCGAGAGAAAACGGCTGAGCGCCACATGCCCGTCCGGGAAGCCGCTTTTGACCGGGCCCGCCGCGGCGAAGTCGTTTTGCAGCACGGGTTCGCGCAGCCGCACGGGATCGCCCCAGACCCCGGTTTGCTCAAGGCGGTAGAGCGACTGTGGCTCCTCCACGCGGCACTGCTCCATCGCCAGCGCCGACCACGCGGACGGGGTGAACTCCTGGGTCTCGTCGTCATAAGCCAGCAGGTAGCCCACGGCGCTTCCGGTCATGGTCAGCATTTGGCCCAGGGCATAGTCCAAAAGCTCTTTGCGGGGGGCTTGCTGCATTTCGTGCAGCCGCAGCAGCGCGGCGCGGCGCACCTGGCGCTGGCGTTCGGCCTCGCGCGCGGCGTGTTGCGCGGTTATGTCGGCCACAAGGCCGCATGAGCCGAGGAACCCGCCCTGCGCATCGTACAGCGGGAAGGGCATGACGTGGACCAGAAGCGTTGCGCCGTCGGAGCGGCGGATGCGCGTCTCGTAGGCTTCGCGTGAGCCCCGCCTGCGGGCGGCGGCCAGCTTTTCCCGTTGGGCGTGCTCCTCCGGGTCCAGGTGGGCGGTAACGTGCTGCCCAAGCAAGGCCTCCTTCGGCTGGGCCAGCATGTGCGCAAAGGCCGGGTTCACGTAAGTGGTGCGGTCGTCCTGGTCGAGAATGACGACGCCTTGGTCCGTGGATTCGACAAGGTTCTGGAAGCGCTTGCGGCTTTCGGAGAGGGCGGCCTCGGCGCTCACCCTGTCGGTCACGTCCTGCACGGTGGACAAAAGCAGCGTTCGCCCGTTTGCGCGGAACGGGCCGGAGTGGACCTGCACATTGCGCAGGGAGCCGTCCTTGAGCCTGTGGACGAAGTCGAACAGGCCGCCTTCTTCCGCTGCCTGGGCCATGGCCTCGGCCATTTGCCCGGCGGGCAGGGGGTTGATGTCGGTCACGGACATGCTTTGCATTTCCTGGCGGGAATAGCCGTAGAAATGCGTGGCGGCGTGGTTGGTGTCCACAATGTTTCCGGTGGCGGGGTTCACCAGGAGGCACACGGCGCGGTTGTCCTCGAACATGGCCTGGTAATAGGCCCGGCGCTCTGCCTGGGCCTCGGCGGCGGCCTTGTGCTCGGAAATGTCCTTGAGCGCGCCTATCCAGTAGCGGGGGCTGCCGTCTTCATCGCGCACCAGGCCAATGTTCAGCACGGCCCAGCAGGGGCCGCGGGTTTTGCCCTGCACGCGCAGCTCAAGCTGGAAGCTTGACCGCCCATCCTTCAAAACCTGCGCCATCAGGCGGTCATACTCGGCCTGATAGTCCGGGTGGACCACGTCCTGCCAGTGCAGGGCCGAAAATTCCTCGCGCTCGTACCCCAGAAATTCCAGCAGCGCCGGGTTGGCGTCGCGCAAACGGCCGTCCGCGCCGCACACGCCTATGCCCAGGCTGGAGTTCTGGAACACCGCGCGGTTGTATGCCTCGCTTTGGCGCAGTTCCGCGGTCATGGCCGCGGCGAGGGCTTCGGCCCGGGCGCGGGTGGCGTCTATGCCGCGCACGATGCGGTGGATGAATGCCGCGAGCACCACGCCAAGGGTAAGCAGCATGAGCGGTTCGCGCCGCGAAGGGGCAAAGGGCGACTGCTGCGGCCTGTCGAACGTTAGCGTCCATGCGCTGCCAAAAAGCTCGGCCACCACGGAGCGCGTTTCCGCCGGGGCCGCAGTGAGCGGCAGGCTGCACAGCAACGTCTGCGCGTCTGCCTTGCGGCCTTCATACACGGAGATTCCCGGCGGGTTCCCGTGTTGCGCCAGAATGTTCGCGAACAGGGCCTTCGTGTTGAACGGGGCGGACAGGATGCCGAGCAGGGCGCTGCGGCGTTGCTCCACGGTGCCTGTGGGCGCGCCGGGCCTGTACACCGGGAGCAGCAGCAGGCAACTTGGCCCGGCCCGCTCGCCCGTGGCCTGCGCCAGGAGCACGCTCCCGGAGAGCGTGGGGTGCCCGGTGTCGCGCGCGCGCTCTATGGCGGCGCGGCGCACAGGCTCGGAGAACATGTCGAAGCCTTGGGCGCGGGTGAACCCCGGGGTCATGGGCACCATGTATTGCAGTGGAAAATACACCTCGCGGCTGCCTGGCGGGTACACCTCATAGCCTGGTGTTTCGGCCTGCCGCAGGCGCAGATGCTCGGCCAGCCGGTTTGCGGGCACGGCGGGAGAATACGCCAGGCGCATGACATCGGTGGTGTTTCCGGCGGGGGGCAAACCTCCGGCGTAGGTCCGCCACTGTTGCGGCGTCATGCCCGGTGCGGCCTGGAGCAGCGATTGTCCGCCGCGCAGCAGCGCTTCAAGGTCATTCAGCGCTGTCGAAACGTCCTGCCTGATCCGGTCGGTCTGCTGGACAAAGGCTTCATGCTCGGCGCGTTCGTTGCCGGCATACGAAGCCAGCGCAAGCCCGGCCACGGCGAAGAGCACCAGCAGAGGCGGCAGCCAGACCTTCCACAGCGGAAGCGGAGCGGCCTGCGAAGCGTTCTGTGGAGCGGAACCGTCGGCGGGGGACGGCGGAATCTGCTGCATCATATGACCCCATCAGTGCGGAAAAGCCGCTCCGGTGGCGAGAGGTTGAGTGGAACGTCTCGTCACGTAGCAGAATGCGTACTGGCGGGCAAGACTTGGCTACTGCGCAAGCCCCGGAGTCCAAAGGAAATACATGCCCGCGCGCGGCGGCAAAAGCCCTTCGAGGCCCAGGTTCACCAGCGTGGCCTGCGGGTCCGTTGTTTCCACGCCGGGCTGGTAGTAGGTGGCGTTGGGGGCCGGCGTGCGGCGGTAGGTCACCACGCGGGCGCCTGCGGGCAGCCCGGCCAGGCTGGCGGCCTTGGCCACGGCGTCTTCCATGTAGCCGATGGAATCGATGAGCCCCAGGTCCTTGGCCTCGGCCGCGGTGAACACCCGCGCGGTGGAGACGATGGTCATGGCCGCGGGGTCGAGCTTGCGCCGCTCGCGCACGAGGTTCTGGAAGCGCGTGGCCTGATCCCTGACCAGGCCGTCGAACAGGCGGCGCTCCTCCTGCGTGGCCGGGCGGAAGGGCGAGCCCATGTCCTTTTGCGCGCCGGACTTGCTCACCTCCACGTCCACGCCGATCTTGTCCAGCAGGCCGGCCACGCGCGGCCGCAGGAAGATGACGCCCACGCTGCCGGTGATGGTGGTGGGCAGCGCGGCGATGTGGTC
>Ga0209800_10004062_pt1 | contig 11092 bp, 7 predicted proteins | sample Higcelweek8metaG_FD_187174 | JGI IMG/M metagenome (GOLD analysis project Ga0209800, IMG submission 187174) | Freshwater pond sediment microbial communities from the University of Edinburgh, under environmental carbon perturbations - High... | ecosystem: Environmental > Aquatic > Freshwater >... | reverse complement strand
TTTTCCATTATCACGCAAGATTTTTCATTTATAAATTTCATTAATTTTCTTGCGAAAAAATAGGAGCGAAGCTTTCTGTGACAGTTCGGAAAATATATTGTGTGCAACGTTCTGAGGCTTGCTCTCAGTGGCGTTGAACCAACACCAAGCCATTACAAATATAACAAAACATTCCATTCAGCAGCGGATTTTCCGTAGGAAAATCCAGAAGTAGCCATTGAAGCAAACCGCTGTTGTATACAGTGTTGTATTTTCACGAACTGAAAAAAATCAACACAACGTTTATCCGCAACGTTTGGTTTTCGGTTTCAAATATCACACAAAGTTTTCGGTTGAGAATTGTCTCTAAATTGCTAAAATCCGAGAATTGTCTTTGAAGGTTTTCTACACAAAGCTTGGTTCAAGTTTCAATTTTACGCAAAACTTTTCGGCTACAATTTTAAGAAAACATGATGCGAAATAATATAAAAAAAAACATCTGCGTAAGTTCGGAAAATACATTGTATACAACGTTCTGCGGCTTGCTCTCAGTGGCGTTGAACCAACACCAAGCCATTACAAATATAACAAAACATTCCATTCAGCTGCGGATTTTCCAACGGAAAATCCGGAAGTAGCCATTGAAGCAAACCGCTGTTACCAGCTGGCTTTTATATAAACGGTAGAATAAATTCTTTTAATTTCACTGCTTTTTGGTAGATTTTATTAGCGTTTTTCCAAAATTCGGAACTTTCAATTTCTTGTTGAATTAGATTAAATAATTCCTTAGAATTTTTATAGTTTTCTGGTTTAACATTCGCCAAACTATTAACAGCTTTTTCAATAATATCTTTGATTTCTAAAAATCCATCTTCAATTCTGTTTTCTCTAAGTTTAGTAATAAAAAAATCTGTTACGTTATAGTCATCAACTTGGAAGAAAAGAATACATGGAGTTTGTAAAATTTCCTCTTCAATTAATATTTTCGCTAATTGTTTTGGCATTAGTGATGTTGGACCATTTATAGGCTGAACACCAAATTCAAGCAAAATTTTATTAGAATTTGAACTGTCAATTATTGTTCGGTTTACATATTCGTCCATCAAAAAGAAAACAGTTAATGTTTTCCCTGAAATTTCGTGGAGTGCATTTATGTAATTATGGTCGTGTAAAATTTTATTAACGTGTGGATTATGTAAATCTGCAACAATAAAGGCAAAAGCTAAAGCTCTGTTTTCCTTTTTATGAGTTTGACAAACTTTCATTATATAATCCCTTAGGTCATCTTGATTAGCATTTCTATTGTTTGGATATATTATTGGAAACATAGTTTGTGTTTTTTGGTTTAAGCTTGCTGGTAACGTCTTGTGGCTTGCAGAAGTTGGGGATTTGGTTAGCCCGAACTTTCAGTAAATCACTGAACACAAAAGTACAAAACAATGTGTAAAGTCAAGACCAAAACCCCAATTTTTGCAAACCGCTGTTAGCTGTTCGTTGCTTTTTTTCGTTTAGTTTCTTTCAAATTCTATTTTTAGTAACTTTTTCAGCTTGATTAAATCAGTTTCGATTCCGTTTCCAATTTCTACAAAATATTTTGTTTGCCAATTTTGAGTTTTTTGAGCTTGTTTATTTTCTGTTACGTTCCAATTAGGATAAACTCTTATTCCACGTTTTCCTTCTCCTTTTTTGCTTGTTAAAATTCTGTTTTCGCTCAAAACTGTTTTGTCGAAAATGAAAACTCCAAACCTTTCAGCTTTACGAGTTGCAATTAAGTAAAATTCAAATTCGTCATCAATATTATGCGGTTCAGTTATTCCGTTTCCATTCCGTTTCCAAACTGTTACAAATTGCCCAGTTTTGGTCGGTGTAATTTTCGCCATTCTGAATTTCACTTTTTGTTTATTCAGTTCAAAATTATGAGCAAAATATTCTTGACTTTCTTTTTCAGTTTCTACGTTTTCAAGTTCTATTCCGCAAACTTTAAATATGGAATTATTTAAAAGTTGTATTTCGGAAAATATTTCGCTGGAATTTGTCAATTTTGTTTTAATTTATTTTTCTTATTGATTTCTGTTTTTCTGCGTCGCGCGGCAATGACAGCTAACGTTATGAGGCTTGCTTTCAGTGGCGTTAAACCAACACCAAGCCATTACAAATATAACAAAACATTCCATTCAGTAGCGAATTTTCCGCAGGAAAATCCGGAAGTAGCCATTGAAGCAAACCGCTGTTGTAGCACGTTTTTTATTTACTATTATTCCATTCTTCATTTTCTTTCCAAATCAATTCCTCATCTTTTATGTCATAACAGTATTTACTCAGATTTTCAATTAATTCGGCAAAATCTATTGATGTCTCGATTTTATATTTCAAAAAATCAGCCTCAACAAACTGCGTTAAAATGTCATCATCTTTCTCAATGCAATTTTTAATTTTTGCTTTTAATTCGGTCAATTTATATGTACCAATTTTTTTCCAGAATAAGGTAACTTCAAATGACGGATTATAAATAGTTTTAGCTAAAAATCTATTCCATTTGGTGTTTTTGAATTTGTCGTTTTTTTGCTCCAAATTCCATATTTCCATTTTATCTGAATACATTTCTGCATCACTACTATCTTGAATTAGACTGTATGCACTTGTCCTCTCAAAATATTTAATAGTTTCCTTATTAATGATTTCAATTCCTACGTTTTTATAGATTGAAATCAGAGGAAGTTCAGGCGAATTTGATATTTGATTTGTGTTTGTCATTAAAATGTGTTACAACGTTCCGGCGCTTGGCGAGGTTGCGAGGTTCGGAATCGATTATTTTCTGTTAAAGATAAAATTTCTTGCGAAACGGAAACGTGAACTTACCACAAAATTCGCAATCTTGCCAAACGCCTGTTAGTGGCAGTACTTATATTTTCCACACTGTTTTTGCTTGTTCGTACAAATCATTTGCTCTTTCTTCTATTGTCTGTTCGTTCCATTCTGGAAGTTGCAAATATTTAGATATTGTTTCAAGTCCGCCCGAATATTGAAGCAAACCTTTTTTGTCAGCTTTTCCTTTTTTCTTTGTTGCCCAACTTGAATCTCTAATTGTTGCATTTAAAGATTGAGTAATAATTGTCAAATTTCCAAGAGTCAAGAGTTTTCTGTTTCGCTTAATTCTATCTTCTTGATTTGATAATTTTCCCCAATGATTTTCCCATTTTTTCGGCATTAAATGTTCCAAACTGTATTTGTTGATTCCTAATACTTGTGTTGATTGTAAACTTCTATTTCTAATTTTAGATTCAATTAAATATAAAATACCTGCGGATTGCTTGTTTATTAAAATTTCTGAATGAAAACCATTTTCTAATTCATCATCTGTTGGCAAAAAGTTGATTTTGTCTGATTGAGTTTCTAAAAAGTCTGTAAACTCTTGTTTAGATAAAATTTGATGTGAAATTAATCTGTCGGTAAACAATTGGTTGTAATTTTTAGTGTTTGCGTGAACAACCATTCTACGCATTATGTAGCTTTCTAAAAACTCAAACAGTTCGTTTTTGGTTTGAACGTCTGACACATTTTTTAAAACATAAAGAACATACGGAATAAGTGTTGATGTTTCAAGACCAAAAATAATTGCATTAATTCTCTCAACTCCGTGTTGGTCGGTTAATTCATTTTCTATGATGTCAAAATCAAAATTTTCTTGGAATATTAAAGCATATTCTTTGAGTTCAGCAAGAATTGCATTTTTGTCGTTGTTCAAATATTCTTTTATGAATTTTTTGTAGGATTCAAAAAGTTGTTCAACTTTTGAAAATTCAATTTTGTCTTCGGTTTTTACCGAAAACGTGTTTTCTTGAATTTTGATTTGAAGATATGAATAGAAAAACAAGTCAATGAAAGTTCTTTTTAAACGACCTGTTGTAATTTCTCTGTCCCAATAATTTTTGGTTTCATCATCTTTTTCGAAGACATTTTTCCAATAAATATTGTATGAATTGATTTCCGTTCTGTTAAAGAAATAGTTTTTCAGTAGTTCCGCAGTTGTCAATTTAACACCAAGTGAATTTATAGTGTCAAAAATTTGCTGTTCGTCTTCGTTTTCGTCAAGGTCGATACCGACAAATAAAATTTTAGAAAGTATGTTTTGAAAATTCAGTTTTGTCGGGTCAATATTTTTTTTAAAATATGTATATGCTTTTGTGATATTGTCTTCTCCAACTAAATCTTTCTCGTCAGTTAAGTTCAAAATAATTTCAAACGCTTCAATGTCGTTGTGATTATGTTTTAAGGCAATGTCGTTACTGATAAGTTTAAAAATTCTTTCAAAAGTTGAGTTTTGATTTGTTTTTAAACACAAAACTTTGAAGAAAATATTTAGCGTTGTCAAACGCTGTTGTCCGTCAATTAATGTTCTTATGTCGCCAACTTGATTTCCTGTATTTGTTGGTTGTTGCTTTAAAATTACAGAACCTAAAAAATATGGTTTGTTAGATAAACTTACGTTTTCCATATCTTCCAAAAGTCTTTCCCATTGGTCGTCGCCCCAAACATAAGCTCGTTGAAAAAAAGGAATTTCTAAAATTCTGTTTCCGTTAAAAATGTCATTAATTGTTCGTTTTCCTGCGTCCATATTTTTTTTTAGATGTTGTTTTTTCTGCGGTTTTTCTGGCGTATTGCCACTAACGTTCCACGGCTTGTTTTCAGGTGGCAAATTCAGCACCAAGCCAATACAAATATACACAAATTATTAAATTAAACAACGGCGTTTTGGGTTATCACTAACCTTGCCACTTGAAACAAACCGATGTTGCACACAGTATTATATTTTCACGAACTGAAAAATCAACGCAACGTTAATCCACAAAGTTTGGTTCGGTTTTCAATTTTCCGCAAAGTTTTTGGCTGAGAATTGTCTTTATTTTGCTAAAATCCGAGAATTTTCATTGAAGGTTTTACACAAAGTTTGGTTTCAGTTTTCCATTATCACGCAAGATTTTTCATTTATAAATTTCATTAATTTTCTTGCGAAAAAATAGGAGCGAAGCTTTCTGTGACAGTTCGGAAAATATATTGTGTGCAACTAGTAAATATCATCAAATATATACAACTTTTTTAAATTTTGAAATTAATCTTCCAGTTTTTTCTTACTATTTATATCAACCATGCGATCCAATGGACTTTGAATTTTGTCTACAGCAGTTTTGGTTAAATGGGTATAAATTGTCGTCGTTTTTATACTCGAATGTCCCAAAAATTGCTGAATATATCGAATATCTGTACCGTTTTCTAATAAATGTGTTGCAAAACTGTGTCGCAAGGTGTGTACCGTTGCTTTTTTCTCTAATCCCGATGTCTTCAACGCATTACGCATTACTTGTTGCACACTTCCTGTACTGTAGGGTTCGCCAGCAAATTGCCCTTCAAACACATAATGTTTTCCCTTATATAATTCTCTATACAACTGCAACGAAGTCACAATAGAGTAGGGCAGCATCACCATACGGTCTTTCTTGCCTTTTGCATTTTTAATATGAATTTTTTGCTCTTCAAACAAAATATCAGACCACTTTAATTGTACAATTTCACTCACGCGCAAACCCGCTCCATAACCTATTAACAGCAATAATTTGTGTTTCGGATTATCTACCACCTGAAAAATACGCAAACATTCCTCCATAGTCAAAACACTGGGCAATTTTTTCTCTTTTTTCGGACGTGGCAAACGCAATTCAAACTCTTTTTTGCCCAAAACTTGTTGATAGTAAAACTGAATGCTATTCACCATACTATGTCCAGATGTTGCCGAAAGTCCGCGACTCATTAACGAACCTAAATACCGAACAATCGCTCCTCGTTCAACTGCTTCTGGATTTTGATAGTCAAAAGCTTTCAAAAATTGATGAAACGAGCCACAGTAAGTGCGCAAAGTCGAACTGCTATAATTCAGTGCCAACAAAGTATCAACCATAGCACGCATAAAAGGTTGCGCTTTTTCGGGCAAAGTAGAAAGTATTGTTTCTTGCGTTTTGTTTAAATCCAGTTGTTTTCGATTTGGCAAATGCTTTTTTTGCAAATAATCTTTTGGCAAATCAACCAAAAACATAATTTTCATTGGTTCAAACTGCAATTGTAAACTTTCTAAAACCAATGGAGCTGCTGGTAACAAATAACAATCTTTTGTTTTACTATATTTTGCCATCGAAAATCGCTTTATTTTTTCATGAACCGCCACTAACTTAGGCACATATACTTCCATAAAATTAATGGCTTCATAATGTGGTAGAACCTTAATTTTTTCGCCTATATACGAAACATCTTTATGTAAATAATCGGTACCAAAAAAAGGCGAAGTTTGTAAAACAGCTTCCACTTCTTTCTTAACTTGTTCATGGCGCAATGCCATATAACACTTATAATTGGTGTTCCAATACACACCTTTTATCTTCAAAAGTTGTGCTTTAACTTCTTGATGGTAGTGCATCTTAAATACCCAATATTTTCCAACATTTGCTAATAATTGCAACCGAACCTTTTGTGCAAAAGAAATTACATTTTTTGTATGTTCAGGGTTGCCCAATGAAGATGTGCCTAACTGAATTCCGCTCGAAGCTATGGGTGAAAGGTCTCGACTACCAGAGTCGGTCACCAATGTAGGTTCTGAATGAACAACCGATTTAACAATTTTCAAATCAGGAAAAAGTGTCAAAAGCAATTGATAGTTTGCTGTCGAATAATCCATGTACCAACACAGTTTTGTTCTACTGAACTCGGCTTTGTGTTTTTTTAAAACAGAAATAACTGAAAAATCTCTTTCAAAAAAAATACCAATTCTAAAGGCATCTCTATGCCAAATCTTGCGAAGTGTAATGGAATTCATGGCGTATAATAGTAATAATTAGGCTTGTATATAATGCAAATTTAAAAAAAAAGTCAATTCAAAGACTTGATTTTTTGTTTTTTTGTGCTAAAATATAAGAAAAGGTCTAAAAAGGATACTTCATAGATACTCCGTAGATAGTGTATAGATAGTGTATAGAAAATTTATGTTTACTAATTACAAAATCTCTTCCACGTGTTTCTTAATATTCGAAGCTATTTTTGTCATGGGTAAATCGTTGGCGTCGTTGCCAAATGGGTCTTCGATTTCTTCGGCGATTAATTCTAAACTCGCTAAAACATAAAAGATAAAAATCACAACCGGAATTACGTAGTAACCCAAACTAAATACAAATCCGAAAGGCAATGTCATCACAAAAAAGAAGATGAATTTTTTGATAAACGAACTGTACGAGTAGGGAATAGGCGTGTTTTTAATACGTTCACAAGCACCGCAAATATCAGTAAACGATTGTAATTCTGAATTGATGATGTAAAATTGGTCACCCGTAATTTTTCCTGATTTGTACAAATCATTCGCTTTTTGAAACAGCATTTTTGCCACTTGATTTGGGCGATGTTTGTGATGATCCATTTCCAAATCCAAACCTTCAAACAACATTTTGCTCACTTCTTCATTCAATAGATGTTTTGAAAGCACCGAAGCATAAGCTGGAATCACTTTTCTGTAGAAATTTCTATCATTTTCATCAGACAAATAAGCAGAAAGTTTTAATGCTAAATTTCGACTATTGTTTACTAATGAACCCCATTGTTTTCGACCTTCCCACCAACGGTCGTAGGCTGTATTGGTTCGGTAAGCCAATAATAACGACAACACAAAACCTACGGTAGTGTGCATTAGGTTTAGGTTTTTTACATGACTAGTTTCGGAAAGATTCCAATATTCTAATTCCAAATATGCGATTCCGTAGGCATAAAATCCAATGAAAATCATCATCGGAATTAATTGACGAAACGTATCCGATTCGTGAAAACGGAAGATAAAAGTAATCCAGTCTTTTGGGTTGTATTGAACCATTTTTTAGTGATTAGTGAAAAGTGATTGGTGAAAAGCGGGTTCTCAATTTCACAGTTTCACAATTAAACATTTTAACAAATCTAAATATATTAATTCAATTTTAAAGTACCGGCTAATTCTTTTAAGTTGATTTCTGAAAGTTTGGTTAAATATTGCGCATTTGAATAACGAACTGAAGCTTCTACAAAGTTTTGCTGAGCCGTTCTAAATTCGATTGTAGTTATGGTTCCGATTTTGAATTTCGCTAACGTAATATCTAAGTTTTGTTTGGCGATTTCTAAGTTTTTTTCTTCCACTTTTACCAACTCTAAATTGGTTTGATAACTCGCAAATAAAGAAGATAATTGTGAGCTTAGCGATAATTTTTGTTGTTCTAAAAGTAAACCTGCATTTTCCACTTGATATTTGGCTACTTTTTCGTTTCTGTTTTGAAGAAAGCCATTAAAAATTGGTACTGTAGCTGTTACACCATATACAAAACCTTGCCCAGATGATTGTGTGATGAATCCCAAAGAAGCTTCAGAACGTGTGAAATTATATCCAGAAGTAACTCTCACCGTTGGATATCGATTGCCTTTGACTTGTTTCAAATTCAAATCGGCTACTTTTTTAGATAGAATTTGCGCTTGCAATTGCGGATTTTGTTTTTCGGCTGTCGATTTTAGTTCGTTAAAATCTAAATTTTGTTCAAAAGAAACTTCTTTAGCGACTGTAAAATCGATTTGTGTATCGCGGACTAATAATTCATTCAATCTGATTTTACTGATTTTGATGAGTTCTTTTTGTCTCAATTGTAAACTTAAATCGCTGTTCAAATCTACTTGTGCATTCAAAACTTCTAATTTCGAAGCTTTTCCAATGCTAAAACGATTTTGAGCGGTAGTTAAACGTTGGTTCGAAATTACAATAGCAGTATCAATTGAAGCTAAGACTTGCTGTTGTTGCACCAAATCGAAATAGGTAGTATAAACATCACTAATTCGAGTTAAAATAGTAGCTTGTAATTCTGCTTTCCCTTGTTGTTCTAGAACGTTTAACTGCTCTTTTCTGGCAAACATACTTAAACCATCGAAAATTGTCCAATCTAATCCAATACCATAACTTAAATTCATGTTTTTGGCATTGTCTAATTCTCTCACAGTTCCATCACCTTGCGTTTGTTTGGTATCTAATTGACTGTTATTGTTGGTGAAATTCGCATTCAATGAAGGCAACATTCCAGCATTGGCTAAATTGTTATTTGTAGCATCAATTTTTGAATTGTTTTCAGCGATTTTAATATCGTAATTGTTTTCTAAAGCAATTTTTACAGCATCTTCAAGCGAAAGCAATTCTTGTGCTTGTAATGAAAATCCAATTAAAAAAATGAATATATAAGTATATAAATTTCGCATAGTGTTTTTATGTTTTCACCGCAGATTCGCAGATTTTTTTTGTTCTTAAATGTTTTTTTATTGAATACTTATAGATTATGTTGATTCAAATTATTCTTTTAAATTTTAATTTGCGAATCTGCGGTTTATTTTATTTCTCTAAAGCGTCTAAATTATCAAATTCTGGTCGGTGTTTTTTTGCTTTCGACCACATTAAATAGATAGCTGGAATTACGAATAAGGTTAAAATTAACGAAAACATCGTTCCACCCACAATAACAACTCCCATTCCCATCCTACTTGCCGAAGCGGCTCCAAGCGATAAAGCAATTGGTAAAGCTCCTAAAGCAATTGCTAAACTGGTCATTAAAATTGGTCGTAAACGTGCTTCCGAAGCTTCTAAAATGGCATCGTATTTCGATTTTCCTTGTTCTCGAAGTTGGTTGGCAAATTCGACTATCAGAATTCCGTTTTTGGTAACGAGTCCAATTAACATGACGGTTCCAATTTGACTAAAAATATTCCATGTTTGCCCAAACAACCAAAGCGAGAATAATGCACCAGCTACCGCCATCGGTACCGTTAAGATAATAATAAACGGATCGATGAAACTTTCAAATTGAGCGGCTAAAATCAAATAAATTAATAGTAAAGCCAATCCAAAAGCGAAAGAAGTATTCGAACTACTTTCTACGAAGTCACGAGATTCTCCACCTAAATCAGTTGTAAAAGTATCGTCTAACACTTTTTCTTTGATTTCGTCCATAGCATTGATACCGTCAATCATACTTTTTCCAGGTGCTAAACCTGCAGAAACAGTTGCCGACATGTATCTATTGTTATGAAATAATTGCGGTGGATTACTTTGTTCTTCAACCTCAACTACGTTATCTAATTGAATTAATTCGCCCGCTTTGTTTTTTACAAACATCGAAGTTAAATCTAATGGAGCATCGCGGTCTTTTTCGTCAAATTGTCCAATAACTTGATATTGTTTTCCATTTTGCATGAAATAGCCAAAACGTTGTCCACTTAACGATAACTGTAATGTTTGTGCAACATCTATCACAGAAATTCCTAAACTCTCTGCTTTTTCACGATTAATTGTTACGTTGATTTCAGGTTTATTGAATTTTAAATTCACATCGACATTGGAGAAAGTTTCGTTTTTACTCGCTTCTTCCATGAATTGCGGAATCTTTTCTCTTAATTTTTCAAAATTCGGTGCTTGAATAATGTATTGAATTGGTAAACCACCACGTCTGTTAACCGAAATGGTTGGTTGCTCGGAAACATTTACTTTGGCTTGCGGATATTTTTTTGCCCATTTGTTTAAATCATCCACAATTTCTTTTTGTGATTTTTCTCGCTCACTTGGATCAACCAAAGCTAAACGAACTCTTCCCGCATTTACCGAAGAAGATAAAAATCCAGGCGAAGTAATTACCAAAGCCACTTTTTTCTCTGGAATGGAATCGTTGATTAATTTAGATAAATCTTCCATAAAACGATCAGTGTATTCGTAGGTAGAGCCTTCAGGTGTTGTTACACTGACAATTCCTAAACTTCTATCGTCATAAGGAGCAGTTTCTTTCGGAAGAATTGCAAAGAATAACACAATCAATCCGATACAAATGATTAGAATTGGAAAACTCAACCATTTTTTATTTAAAAATCGTGCTAACGAATTGGCATAACCTTGGTTCAAATTCACGAAGAAAGGTTCTGTAGCTTCATAGAATTTCGTTTTCTTTTGTTCGCCACCTTTCATCAAATAGGCGTTCAACATTGGTGTTAATGTTAACGATACGAAGGCAGAAATCAGAACAGCTGCACC
>Ga0209800_10004061_pt1 | contig 11092 bp, 9 predicted proteins | sample Higcelweek8metaG_FD_187174 | JGI IMG/M metagenome (GOLD analysis project Ga0209800, IMG submission 187174) | Freshwater pond sediment microbial communities from the University of Edinburgh, under environmental carbon perturbations - High... | ecosystem: Environmental > Aquatic > Freshwater >... | reverse complement strand
GCCTAGATGCAGAAAAAATTACCGATCTTTACCTTGATACATTCAAACCGGGAGACCGATTTTCTCCATTTGGAATGCACGGCAAGTCAATGAAATTAGGGGATTACTGGACAAACGAGGGATTACCGCAACGGGCACGGGCAGGGTGGCCTTTGGTACGCTCAGGAACGGAAATCGTCTGGGTCCCAGGATATACGATTAATGAAAACTTTAAAATCAGCGACGCAACCCAGTCGCAGATTTCGATAAAGATTTTCAAAAAATAGAAGTTATTTTTCTCCAGCGAGTTGACGCAATTTCATACTAACTTCACGCCATTGGATCTTAGATATCCCCATTTTTTGACGTAGATTCTCGCGATCCAATCCGGATTGCCAATCGTTGAGAGCGCTGGTCCAACGACACATGTCGAACGAGAGGTGCTTGGTCAAACCGGCATCGCGGCCGATATCTTCAAGTAGATATTCAAGGCGGCGGGGAGACCAGGGAAATAATTGATCAACGGGGCTGTATTTTGCAAGGTATTCTTTGTAGACATCGAGCCAATCATTAGTTAAGGATATTTTCCGTTCCTTGAACCTGCTGCCGCTGCTGGAATAGCGGATAAAGAGAGTAGGTGTTTTTGGATCCAGAAGGTCAACGTGATTCAGGTTGAGATTCAGACATTCCCCTTTTTTAATCCCTGTGGTGAGCAAGAGGGTTACCAGGGTGTAAGGTCGTGGGTCGGATTTTGGGGCAGCCCGATACGCATTGGCAGCCTCAATCACTCTTAATTCTTCTTCTGGTGTGAGTACCTCGGCAAGAGGACTGATCACTGATTGTTGCAGAACTTTTTCTGCTGGATCGATGGATAATCGTCCGGTTTGGGTAAGCCAGCGAAAAAAGGATTTAATTGAAGTTATCCGCCTTGAAAGGCTTTTTGGGCTGCAAGGAACACCGCGTTCCTTTTGCATCCACTCCAAAAACGCATTGATATCTTTCATCGTGATGTTTCCGATACTGGAATCAGAACGGAAATAGCTTGCGAATAGGTTTAAGTCGCCGATAAATGCTTTAACGGTATGCAAGGATTTCCCCTGGTCATAAAGAAAAAGTTCCCAGGATTTAACTGCGGGGATAAGCAGCGTTTCCGCTGTGATATGACTTTCGGGTGAGTTTGTCATGGATTACTCCCTAGATTAGAATTTCGCATAGTTTACAAGATTAGTTTACAAAATAATCAGATGGTTGTCAACAAGGAAAATTACTGCTCAAGTGCTTGCGTAAGAATCTGGTTTACCAGTGCGTTGTCGGGGACCAAGACCATGGCACCAGACACAGGAACAACATAGTTATAAACCTGCCCGGATCCAATAGCGAATCGCTTGATTAATGAAGGATCAGACATTAATTTGCTCCCCAGCGGCAGGAGTTCAAGAACTGTCCCTACTGTTATATCTGTATCCACGCTGTTCTGAAATAAACCATAGAGTTCTACCCCGCGTGAAAGTGCATCAAGGCTCATAGCTTTTTGAAATATCGCAACCATAACTTCCTGCGCCCTGCGGGTGCGGTCGAAATCATTTGAGGAACTCCGGGATCGGACGTACCATAAGGCGGTCTGCCCATTCATGTGGTTATTGCCGTAGGGCATATAACAATAATCGTCAACTGCTTGCGGTAAGCTGCAAAGGTCATAAAGTTCTCTTGAGGAAAAGACGTCTATCCCTCCAAGAGTGTCAACTATGTTTATGAATCCTGAGAAACTGGTGAGCATATAATGGTCAATTTCAATACCAAAATTAATCATAAAAGTCTCAGATGTTAAGGCAAATCCGCCATATTCCTGAGAAGCATTAATGCGACCCATGCCGATGCCAGGGATTTCAACATACAGGTCGCGGGGAAAAGAAACCATTGTAGCTGTACCAGTTTTTGTGTTAAGCGATAACAGCAGGATCACATCGGTGCGATACCCGTTGCCAGAGCGCCAATCTGAACCTAGCAAGAGGATATTGATCTGTCCTTCGGGTTTGACCAATTTTGGGATTGGTGTCGCCGGAGGCTCTTGTGATACCACAGAAGTTGATTCATAAATGACTTCAGGCGTTATCGTGGGTCCAGCAGTGGGAGTTGGGGGTATGGGCTGGAATGGAGTTGGAGTTGGCGGATAAACCGAATTTGCGTTAATCAACAAATCAGAAATGGGGATAGGCGTTGACAAAGAGGATTGGTTTAACGGAAAAGCACATCCAGCTATTAGAATAGGCAATAAAAACAGTGCAGTCAGCGTTTTCCGCATGGCAACTCGTTTGGTCTCCATTTTAGCTTTCTTCTGTCTAGAGAATTTCACCCTGGACAAGTGGAAGACGAATTTTAGCCACGATTGCGCCACACGAATTTGAATAAAGTTCTATTTTTCCACCCATTTTTTCGGCAAGTTTGTCGGCGCGGACGATATCTTCGAGTGGAAGACCAAAACCGGGTAAAGTTAAACTCTGATTTTTATACATTTCAGGTAGAACGGGGAGCAATTCGACCGGTGATACATTGCGGTCTGAGCTTTCTATGGTGATCAAAATTTCCTGAGGTTGCAAGGTGAGGTATTCTTCTACATCGATCATAAAACTGCCACCAGAATTTAATGCTGTTGTTGCATTGGAGAATAAAAGATTCAGGATCTGTTCAAAATTCTCTTTATCCTCAAATAAACGAGTGTCCTCATAGGGTATATTAATCTTAAGTACGATTTCCTTAGTCCTTATGGTACTGATGAATAGATCAAGGGCAGATTCAATAGATTTTCTGACTGAAAAAGACTGTGCAAACAGACTTCGATCATAGTGTTCTTCTACCGGGTTTCGTGAAATATTGTCAAAGGATTCTTCCAGATGCTCCACTGCTTTTTGGATACGCTCAATAAAACGGCGTTGAAAAGCGCCAAGTGTGCCGACAGATTCGTTCAACAACAAATCGAGATATCCTTTTATGGTAACAAGAGGCTGCCTTAATTCTTTTACCATGGGTTGTAATAGTGATTCAGCGGTAACATCCTTTGACGATGAATTTGATGAGGAAGTAACAGCCATTAACTTCATATTAGCTTCCGCCAAGGCGTTTTGCAGACGGGCTATTTCTTCCAATGTCATGCGGAGTTCACTTTCGAGATGATTCATTTCCTGTGAATTATCTTGGATAGGGGAATTCGAAGAAGATTGCAGTAAATATTCTTCGTCACCGGTTGGAGTATTTTGCACAGGTTCTTGATCACCAAAATCGGGATAGACAGGGTTATCCATGCTTCACCTTAGGCATTGCTTCTTTATTATCCTAATTAATATGCAAGAAACACACCACTTGCATCATTTTATCTTATGTTGAATAAAACTGCACCTATTCACCCTTTCTGGAGCATTGGTTGACATTCTGCCACTTTTTGATAGAATACAAACGTAAATCAGCCGAAGTGGCGGAATTGGCAGACGCGCTACGTTCAGGGCGTAGTGAGCATTACGCTCATGAGGGTTCAAATCCCTCCTCCGGCACCTGAGAACCCGCAGACTATGCTGCGGGTTTTCGCTTGCCTCCACCTTGGGATTGGGGTAATATATGGGTATGGAAAAAAGATTTAAGTTTCCGCGGATTCCCTTCGACTCAAAAAAAGTTGCTATTGTCGTCGGAGCTGTAATCTTATTCTTCCTGGTGATGGATCTAAACAATCGTTTAAATGAATTATCGCGGTTAACAGAACAAGAGAACAAGGCAGCCACAGTGGTAAGCCAACTTGCCGCCACGCTGAATGTGCTGGGGACCCAGGTAGCGTATGCTTCATCAGCGGGGGCAGTCGAACAGTGGGCTTATAACGAAGGACACATGGCGCGTCCGGGAGAAAAATTGATCATCCCCTTGTCGCCAGCAGGAACAACACCCCAGACATTTATAGAAGCGACGCCTGTTCCGACACAAGTGCCAAACTGGCAAATCTGGCTTGCACTAATCTCCGGTAAATAGAACCTCCCCACAAGGGGAGGTTTTTAGTCTTTTCTATGGATGCTGATCATGGTCAGATCATCATACGGGGGTTCACCATTGCGGAATTCCCGGATCTCATCTTCAAGTTTACTTAATAATTCACTTGAGGTCTCATATTCATTATTTTGCATAAAATCAAACAGTCGTTGTTCGGAGAAAAATTGTTCAACATCCGACATAGCCTCGGTAACGCCATCCGTATAAAAGAGCAGGAAGTCATCTTCATTGATTTGTATTTGTTTATCAGAATAAATGGCATCACTGGTTACACCAAGGGCAATGCCGTCCATTTCCAAACGGAGACATCCCTTGCTGCCACTATGACGCATGATGGGCAGGTTATGCCCGGCGTTCGAATAGGTAAGGTTGCCAGATTTCAAATCCAATATCGCCATAAAGGCGGTAACAAACATCCCGTTGCGCGATTCCATTTCTAATAATGAATTGACTCGTTCGAGAATTGCTGCAGGTGAGGTAGAAGTTTGAGCTGTTGCCCTTATCAGGGTACGTGTAACTGTCATGTATAAAGCTGCAGGCATGCCTTTATCGGATACATCTGCAATCACAATTGCCAGCCGTTGATCCTTGGTTTCAAAAAAATCATAAAAATCGCCGCCAACTTCTCGGGCAGTTTGCCATCTCAAGTCAAAATCCCAACCGGGAATCTTTACAGCCTCTTCAGGTAGGAAGGTTTTTTGTATGTCACGAGCTAGTTGGAACTCTCGGTCCATGCGTTCGCGGCTGACCATTTCTTCAGTGAATCGTTCATTTTGGATTGCCAGGGCGATTTGTTGGGCAACCCCTTTTATCAATTCCACCCTTCTATTATGGAACGCCGGTTGAACATTGGCTTCCTGTGCAACTAGCACACCGTAAACGACTCCCTTAATTGATAGGGGAATCGCAATTAACCAGTTTTGTGCGTCTGATTTGCTCAGGTCATCAGGAGCCTGGCATTTTTCCAAATTCCATTTACCGATCGAACCGGGATTTTCAGGAAGTGCACAGGCGACTATTTGGTCGGTTGATAAAACCTGATCCAGAATTGGATTGTCTCCAATGTTGAAGACCGACCCTATTTGCTTGTCTACTTCCGGTTGTGTTTGTGAGGTTGCCGATGTGAGGGTGAAGCAATTGGATTCTTTATTCCAGAGGTAAATTAAACCGGCATCAAGGCCAACCAATATCGAAAGTAAATGAATGATGGTATCCAGGGTGTCGCTTAAATCGTTTTGACTTACGACTGCCTGGGCTACTTGCAGTAAAACTTCAGTGATGTAACCTTCTTCCTGGCGATTCTCGACAAGGCGAATATTTTCAAGGGTAACAGAAGTTTGTTGAGCAACGCCTGAAAGGATGGCAAGTGTTTGATCGGTGAATTTATGACTCACGCCAAATTCACCAGTTGAATTATGCGCGACCAGTAACAACCCCATAAGCTTGTCATGAGAATGTAAGGGAAGCAATACCAGTGTTCCATTGGGTTTAGTCACTTCAAATGAAGTAATTCCCATCTCCAATTCGAGATTTTCGATCAGGATGGGTACCCGTGTTGCCTGCACACGAAGCAGACCAACGGAATCTTCATCTTTAAGTGAAATTTCATTTTCAGAAGGATTAAAGCCATACCACTTACGCATTTCAAAGGCACGGGTATTGGGGTTAAACAGGTACACTGCACACTGGTTGATCCCAACCAATAGAGGGGTTAAGCGAACGATGGTGGACAGTAGTTCGTCATCATTCGTGATTGATTGCATTGCCTCTGCCACCTGCAACAAGACGGTTGATGACCAGGCGTCCTCCTGGGCAGATGTATATAAGCGAGCATTTTCGATCGCGATGGCAGCATAGCTGGCAAAAGTAGTAGCAATTAATGAAGCCTCTGAACCATAGCGCCCTTCAGATTTATGTGCCATGGTTAAAACACCAATTACCTCATTGGCTGAATAAAGGGGGACAGAAATTGAAGAATAATTTTGTTTAAAATTACATGCTGCCCCCAGCGGACCAAAGGGGTCTTCGGGTTGCCGGATAATTGGTCCTTGCTTCTCAATCGCTAAATCAAGGAAACTTCTTACTGCTTGAGATTCAGCTACTTTATTGGTTATTGAACTGCGGGTGGTTCCACGTACCGCAGCCAGGTCGAGTTTGTTGTTTTCGCTACCAGGATCATTATGGTCTTTGACTAACCATATTGCGGACGCGTCGCAAGGAAGGTTGTTTTCAAGTTCTTTCAGTATTTTTTCAAGCAAGTCGTCGAGTGCTAATTCAGCAGATAAAAGTCCGGCTACATCCTTAAAACTATCAGCAACTTGCCTGCGCCAGCGCTCAGTGCGGAAGATGTTGGCATTACGGATTGAAACTGCAACGCCAGATGCAAGACCTTCAAATAATGCAACATCATCTTCAGTAAATGCATTAACATTTTCAGATTGTAAATCAAGGATCCCTAAAACTTCATCGCCAAATTTAATAGGAATAGTTAGTTCTGCTTTGGTGTCATTTGGAGAGATGCGACTGGGTCTATATCGGGGTTCTAGCGAAACATCATTTGCCAGGATAGTTTTACCGCTGCGGGCAACTTGCGGGATGATCCCTTTGGCAGCTTCAAGGTCATATGCAAACGCATTGGTCTTTAACTTGTTTGATCTTTTTCCACTGCCAGCCTGGTAAATAATTTTTTTCTGACCGATATTTACAGTAAAGAGGTTTACAAAGGTAACGTTGAAACGCTCATGGATGATGGTCACCACTTCTCGAAGAAGATGTTCAAGATCAAGGATTTGAGAAAGGGAATAATTGATATCTGCAAGCGCCGATAACTGGTCTGCCCGCTTGACAAGATCGTTGTAAAGACGCGCGCCTTCGACTGCCAGAGCTATATTATCCGAGAGTGCCCGGATGACCAGCATGTCATTCTCGTGGAATGCCCCCGGCATCCGACTCTGGATATCAAGTACACCCAGGATTCGATTTTCAACGATCAGGGGTAAAACAGCTTCTGAAGTTGTATCAGGTAACGTATCCACATACACATATCGTGGTTCTTTTGTTACATCCTTGCAAATGATTTCTTTGCCAGTCTTTGCTACATCTCCGACCAAACCTTTGCCATATATAACTGAATGCAGGGGACTATCTTTGGACACACACTCGAGAGAACTGGCACGGAAATGAAGCTGATGAGTACCAGGAGTTAATGTATACAGACCGACATAATAAAAATCAAAAGAACATTGAATAAGATTAGTTACTTTCCTACTCAGTTCATCCAGGTCAAGCTGGTTGGCAATTTGAGAACTAACTGACCGAACAAGCGCAAGCTGATCAAACCGCCAGTTTTTAAGTGTCACCTGCCGATTTACTTGCATGGAAACCGCAGCAAATGCTGCCAAGCCAACCAGGTATTCTATTTCTTCTTGGGTAATTGGAGAATCGGAAGAACGTTTGACATGAAGAATCCCCAGGGTATTATCCCGGGTTGTAATGGGTAGTGCGATTTCAAAAATGGGGATTTGTTCTTTGGGACTTGATTCAGGTTTTGTAGCACGGTTTTTTGATTGATAGGCTAACTCTACGATTGAGGGGAAATTTGCGGACGGGATAATATCGACAGGTGGTTCCCCCGGTAATGGATAGAAGGGTTCACATAACCATAATTTGGTTGTGCAATGTAATTTTGAATTTACAGTAGTTTGAATCTTTCGGGCAACACTGAGAGTATCAGGGAGACGAAGGAGTTCTTCGCCCAGATTTAAATATTCCTGCCAGGATGAAGACAAGGGTTCAGACACTTTTATTGAATTTCTTTACCAAAGTCAAGCGGTTCCGTTTATCGTTAAAATCGAAGGTAACATCATCGACCAACTGGCACATCATATAATAACCAAGGCCATGGTTTTGACGGTTTTTGAGTTTGCCATGTAAGCTAGGTGCCGGTATACAAGAAGGATCAAAAGGTCTGCCGTGATCTTCAAGAATAATTTTTATGCTTTCTTTACCGATATTTACCTGGCTTCGAATGGTTCCCTTGTTTTCGCCCTGGTATGCGTGTTCAATGATATTTGATACGGCTTCGTCAACGGCTGTCTCAAGGGAAAATTGATCCGTGGCTGTAAGCGTAGAATCCTTAATTGAAAATCTTACGAATTCTGCGATTTCAGCAAGACTCGCATAAACACCGGCAAATGTTCGTGTGGGCATAGGAAATGAATTAGAATGACCCCACAGCTGACAAGACATCTGGGAATATTTTGAAAATGCGATGGAATCCAGCCAGCTCAAATACTGAACGAATGGAAGGGGAAAGACCTGCAACTACAAGTTCGCCCCGGTTATATCTTTTGCAATTCTTCAAACCAGCAATTAAAACCCGTAACCCGGCACTGGAAATGAAATCAAGATTGGTAAAATCCAAAATAATCTTAAAACGATTCTGGTCATTTATCTTACCCAGCTCATCTGACAACTTAGGCGCTGTAAAACTGTCTAATCGGCCAGTAATTGTAACGACATCGCAATGTTTAAATTGACTTGAAGAAATTTCCATAATTATGCCTCCGCGAATAAATCTTTTAGTATGACCAGTACTGATGATTATATCACGCAGGTTAATAGGGGGATTAATCCGGCGAAAAATCGTAGATTATTTATGGTATGATGTTTTTTAGTAGTCTTAATCAATACACTATAAAATCAAAATAGGAAAAATGCGAAAAATAGAGGTTCCAATATGAACAACTCTGACACTCCTCAGTCTGTTATAAAGAAATTCGAAAAACGTCAAAAGGTAATGCCTTTTGTTCTGGGTATTCTGGCGGGCATCCTGGCTTTGGTGGGAATATTCATCATCATTGCAGTTGTTTCTGGTTCTAAAAAACCGTTCAGCGGATTATTCGCAACAAAAACACCAACAGCTACTTCAACTTTTACACCAACGGCTACAGTGCCAAGCCCGACGGCATCGAATACCCCCATTCCAACCGAAACCTTTACCCCAACATTGACCGCAACTGCATCAGGTCCCCAAATTTATGAGGTCGTTGCTGGTGATGATTGCTATTCGTTGGCGGATCGTTTCGGTGTTGACATCTCGGTGCTTCTTAAAATCAATAATTTCCCCAATGGGACCTGTCCCATCTTTCCAGGGCAAAAGATCATCATTCCTGCACCGGGTCAAAAATTGCCAACCCCCACACCCATCCCGAGTGATATGCCGAAGGGTACTATAGTTGAATACACAGTTCAAAGTGGTGATACATTGGCAATGATCGCTTCTTATTTCAATAGCACTGTAGACGACATCATTAAACAGAATAAAATTACCGATCTGAATATGATTTATCCAGGGCAGGTATTAAAGGTCCGGGTCAACCTGGTTACACCGACTCCGACCCGACAGGCTACCAGCACCCTGGTGACAGTCACAGAATCAACACCAACACCTAAGCCAACGACACAACCATAATTTCTAAAAACCTCCGCCTAGAGCGGAGGTTTTTTGGCGATCCTATCAAGCGCCCACCTGGCAGTCGAGGTCAGTATGGGATCGTTGCAGATCTCCAGGAATTTTTCAATTACCGGTATACTGACAGATTGATCCATTTTAGCAAGGACGATCAAGGCATTCCGTATCAATCCTAAATGCTTTGCCCTTAGAAGGGAGGAGCTGCTAAATTTTGATGCAAAAGTTGTGGAATCCATTTCCAAAATTCCAACCAATTGTTGCGCGGTAAATTCAGTTTCCGGGGTGATTGTCAAAGTCTTTTTATTCCACGGACAAACCATCTGGCAGATATCGCATCCGAACAACCAATTTCCCACTTTTTCAGCGACTCCCACAGGGATTAACTGCTTGTTTTCAATGGTGTGATAACTAATACAACCATTTGAATCGATTGTTCGATTACTCTCAATGCAATTGGTTGGGCATGCTTTGAGACAACGCTGGCAGCTACCGCAAAAATCATTGCTGAATGGCTTATCCGGAACCAACTCCAAATCAACAAATAACTCCGCCAATAAGAAACTTGACCCGATGAGGGGAGAGATCAGGCATGAATTCTTGCCAATCCATCCCAGACCCGCCCGGCTGGCAAGTTCGCGTTCCAGGATCGGAGCGCTATCTGTGAATGCTTTATAGGCGACAGGCCTGGAACAAATACTTTCTATATATTTCGCCAGGGATTCCAATATGAGAGGTAAAGTGAAATGGTAATCGGTGCCGACAGTGTAGCCTGCTACTAAAGCAGAATCTATAATCCGAGTTTTTTCCATGGGCTGTATAGGATAAGAATATCCCAGGCAAATTATTGACCGTGCTCCCGGCATCAACCGTTGGGGGTTCCTGCGTGATTCACGGTGATACTCCGAGTTCAGGTAGCTCATGTCAGCGTTATGACCATTCTGAAGCCAGCGTTCGTAGATCGGATAACCTGCAAGGGGAGCGGATGTAGTGATGCCAGCTAAAGAAAAGCCAAGGCGATAAGCCTCGGCTTTAATTTTTGATTCTATTCCTTCGGGCAGAATGATTTTCTGCATCATTAAGGTTTAGGGTGTTGCAGATAGGGTTGCAGTTGGTGTTGCGGTCGCAGTTGCAGAGCCGGATAGGGTTCCGGTTGGGGTTAATGTACCGGTGCCAACGTTAATATACATGATGAGAACCTCACCAAACACATAGCCCGAGGCTGTATACATTTTCCAAAAACTGGAATACGCCCCATTAGCTGCGGGAGCAGTGAAGTTAACACTGACATCCACTGATTCTCCCGGTGCAACGCTTTTGGTTAAGTTTACAGAAACAGTATTGCTTGATCCCTGCAGACCATCCAAATAGATTAATTTGTAATCTTTTGTCCATGTGGTGGTACCTGTGTTTTGAACTTTCCAGGTCTTCACAAAACTGGCCGAGGGGGCAATCAATGAGTAATCGGGAATAGTCATATCTGCCAACCATTTGGCATTATCTCCAGCGGTACCAGTCTGGATGAAACCTATGGTAGGAGTTGCTTTGGACGGGGTTCCTGCCACCGTTGGTGTTACTGGCGATTTAGTTGGTGTGACTGTTGGTTGGGGGGTA
>Ga0209800_10004059_pt1 | contig 11095 bp, 11 predicted proteins | sample Higcelweek8metaG_FD_187174 | JGI IMG/M metagenome (GOLD analysis project Ga0209800, IMG submission 187174) | Freshwater pond sediment microbial communities from the University of Edinburgh, under environmental carbon perturbations - High... | ecosystem: Environmental > Aquatic > Freshwater >... | reverse complement strand
TCGGTAGGATCAGGAAACTCTGTTAAGCTATTTTTAATCTTATCCATTTCTTTCTGTATTTAAAGATTAGTCAAGTACGATGTCGCCCGATTCTTCGGTACGTACACGTATTGCATCGTATTCGGGAAGGACGAAGATCTTTCCATCGCCATGTTGCCCGGTATGGTTTGCATCCATAATGGTGTCGACCACCAGTTTCACTTTATCGTCGGGTACGGTAACCAGAACCATTGTTTGAGGTCTCAGCCTCGGATGACCGCCCATGTGAGCCAACGCTTCAGGCTGATTTCTCTGAGCGCCTTCCATCACCTTCGCATCCCAATAACCACGACCTCGCCCCTGTGCATGTCCTTCGGCTGTCATCGAAGAGATGCCTGCTGCGGTGAGGGCTTTCTTGGTCGCGTTCATCATGTTGATACGGATAAATGCCATTACTGTCTTCATAGATATGAGATTTTAGATGTGAGACGGAGACTGGAAAACGGAGACTGGAGACCGGAAAAATGTATTTTCTTGTCTTGCGTCTTGCGTCTTGTGTCTTGTGTCTATAATCTGGTTTATAATTCGGCAATGCCTTTACTGATTGTATATGCTTCGAGTACGGGCGAAATGAAGATTTTTCCATCGCCAAAAGCGCCTTTAGGTTCTGTGCGGGCTGCTTCGATAATTGTTTTTACACAGAAGTCTTTGTCGTCGTCGTTAACAACGATCATTAACAACTCTTTAGGAAGCTCATCGTAAATGATGTCGCCAATTTTGATACCGCGCTGTTTTCCGCGACCTACCACTGAAAGCTTTGAAACCGCTGCATAACCCGATTCAAAAAGCGCTTTCATCACTTTATCTGTTTTCTCGGGACGAATGATTGCTCTTATTAGTAACATGTTTTTATTTTTTAGATATGATTAATAAATTAGTCGGCAATACCGAAATCGATCAATAATTTTTCAAGGGCATCCATTGCAAGTGGTTTAGGAATCACAAACAGCTGATTTTCATCGATTGCCCTGGCCAATTTGCGGTATTCATCGGCCTGTGGATGTTCAGGTGCATGTTCAATTACTGTTTTACGGTGAATTTCAGCTTGCTGAACCATGTTATCGCGAGGAACAAAGTGGATCATTTGTGTGCCCAACTGACGAGCCAGCTCCTCGATCATCGCCGCTTCGTGATCTACTTTACGTGAGTTACAGATTAACCCGCCCAACCGAACCGAACCATTCTGTGCATATTTCTGAATACCTTTACAAATATTGTTAGCCGCGTACATGGCCATCATTTCGCCCGATACCACAATGTAGATTTCCTCGGCTTTTCCATCGCGGATTGGCATGGCGAAACCACCACAAACCACGTCGCCCAATACGTCGTAAAAGGTATAATCGGTTTCAAACTTCGGATCCCAAGCGCCCAACTGCTCCAAAAGGTTGATGGAGGTGATGATGCCACGGCCAGCACAACCTACTCCCGGCTCCGGGCCACCTGATTCAACACAACGGGTACCGCCGTAACCTAGTCTGATTACATCGTCGAGTTCAACATCCTCACCCTCTTCACGAAGTGTATCGAGAACCGTTTTCTGGGCCAAACCACCCAATAACAAACGGGTAGAGTCGGCTTTGGGGTCACAACCTACGACTATTACATTTTTACCCATCTCGACTAAACCGGCTACCGTGTTCTGTGTTGTAGTCGATTTCCCAATTCCACCTTTGCCGTAAATGGCAATTTTTCTAAACTTCTTCATAACTATCAATTTTGTGGTTTACTATCCTGATTTTGTTTCTTTCTGGTTTTAGGGTAAACGATGATCGTGCCAAGAAGATGCTGTAAAACACATCGTCCGCGCAAGTAATTGATTTTATGAAGAAATAATGATTAAAACGATTTCAGCAAGAAATGCCAAAGCAGAAAAAAGATACAAAAAGGTAGGATTGGGCAGAAAGAACAACAGAACTTGTTCGCAATATCATACAGTTTGATTATCTGATTATTACATCTAGTTCACACTAGCTTAACCTACATTTTGGTAGGATTTGATGAGATGAAGAAAAGAGATTAAAAGATGACTTCGATGTTCAGTTTTGAGTAGTCATTTCTGACCATAGCACAGTTTTTTTGAGGTATCATAAGCCAATTCGAAGTATTGATTATTATTGAATTCAAATTCGTTGATTACCTCAAGACCGACCTTTTGGGTATGAGCAGTAAATGAACGAGGATTAATCTTATTGATAAAAGTGATTAATACAGGGTATCGCTTTGACATCTCTACTCTTGAAAATTCAAATATTTCTTCCAACATTCCTGAACCACGATATTTCTTATCAATGCAAACCGGGCCATATTGATACGAATTCTCAATGGTTAACTTTTTCCCGGCATATTCCAATTTGTCAAGATTATCAATCATATATCCAAATATTGGCCAAACAGACCAAAACATCCAGGAGGCAGCCATTGCATAAGCGACAACCCGATCTCCATCTTTTGCAATAAAAAGACCTTTTTCTTCTTCAATCAATTTGGCCATTTGTTCTTTGGTAAACGATGTCGTAACAAAACCATCTTTTTTGTCTTCTTCCAATATTGTATCTACCTGGTATTTGCTGTGGAGTTGTAATACTCCATTGATATCATCGAAGTTAGCGATTTTAAATTCCATAATTATTCGGCTTATTCTTATCCTAAATTTTTGTTTCTAAAGTTTCGCATTAAAAATAGTTTTTTCTATCGTAACTTTTGTCACAATGGTTTTCCTATTCTTTTGGGATGTTTACAAAATATTTAAAACCAGTAAAACAGAACTTCTCATGAAGAAAGGAATCATATTAGCAGCAATCACCATTCTATTTTTCACATTCGGTTTTTCACAAACTGTTGTTAATGTTGATGCTGTAAAGTTTAACACGTTAATACAATCGGGCAACTGCATTGTCCTTGATGTACGTTCGCCTCAGGAATATTCGCGCGGGCATATTGCCAATTCAACCTTAATCAACATTGCCGACCGTGACTTTACCAATAAAGTATCGATGCTCCAAAAAGATAAACCCATTTATGTATACTGCTTAAGCGGAAGCCGAAGCAGGGCAGCTGCCGACTATTTGTCAAAGAATGGTTTCAAGCAAGTGTGTAATCTTCAACATGGGCTTATGGAATGGCAAGGCAACAATTTGCCGTTGGAACAAAGTGCAACCATTGCAGCAAGTAACAGTAAAATATATACACCCTCCGATTTTAAGACCCTTACCAGCAACAATAAACTTGTTTTTGTTGACTTTAATGCCGCTTGGTGCGCTCCCTGCAAAACCATGAACCCCGTGATTGACAAGCTTGCTGAGAATTTCGAACAGAAAGTGAAGGTTGAAAAAATAGATATGGAGGCGAACCGTGAGCTGGCACAATCGTTAGATGTACAATCGATTCCGGGTTTTGTATTGTTTAAAAACGGGCAGAAAATCTGGTCGGGCAAAGGCGTTATAAGCTACGATGAATTGAAGAAATTGCTGGAAAAGAATCTTTAAACCAATTTGATTTCATTTCTCAATTATTTTCCAATGACCTGTTTTATCGCTTCCGAGGCGTTCTATTAATCCGCTATCTTTAAGTTCTTTTATTTTCCGTTTTACTGTGCTCAAACTTATCTTTAATCTTTCACCTATTTCGGTTGCTGTTATTTTGTTATTTTGCTTTATCAAATAAAATACAGTGTCATTTTCGATTTTCACAGTGTCAATTTTCGTTTTTACAGAGTCAATGTATTGAACGTGCATTTCTCGATTTATCAGCGAATGGTTTTTGCCAAGCAATAAATTAGAGAGAAAGTGAATAAGATACATTTCTGTTTTGTGAATGCCTTTGGATAAATCTTCATAGTTGGCTCGCACAAGTGCATTTCGGAAATACCACGAATGCTCCGCAAATAAGTCGTTATTTACCTCCTTAAAACCAAGTTTTCGAAGATATTTTATTAAAAAAATTGCAGTTGTCCGTGTGTTGCCCTCGCCAAAAATATGAATCTGCCACAAATCGCTAATAAAATATGCGATGTGTTCTATGATTTCTTGTTGGCTTAAACCTTTGTATCTAAATTTCTTTTCTTGTTCAAAATCATACTCCAAAGTAGCTTTCAAACTCTCAGCACTCGCATATAAAACCGTTTCTCCATTTAAAACCCATTCTTGCTTGGTAATGTTATAATCACGGATTTTGCCTGCATGGCTGTAAACGCCTTGAAACAACCTGCGATGAATGGTAAGATATTCGGCTGGCGAAAACGTAAAGGTTTGTTCGCTTAATATTTCGGCAATTTGTACCGAAACTTTATCTGCCTCTTCAGTACGGTTTTCGGACTCTTTTTCAGGATGCTGCTTGTAATAACTGTCTATTAACTGTTTTACCTCATCAATGGAAATGTCGCCTTCAATGTTCTGCTTGGCAGTTGCTATCAAATAGTCAGAAGGTTTTAACCCATCAACTTGTTGCAATCCGATAGCGGTTTTCCAAACTTTTGCTTTTTCTGCTTTGTTGGGTTCACCTTGCCGTAAATATTCTTCAAAATTATCCATTTTCAGAATTATGCCTTAAGTCGTAAATTTACATCATTATTGTCAACTTTCAAGATAGTACGGTCATACACTTGCACCCAACTTGAAAATACACGTAAGTCAATTCCACTTTTATTTATATTGCTCACTTGTTAATTCCATTGTTTAGTATTTCAACATCAAAATCAGATACGAATAGTTTGTCCTGAACAATCGAGATTGTAGAATTTAACTTTTATTTCAAGTGTTTTTCCAGCAATAGCAACATGTTGAGTGGTATGTGCAAAAATGGAACATACCACTTTTTCTTTTAGTCCTCCTGATTCAAAAATCCTTCGCTTGCCTGTTTTATTTTTTTGCCATTGTTAATGGGTTGTTTCACTAATCCGTTTGATATCTGTTGTATAAGAATAGTAGCCAGTTGAGGCTGCTCTCCTATCGAACCATACCGCCATTGTTGCGAACTGTACACTTTGTTGTCAGAACGAAACCGGCAATTAATTATAGCGATGGGTTAACACCAGACTTTTTACATTTCATATTGTCTTGTCTTAATTTCTACAACACTATTCATCTCTTTCTTTATTTTATTGAATTGAGATTCGGTCAGTAATGTAAGTTTGTGATTTCTATCAATCCTCATAATTACACCATCATCAAAATTATCATTATCAAGATTTATAGCAAGTTTGGATATGATCTCAAATTTTAACTGTTCCTTTTCTTTTTTGAAATCGCTATATGGGTCAAACCTTATTAATGGATTAACTATTTTTTGGTATTTGGAAATGAATGACTCTAGGTATTGTCTGTCTTCACAACCAAATGATTCATATGAATTGGATGCAAAATATCTGTTGAAATTTTCGACCTCGTTCAAGGTTAATTCACAAGTCCCTTTGAAAAAGTCTCGTTTTATTCTTTCAAAACATACTACAACATTACTAGAAATTGGGAGATACATTTTTAAGTCTTTGTCTCCAAATTTTATATTATTAGGTGAGCTAATAATACAATGTTGATCAGGTAATATGAAAAACGCATTTGGAATTCTATGGTAATAGATAGTCAGTTTTAAGTCAATTAACATTTCTATTGATTTATCAAAATTATCTAAGAAACTAAATAACCACCCTTTGGGAATATCTAATTCATAGGGAAAATTAACGGTTCCAAAATCATTAAAGTATTTGAGATATATTGTTGCATATGTATTTACTCTGATAGAATGGTGAGCAGCTTCTAATGTATATGGTGATCTAAAGTTACTTAAGACAGCAAATCTAAGTAGATTTAAATAATCATTCGCAGAAAAGTCTTTGCCTGAAGGAGGAATTATTTTTAGATCATTAATAATTTTTTTAATTGAATACGATGCTTTTGTCTCAAAGTATTTGTCATAAATATCTTCAATAAAGTTTTTATCTTTTTCTCCTTTCTCGTTTTCTAATGTATTTAAATTGTTTTTCGTGAAAGCATCAGTAATTGAATTGCATAATATCTTTTTTAAGTCATATCTATAGAGGTAGACTTGATTCTCTTTTGAAAAATTTCGAAGGAGAAATTTTGGAATATAATGATGCTTATTCTTTTCCACTGTCTTTTTAAGGTTGCTGTTAACTAATTAATATATTTAAGTTTACCCACTTTTACTCATTTTCAGAATCCACTTCAACCGCACCCAATCCTCTTTAAAATCTATCACAAGAGAATCAAGTACTGATTTAACAAAAATAATAAGATTTAAACTTACCTCATGATTTTGAGGTAAAAAATGCGTGGTAAACTATTGATTTGCAAAGAATTTTTCAACCGGGCAACTTAAGGATGTCATCCCTCGGAGGGATGACATCCTTAGGTGTGATTACATTGCCTTTGATTTTTTGCAAAAATGAACAAATATTGCCTTTGATTTTTGTATTGAAATAAAATTAATCAATAACTAAATGGGAACTTCATCCAGTTACCTCGCCCTGCTGCGCGGCATCAATGTGGGCGGAAACAACATTATCAAAATGGCCGACCTGAAAACCTGTTTTGAAACCATGGGTTTTACCGATGTGGCAACCTACATCCAAAGCGGAAATGTGATTTTCTCTTCAGATGAAGTAGATCAAATGAAGTTGGAAGCTCATATCGAAAAGGCGCTTTCTGAAACGTTCAATTATAGTTCGAGAGTTGTTGTGATCAGCTATCAGCAACTGAAAGCCATTGTTGAGAATACCCCGGACGGATTTGGTTTATATCCCGAAACCCATAAATACGATGTGGTCTTCCTTAAAAATCCGTTAACTGCCGAAAGCGCCCTTAACGAGGTGGTTGCACGCAAGGAGGTTGATAGTGTGTTTGCAATAAACGGCGTTCTCTATTTTTCGCGGACTATCGCCAATCTCACCAAAAGCTACCTGAGTAAAATAATTACACTACCCATCTATAAGTTCATGACCATCAGGAACTGGAATACCACCAGTAAGTTGTTGGCATTGATGGACAGGCAGTAAAAAATCTTTTAGCTCTCCAACTTAAACCTGACCCTTAGTTTCCCTTCTGCATAATCGGTACTGATGATTTTGAAAGTACCTATTTCAGAGGTGTTTGAAACATGGGTTCCTGCACAGGCACAAATGTCGTAGTCGCCCACAGAAACCAGGCGTAGCGTTTCGCTGGCATCGTCGGGAAGTTTGCTCAAATCGACACTTTCGGGTATTTCAGTCCTTGTTGCAAATATTACAGTTACTGGCAGGTTTTGTCGGATTACCTCGTTCACCCGGTTCTGGATTTCTTCAATTTGTTCAGCTGTTGGAGCTAAATCAAGCAGGTAATCGCACTTGCTTTTCTTGCGCTCAATGTGGCTCGACCTTGACCGTGGACATCCAAACATCCGCACCATTGTCTGGTTTAAGATATGTTCGGCTGTGTGCATCGGCGGGTACTCCTGTTTGTTGTGGTCGTTGAGAATGATTTCTTCCATAGCTGTTTCTGTTTTTACCAAAAGTAGTGGATTTAAACATATTTGAAATAAGCTGTCACCCAAATTCAAATTCTCAGGTCGCTGGCGAAGGCAATAATTTTTATGATTTGGTTGCTTCTTAACTCCCTAACTTTATACGAACTCAAAACATGTTACACCTCCTAAATTGATAAAACTCCTGTGTTTTGTGAATGTTGATTGTGATCCTTTTCATTTTAATAGTAGTTTTTTTAATTTTACAAAAAACTAAAAACAATAATGATTTTAAAAAAACCAAAACTCACTAAAGGATCGCTAAAGAAATTCTTCCCTTATAAATTTATCTTAATCCTACTATTTCAAATACTAACATTTCAATTTGTTTATTCTCAACTAGAGGCAACAGTTGGGCAAAAAGCAAATCGACTTATTAAGGTAATTGAAATTTCACATCTTCAACCAGTCAAGATCAACTCATCGAATTCAATGAAAATAATTGAAAACATGATGAAAAGATTAGATCCTTATGCTATTTATTTTCAGAAGAATGAAGAAATTGAACTATTAAAATTTGGCGATAGTATAAAAATTGACATTGAACTATATTCTAATAAATTGATTGACAGAACAAATTCAATCTTCTCGAAAAGAATTCAATTTGTTGATTCAATTACTTCAGTAGTATTAAAGAGCCCCCTGGACTTATACAAAACAGAGAAACTCACCATTGATACCGAAAAGAAAATTCAGTTTCCGACAAATCAGAATGAGCAAATTGATAAATGGCGTAAATTATTAAAATCAAGATTATTAAGAGAAATGTATTCAACTTCTAAGGATACAACATATAACCAATTAACATGGCATCAAATACTAAATCGAGACAAAGATGAATTATGTAGAAAAGTTGAAGCAATATCAAAACAAAGGCTTAAAAAAATAACCGAAGCACCCGAAGGTTTTGATTCATACGTCAGTAATGCCTATTTAAATTCTATTGCAGAAATAAATGATCCTCACACTAATTACTTCTCGCCAAATAATAAGCAAGAGTTTGAGGAATCGCTTTCAAAAAAATTTTCAGGCTTTGGTCTATCTTATTTCGATAACGACAATGGTCAAATTGAAATTGATCATATCATAATCGGTAGTCCTGTTTGGTTTTGCAAAACAATTGAAGTTGGCGACATAATAAAAAGCGTGAAAGTCGTTGATAAAGAGGAGGTCGATTTAACTCTTTTCGACAGCTCTGACCTTACCGAAATAATTGAGCCAAACAATATTGCTATAATTGAGTTGAAATTGGCAAAACCTAATGGTGAAATTATTGTCCAGAAGCTCATTAAATCAAAAATTGAATCGGAAAACTATACAAGAAGCTTTGTTTTAAAAGGAGAAAAAAAGATTGGTTACATTTTAATTCCAGCTTTCTACACCAACTTTGACAGCAATAACAATACAGGATGTTCCTTGGATGTAATGAGGGAAATTGTGAAACTACAACAAGATAGTATTCAGGGAATTATTATTGATCTTAGACAAAATGGAGGCGGTTCATTGCTTGAAGCGATAGATATTTCGAGTATTTTTATTGAGAAAGGAGAACTTGTAAGTTTGAAATCACGGAATATGGGAAGTCAAGTTTTTTCTAAAAGCAATGTTTTTCTTTCATATACCGATCCCTTAGTAATATTGGTCAATCAACTTAGTGCTTCTGCTTCCGAGTTAATAACAGGAGTATTGAAAATAAATAATCGAGCAGTTATTGTTGGATCAACAACTTTTGGAAAGTTTTCCGGGCAAGTGATTTTACCTCTGAACCTTGAATTAGCAAACACTAATTATCGAGAGAAGGAGAATCCTTTGGGTTTTGTAAAAATTACAAATCATAAAACATATTTGGCAAATGGTGTTAGCTATCAATCGATAGGCATTACTCCTGATATAGAGATCCCTTCATTTTTCAATTTCGAACAATACAGGGAGGCAAATTTAAATAACCCAATAAAAGCCGATACTATTATTGATAGAGTATTAACTTATTATCCACTTAACACACTACCTTTAAATGAATTAAGAAACAAAAGCATTCAAAGAGTTAATGATAATTATTTCTTCAAAACAGTGGTAATGCTCAATAATGATTTAAAAGAATATCGGGAAATGAGTAAGACAACTCCCTTACACATCGATTCATTTCAACTTGAAATGCAGAAATACGAAACAATGATCGATCGTACAAAATTTCTGAAAGACTATAAGAGTGATAAATTTACGTCCTCAAACAATAACCTTGACATTCCATTTTTCATCCAAAACGAGAACAAGAGATTGATCAATGATAGGTTTTTACAATCTATTCAGAGTGATCCTTATATTGAGGAATCCTATCAAATTTTGTGTGACCTAATTGATGTATTAAAAACTAAATAAGTCCCTTTAATCTCTATCTTCCTATTTGAAAACCAACACAATCATCCTCCAGTCAATTTTCATGAAATCGTGTTCGGTGTCAACTTTGATGACGCTGTCTGACAAATCATTGTTAATCAGGATTATTTTTAGACACAAAATGAGATTCAACCTAATTGACATCAAAAGCATAAAACCATTCAACTATCCTAACCTACTTATAATCGGATTAAACGCTTTGGTGTAAACCATTACCTGATCGCCCAATTTTAAATTTTCGAGGTCGCTGTCGAAAGCAATGACTTTGATGATTTGGTTGCTGCCTGAAATTACCGTTACAATGTTGATGGGCTCCTGTCGCTCAATGCGGGCTATTTGTCCGGTGATTTGTACCTTGCCGCTGATTGTACTATCAGAGAATACCTCCTCGGGAGTTCCAACCTTTTTGATTATCCCGTTTTCAATACTGATAACCTGTGAGGCCAGACGAAAGACTTCGTTCAGGTCGTGGCTCACCATCAAGGTAGTTGCACCAAGGAGTTCATGCGCACGTCGGATTTCCTCCTGAAGGGTTACGCGCATTTCAGCATCGAGTGCCGAAAGGGGTTCGTCAAGCAAAAGCAGTTGAGGTTTGCGGGCTAAAGCGCGGGCAAGAGCAACGCGCTGTTTTTGTCCGCCCGAGAGTTTGCCAGGTTTGCGTTTCCGAAGTTCATTCAATCCAAAAATAGAAATCAGTTTCGAAGCCGCATTTACATCTTTTGTCGTTTGGGCAAACAGGATATTTTTCTCTACGGTCATGTTGGGGAACAGGGCATAATCCTGAAACATAAATCCGATGTTGCGTTGTTGTGGCGGCAGGTTGATCTTCTTTTCTGAATCGAACCAAACGGTATCACCAAATTTCACCAAACCTTTATCGGGGTTCAGCAGACCGGAAAGAATTCTGAGCAACGTAGTTTTTCCTGCCCCAGACGGACCAAACAAAGCCACCAGTTCGCCCGACTGAATGTCGGCTTCAACCTTCAGGTTCATTGGGCCGTTGGCCGTGTGCATCAGCTTTTCGATGTTGATCTGGATCAGATGATTTTCCATGCTTCCTGCTTTTTATTCACGCTATAAATGGTAGTCAGCAACACCAACGAAATGATGAAAAGGATAAAGGCGTATTGGTGTGCCGTGGCAA
>Ga0209800_10004057_pt1 | contig 11100 bp, 12 predicted proteins | sample Higcelweek8metaG_FD_187174 | JGI IMG/M metagenome (GOLD analysis project Ga0209800, IMG submission 187174) | Freshwater pond sediment microbial communities from the University of Edinburgh, under environmental carbon perturbations - High... | ecosystem: Environmental > Aquatic > Freshwater >... | reverse complement strand
CAGAAGAAAAGCAATAACAGAATAAGTAAGTATCGGTACATCAAATCTTGTTTTAGACAGGTAAAGATATGAAAAAGGAAGGATTTGTCTTAAATAAGATCGTTCAAATAAATCATTTACCTGCAAGCTTCAGCCTGTATGCAACCATCTCCTCTGCGTTTCGGATCAGTAATACATCTCCAGCAAACGCTGGGTGGTTCCATGTTTTACCTTGAAGTGCAGGAATCCGGGCAAGTTCCCTGAATTGTTCAGGAGTTGCAGAAACTAATGCCAGTTCACCCTTCTCCGACAGAATCAGAAGCAAATCCTGATCCGACAGAAGGAGAAGCCATCCTCTGTATTGATTTCCTTTCCACGTACGTTTTCCATCTTTTATGTCGATGCATGCAAGGTTCGGACCATCAAAGCCATACGCAAAGCCTTTGTGAATGATAAAGTCATTGAAGTTGACCTTCATTTCATCCGAAGTCCAAAGTTCTTTTACCGACCATTCATTTTGTGCATGAGTGACAGAAACACGGCGTATCCCTCTTGCTTCACCCGCCAATAGGAGGTCTCCTCCGGCGATGAAGGCTGGTTGCAGAATACGATCTTCTATCTTCCATTCATAATTCCAAAGTTGTTTTCCACTTACAGGATCGACGCTGATTGCGCCTGATTTACTCATCAGCATAACTTGTGAAATCCCGTCGATGGTAACCAAATGAGGAGAACTGTAACTGTTTCCACCATCTTCAAAAGACCAAAGTGGATTGCCGGTGGAGGCATCATAAGCGGCGAGTTTGCCTGAAAGTGAAACAATCACAATATTTTCGACCACTAGTGGAGATCCGGTGAAACCCCAGCCCAGAACTTTTACTCCGGTATCGGATGCCGCATTGCGTGACCAGACAACCGAGCCGTCAGCGGCATTCAGGACGTTTAGAATTCCGGTAGCACCAAGCGTATAAACATGTCCCCCCGCAAGGGTTGGTGTTGAACGGGGACCTGCTCCGGCATGTGAATCATAAAATCGTGCCTTGTCATTGTGTTTCCATACCGGGTAGCCGGTGGTTAAATTATAGCACGATACAACTTCGTCGTCGCCACGTTGTTCCTGAGTGAAAAACAGATTGCCATGTATAGCAAATGATGAGCAACCTGGTCCGACTGTTCGTCGCCACATTTCAACAGGAGGTGTTTTTTTCCAATTGGTTTCGATTTGTGTGCCACTGGCAATCCCATCGCGATTTGGTCCGCGAAACCCCGGCCATTCGGCGATTGTATTCATTGCTGCTGAATCCGGGGGTGTTGCTAACAGCTTGTCGTCGGATCTGGCAAGCATGCGTTCTTCTGCTGTTTTCGCCCATCTCCACGCCAAATCATGATGGGCATCAGCAGTCATACCATCGGTTCGGAGGAGTGTCCAGAACCCTGTTGCAAGTACGATGGTTGCAATCATCACAGCTCGCCGGGGTAAGTCAGAGAGGCGACGGCTTAACAACAAACTGGCAACAAAAGCGAAACTCAGCACCGGAATGGAGAAGATTAAGAACATCATTCCCATCATTGCTGTTCGAATGGATTCGTGGAGGAGGTGTGTTGTTGCAATGAAAGCGACAATCATCAGTAAAATGGCGCCCCATCGTTCGTAAAGGTTTGTACGGCTAAAGAAAACCCACCATACGATGATCGCTAATCCGCCAAGGATTCCGCCTAAAGCTCCGATTTGAGTTGTCAAGTCTCCGGGAAATATTGCCGGGATTACAAATCGAACCAGCAACAGTATTGCGACGATGATTATACCTGGCAACAGGTGAAGCGATTTCTGTTTATCCGGTGTTTGTTTTCTTGAATTAAGTAATTCCTTCTTCATGACGTGATTTATTTTATACAGGTTGACTGTTTGACTGCATTTTTTTTCAGTATTAATCTTTTTAATTTACAGTTATTACAACCCCTCCTTTTTTATGGCCTTTGCCAACATATCGGTGAGCTTCGACAATTTCTTCCAATGGATAACATCTGTCAATAACCGGCTTTATCGCTCCGGTTTCGAATAGTTCTTTGATTAAACCAAGACGTGTAGAGTTTAATAATAGGTTTCCGTCATCTATTGATACATATTTTCCCCCTGGAGCAAGGGCTTTTTTACAAGCAATTTTCAATTTTGACGTTTTTATATTACCAACAGCATCAAGAATAAAATCGAATTGAGTTCCTGTTTTTAGCGTATCTTCTTTGGTGTAATCGAGTACATCATCAGCTCCCAATGATTTCACCAGCTCCATATTTGCTGTGCTGCATACTCCGGTAACTTCTGCCCCCAGGTGCTTTGCCAATTGAATTGCTGTAGTTCCCGATGTTCCTGAAGCTCCATAAATAAGCACTTTCTGCCCGCGTTGGATATTTCCTTTTTCCATATATTGAAATGCCAGAAGCCCGCCATAAGCAGCTACAGTTGCTTCTTCGTAAGATAAATTGGCTGGTTTTATTCCCAAACACCCGAATGTTGAGTCGTTCACTCTCATGCAGGTATATTCGGCGTATGCGCCGAGTCCAAATCCGGTAATCCCATAAACCTCATCGCCTTTCTTGAAATTATTTACGTTTTTCCCAATGCATTCAATTTCTCCTGCTAATACAAGTCCGATGATAGACTTTCTCGGTTTTATTATGCCCAACATCAAACGCATTGGTACTAAATATCGGATTGGTAATTGTGAACTCCTGATAAAAATGTCACTTGCTGTTACAGCTGAAGCTTTTATTTTTATGAGTACCTCATTGTCTTTTGGGGTAGGTTTATCAACCTCTATAACTTGGAGAACCTCTGGTGGTCCGTATTTTGTGCAAATGATTGCTTTCATATCTTACTTTATTAAATGGATTTTTTATCAGTCGATTTGTTTGTATCATCTTCGGTATTGAAAGAGAAAACCTCATCCAAGGGAACGTTGAAAACACGTGCAATGCGAAAGGCCAGTTCAAGAGTAGGAGAGTATTTCCCATTTTCAATGGCTACGATTGTTTGTCGGGTAACACCCGTTTTGTCAGCCAACTCCTGTTGGGTTATTTCATTCGTATTGAAACGCAACTTTCTGATGTTGTTGTTGATATAACACTTGCTCATATTAAATCCCTTTCCTGTAAAAATAAATTTTGGCAATAGTTGAAATAATGCTCGAAATAAATCCTGAAGTAATCAGGGTAATGAACATGGCATAGGGCGGTAAACCGATAGCCAGCGTAACCATTGATAGAAGAAAGCCTCCCGTAAAAACCCAATGGGAAATCTGTATGGCTTTCAGATCAATCAGCTTGTCGCGCTCATCGTTAAGGGTATCCATATCTTCATTGGTGACAATCTTATTGACGATTGCAAATACAATATGAATGATAATCTCCGCAATAATGGTTACCGGGATAAGGATTAAGAAGGTTTTTCCCCAGAATTTGAAGTCGTTTAAAATTTCAAAATTGTGAGCGATGTACTTATTATATACAACGAGGGAATAGATTGCAAAAATCAGTAACATACTGATTGACGACACAAGTATTTGTTTTTCTTTATTGTCCATGTTGATCTTTATTTGTCTGTTAATTTTTACTTGATGTTAAAATATATCGACACGAAGGTAAATATTATTTACACAATGTCAAATATATTTGACATTTTTTTTTTGATAAAATAATTTCTTTTCACTTTTGCAGAGGTTGTACGATACATGAATATTCAAATGAATGAATCGTTATTAAGACAAGCACACTGTTTTAACTGAGTGAGAAAGTCATATACAAAAGCAATACAGCAAACTGTTCAATGAAAAGAACAAATCAAAGTGGGGAATTAGAAACCGGAGAAATTGCATCGTCACAGTTTAATTTGATGCTTTCACAGGATTGATTTTGCCGTCACAGGTTAATTCTTATTGCCACAGGTTGATTTTTAATTGTCACAGGTTATTTTAGAACATCACAGGAAGAATTAAACCTTTCACAGGACAATTAAATATGAATCTGTATATAATGAGAGTCCAAAACCTTTCTGTGATGATTGTATTTCACCTGTGACGGTTATTTTTTCACCTGTGACAGTTATTTTTTCACCTATGACGGATATATTCAACCTGTGGCGGGTATATTTTACCTGTGATGCTTATTTTTATCTGAGTGAAGGTATACTATTTGCAGTTTTTGTGGATAATACTCTAAGGTGCGTTTCTAATATCATTGTCAACATTAGGATGCTCTGTTTTAAAAAGGAAAAAAATGAAACAAAGAGTGTTAGTTTGTTTTAGTTGACAATATTACCTTAGCACAACGAGGAAAATATGGATGTTGTAAGAATGTTTCTTATTCTCTAATTTTTAAATCACTAGTTTCAATTAAGAAATTACAAATATTTCGAAGGCTATCTACTCCCTTTCCGTATGAAGAACGTTTAACAACATAATAGCCATTCTTGGTGTATTTTTCAAGTAGCCAAATATCTCCATCTGGGCCGAAATCCATTGCAACCGTTGTAGACATAGAATGAAATTTGTTTTTTTCAACAACATCTTCTAATCTGTTCCATACATCGGTTGACAGATTCTTTGAGGATTTAGTGATTTTTGAACTGTCAACAACAACATGAATACACTGAATTGATATATCACTATTTTCATCAATGTCATCCTCTCCGATTGATTTAAACTGAAAATATGTTTTCTCAAATAAAGAAATGCTATCATTTGTTTTTTCAATTCGAACAACGATGTCGGGATCAAAGGAGCGGAATAAAGACATTCGATAAATTTCTTTATCTAAATATTTGTCGGTCAAAATGGGTTCTCCCATTTCATATAAGATTTGTGAAAACCAATTGACGTCAAAAGTATCCATTCTTATTTCCCATTCAGCATTACGGTTTATACTATCACGAAAGACTTCGAAGGGGAAATATAAGGTGTCGTTATTGATCCCTAATTTGTTTGAAATTCTAATTTCATTCCTATATTTATATAAATCTCCATCTTTATAATTACCTGAATTGCAGGATGTAGTAATTATTAAAAAAATTATTATTGATAAAAGTGTTTTCATTGTGTTTGTAAATGTAAGTATAAAATGGTCGCTAATTTTTATAATTCTGTTATTCCTTCTTAATTGAAATTTCATTCGCTAATTAGCACATTATCGAATTAGCACATTTTAAATATACTCCACATTCACCTTCTTGAAAAACTTCTCCTCTAGTAGTTTCACAATCCGTTTAATTACTGTTTTCCTGATTTCAATTTCAATGGGCTGGTCGGGGTCCTGGTGCGCCCAGTTGATGCGGGTTCCTGCAAGAATAAAGATAATATCATGCTTAAGCAACAGTTTCACAATCTCATCGGCAGGGGAGCCATACAGGCGGGTTTCGCTGTTGTAGTTTTCGAGCACCTCTTCCACTTTCGAAATGGTAAGGATCCCTTCGGTTACCAGATCAAACCCTTCAAGTTTCGATGTGGGGGGCAGGGTAGGGTCTGCATGATGTTGAATCATTTCGAGATGCAGGTCCATCTCGCGGGCAATGATCTCGGCTGTGGTGCCACCGCAAATTATTTTCGATCCTTTAAATCCCTGAATGCGTTCAATAAAACCAATATCTTTTACTTTGTAGAAAGGAGGTCCTGTAATAAGCATAATTTCCCTTGGTTCGCGGAGGTAAATCACACCGCAACTGGCATCATCCTTCAAATCGTAATTGTCGTTCGTTAGCGCCTGATTCAAAATTTTCTTCGCCAGTTTGGTCGCTGAAATCTGTGGCTGGTTTTCAATCAGTTTCAAAACAAAATCAACCACATTTTCGTGCCCCCAACCCATGTCGAACTTGAAGGTGTCGATACCTGACTGAGTAATCCCGTCGGTGAAAAAAATCAGGCGGTCTTCTTTCATCAAGTCAAACTCCTGGCACCGGAGTATTTTTCCCTGGTTTTCAACGCCGCTGACTTGCAGCTCGTAGATGTTTGAAGGTCTGAAACGCTGTTTGTCCCTGACAATGATGACAGGAGGATTATCATAATTTATAATCCTTGTCAATCCATCGCTCGCGATTTCGATGACAGTGAAGGTGGCATAATTGGGGGTTTCGCCCGACGAGGGCAGTACTTTCATGATGATTTGTGCCGCAATCTCGGGCTTGGTGTGAAAGCTCGTATAGTTCAGCGCCATGGTTGCTGTCAGGGTTGCCAACACGCTGGCTTTGATCCCGTGCCCAACACCGTCGGAAAGCACCAGTACCGTTCGTCCCTCTTCTTTCACTAACCTCGAAATGAAAATATCCCCGCATACCTCCTGCCCCTTTGGGCGCAACTGCTGGAGATCGATCTCTGTATGGTACGATTGGCTCATGATACGAGTTTAGTTTTCTTCATCAACACTGTATTTTTGCGATTCGATGATCGAATTAAGAAGCTCTTCGGTTTGGGCTGCATTCTCGCCGAGCAGGTAAGCAATTTGCTGAACGGTCTTCATGTTTTTGCGGTTTACCTGTCGGGCACGTTCAATAATCTCGGCCCGTTCGAGCATTGGCGCCGATAAATCGCGGATTAAAGCGCCGGCAATTTTATGTTTGTGTATGGTTGCGATTTCAATCGCCAACAATTTGTTCTGATATTTAATATCTCTGTCGAGGCGGCTTTCTCCCGACTCAAATATCAAGCGAAACATATCGACAATGATTTGTGGAACCAGCATGTCGAGATCGGCGCCCTTCAACCCGGGTATGGTTTCGTAAAGTTCTTCATTCTCTTCACCAATCATTCGGGCAAATCCCAGGTTGCTGTCGATAATCTTTAAATCATTGTTTACAATTACTATTCCGGCCCTGATTTTCTGAAGCATGGTTGCCGAAATCAGCTTTTCTGCCTCCGATTCTTCTAACTTTGCTTCAAGCTTTTTTCTTTCGGTAATGTCAATGATGGAGCCAATAATTCCGGTTTCATCCGAATTGTTCAGTTTCAAAGCAGCTTTATTCACTATAACACTCCTGATTTCACCGGTAGCGTATTTGATGGTTGTTTCATAAAACTGATCGTTTTCCGTTTCTAAAATCTCATTGTCCTTCATTGATAATACATCAGCCTGTTTGAAAGGCATGATTTCAGCGGTGGATTTTCCAATCAGTTCTTCCTTCGGTTTGCCTGTGATACGGGCAAAAGCATGGTTGCAACTAATAATCTTCCCGTCGTTTGTTCGGCTAAAAACCGGGATTGGCAGGGAATCGATACTTTGATCGTTGATTTCCGAATGATTGTTATTTACCTCTTCAAAAATTGGCCTGGACATACTTTTTCTTTTTGGTTGTAATCTGTCAGAAAAATAGTCAATCGAGAAGTCATTATCAATAACGTTGTTAATTTTTAAACAACTGGATAAATTAATATGATTTTCGTATTTTGTACTTAACAATGATTTTGCATATTTGCACCCTGATGGAATTGCTGAAAATATTAGGTTTAATTACTGAATATTAATGATATACAGATTTTATTTTTCTTATTTGTAATTTCAGGATCGACCAGGTCTCATTTATTTTTAAGTTTAAATTTTAAAACGGATGAAGTTATCTTTGATTGTAGAATTGTTAGATGCACGTTTAGTCTCAGGAAAAATTGAAGGGGAAGAAATTGAACGGGGCTTTTGTTCCGATTTGATGAGTGATGTTTTGACCCTTGAAACCGACCGGATGTTATTAGTAACGGGCATGGCTAACCTGCAAACAATCCGTACTGCTGAGATGGCAGATATTCATTATGTTTTATTGGTCAGGAATAAAAAGGCATCGAAAGAAATGCTTAATTTGGCTGCTGAATCTGGTATTGTTCTAATTGAAACTGCCATGTCATCATTTCGGTGCTGTGGCATTCTTTATGGAGCTGGTTTAAAGCCGGTTTATTAAGGTATGGTCAGATTAAGATATGAAATAGAAGGGGGTAATTTCAACCGGGCAGGAAACGCTTCAAGCAATGTAAAGAAGGTGTTGAAGCAGTTGAATATTGATCAACGGCTGATAAAGAAGATTGTTGTTGCCCTTTACGAAGCCGAGGTTAACATTGTAGCCCATGCTTACGAGGGGGTTGTTGATGTGGAAATATCGCCTTCACAGATTAATTTGATATTGAGGGATAAAGGACCGGGAATCCCAAATGTTGACGAGGCCATGAAAGAGGGTTTTTCAACAGCCTCGCAAAAAGTGAGGGAAATGGGGTTCGGCGCCGGAATGGGGCTTCCTAATATTAAAAAGAATGTTGATTTGCTTGAAATTGAAACAACTGTTGGGGTTGGAACAACTCTGAAAATGACCAAATTCTTCAACGATGCAACCGAGTGAAACATTTCATCATGCGTTAAAGGTCAGCGATAAAAAATGTATTCGTTGTACACACTGTGTGAAAGTATGCCCCACTGAAGCCATTCGTATTGTTAATGCGAAGGTTGAGATATGGGAAGAACGTTGTGTCGATTGTGGGGAATGCATGCGTGCATGTCCTCATAAGGCCATTAGCATTGAACACGATGATTTGGAATTAATTTGGAAATATCCCTACAGGGTAGTTTTATTCCCATCGGTATTTCTCGGACAATTCCCCGAAAAAATAACTGAAAATCAGGTTTATGCTTCGCTTCTCGAAATTGGGTTCACTCATGCGTATGAGGTGGAACAACCCATCGAAGTATTAAAAAACCAACTTCGCAAATCGATAAAAGCGAACAAATCCGAAAATCCCGTTATCTCTACATTTTGTCCGGCTATCGTGAGGTTGATCAGGATCAGGTATCCTTCGTTAACCGAAAATATAGCCCGCGTGAAGGCACCCCATGACCTTTCTGCCCATTGGATATTAAACCAGTTTGCTGAAAAAGGGATCGATCCGTCTGAAGTTGGGATTTTTTATGTAACACCTTGTGCCGCTAAAATTACTGCCGTTAAGAGTCCTCTGGGTGAAAAAGAATCGATTATTACCGGTGTGATCAATCCAAAGCAGTTGTATAATAAGGTGATGGCTATTGCCGAAAAGGTTGAGCCTATCGATAGTTCCGATCTTCGTAAAAATCTCACCAAAGAGGGAATTCAATGGAGTTTGACACATGGCGAAACATGGTGGCAAACCAAACGTTCAATTGCAGTTGACGGGATTCATAATGCCATACGGTTTTTGGAACGGCTTGAAAACGGACATGTACACGACATAGATTTTCTTGAATTACGCGCCTGTGACCGGAGTTGTGCAGGGGGGATTTTACTTTCTCAAAACCGATTTTTAATTGTTGAACGGTTGAAAAGCAGGGCGAAAAAATACCCGTCGTCCGAGAAAGTGGCATGGCTTGGAAACAACAATTTCGATGAGCTTGAAAACATGATGGTTACTGATGAACTTTTGCCACGTCCGATGTTGCGTTATGGCAGCGATATGGCAAAAGCGATCGACCGAATGGAGAGAGCGCGAAACATAATGTGCCACCTGCCGGGTATCGATTGTGCCGCTTGTGGTGCACCTACCTGTCAGGCGCTGGCTGAAGATATGGTGAATGGTAAGGCCCGGATGTCTGATTGCATTTTTATTCAGCAACTCTGGCAAAACGACGGCAAAATAATGCCTCAGCGAGCATTTGATCGTATGGAAAAAAAATGGGGCGTAAATCGTTTCGACCCCGATTGTACAAAAAAAGGAGCAAAAAATGAAGGTTTCTGAATTGATAGAAAAACTCGGATTAACGGTTTATACCGGTTCCGTAGGATTGGATAATGAAATAACCGGTGGTTATGTTTCCGATTTGCTGAGCGATGTGATGGGCAACGGGAAAGAGGGAAATGTATGGATTACCTTACAAAACCACATGAATGTGATTGCTATTGCCTCGTTGAAAGAGATGGCATGTGTTATTTTGGTTAAAGGTATTGTGCCGGTGGCTGAGATTGTTGAAAAAGCCGTAGAAGAAGGGGTCCCTGTTTTAGGAAGCAAGGAAAATACGTTTGAATTGAGCGGGAAAATTTATCAGTTATTGAAATAAATGCGAAAATTCAGGGCCGATCTGCATGTTCATTCGGTTTTATCTCCCTGCGGAAGTTTGGAGATGAGTCCCGGGAATATTGTACAATCAGCTTTGAATGCGAAATTGGATATCATTGCCATTACCGATCACAACAGTACCAAACAGGTTTCTATTGTGAAAAGCATGGCTGAAGACCGGGGTATTTTTGTTATTGGCGGGGTCGAAGTGAATACGGCTGAAGAGGTACATTGTCTTGCGCTTTTTGAAACGGATGAACAACTTGCCGATTTTCAGGATTATCTTGACCAGCATCTGCCCCCCATTAAAAACGATACGCAAAAGTTTGGCTATCAGGTGGTGGTCGACGAGTTTGAAAATATTGTGGAAGAAGAAGATCGGTTGCTGATTATCGCTCTTAATGCAGGTATTGTTGATGTTGAGCGGAAAGTTCACTCACTGCGCGGGCTTTTCATTCCGGCGCATATCGACAGGCCATTTAACGGGATCATTAGCCAGTTGGGCTTTGTTCCAATAAATTTAAAGGCCGACGCTTTTGAATTGAGCAGACGAGCACATCTGTCTGATTGGGAAAATAACACAAAATTACCGGCTGATCCGGTTTTCATCCGAAATTCGGATGCTCACAGGCCCGAAGATGTTGGAAAACAAATTTCTATTTTCGAAATGGAAGAAATTTCATTTTCGGAAATCAGAAAAGCCTTGAAAAGTGAAGGGGGTAGAAAAGTGATTGTATAAGCCTCTCCCCAACCCTCTCCCAAGGAGAGGGAGTAGGGTAGAGTGTAATTAAAAAGATTAAGAAGAAACAAATAATGTAGTACCAAATTCTCCCCCTTGGGGGGAGATGGCGATAGCCAGAAGGGGCTTGTTTTTTTATGAAAGAACTTTCATTACATATTTTAGACATTGTTCAGAATTCAATTTCAGCTGAAGCTAGTAAGATTGAAATACTGATTGAGGAAAATATTTCTGAAAATCAATATGTTATTTCTATTACTGACAATGGGAAAGGCATGGACGATGAAATGCTTAAGATGGTAACCGATCCGTTTTTTACCACCCGTACCACCCGGAAAA
>Ga0209800_10004048_pt1 | contig 11120 bp, 10 predicted proteins | sample Higcelweek8metaG_FD_187174 | JGI IMG/M metagenome (GOLD analysis project Ga0209800, IMG submission 187174) | Freshwater pond sediment microbial communities from the University of Edinburgh, under environmental carbon perturbations - High... | ecosystem: Environmental > Aquatic > Freshwater >... | reverse complement strand
AGGTTGACTTTTCCGGGCAGTCATGAACCAACCCGAGGGGAAAATCATGATCGTACAGAATCTTTACCACGCCAATCTCAAAATCAACGCCGAAGGAACGGTCTCGCTGGAAAACGCCTGGCAACTGGCCCGTTCCGAACCCGCCGCGGAACTCGAAACCCAGCTGGACGAGGCGCGCGCCTGGGCCGGAAAAATCGGCGACCCGTTCCGGATTCCGGCGGCGGACGGCTCGTTCGAGTTCGCCGAAACGCTCCTGGTTTCCGGAATCGAAATCAAGCCGATCGACCTCTCCGTCTGCCGGGTGACCTTCTCCGGAACGGAATTCTCCGCCGACGAAGAAGGAACTCCGGTTCCGGCCGCGCTCGGGGCGGTTTCGGAGACCCGCGCTTCCGACGGTGCGCTCCGCCGCAAACGCACCTTCCGCGCCCCGGCGACGCTCGCCGCCGAACTCATCCCCTCCCCCGGCCAGGTGCTCGACTGGGAGAGCGCAGCGTTCGTCTGCGAAAGCTGCACGGTCACCACCTCCGCGCTCGCCGTCGAATTCGAAGTCACCGCCCGCGAAACCACGCTCGCCGCACTCGGCCTGTCCACTCCGGGCCTCGACGCCGACGGGTTCGAAACCCGCGAAGCCGCCTGGTTCGTCGCCGCCGCCGGCTACGAAGCCTTCGCCGCGCTGCACCCCGTCGGCGGAGCCGAAGCCTGGGCGGGGGAACAGTTCCTGCTCACCGCCCTCGAAGCCAAAGCCGTCGGGAAAATCGGCTACGAAGTCACCCTCAAAACCCGCAAGGCGGAAACCCGCCGCATTTCGCAGGTCCGCACCGAGGAGTTCGCCGGAATCGCCCGCTCCGGCGCGGTCCTGCGCGAAATCGTCTGGAAGGCGCGCTGGCGGGTGCTGGCGGCGGACCTGCCCGGCTTCCTGATGCTCACCGGCACCGCGCCCGCCGACTGGGCCGAACCCGGCTGCCTGATCACCAAGGTCACCCCCGCCCGCCTCACCGACCTGGAGTACGAGGTGAACATCGAAGCGCAGCACAGCGGGAATCCGGGGCTGTTCGATCAATATTCGACCGAAGACCGTTCCGGGCTCGACACCCGCACCGACGTCGCGGTCGATATGGCCGATTTCCACATCACCGCCGAAATGGCCGGATACAGCGAACTTCCCGACGGCCAGTTCCTGCCGATTCCGAACTGGAACGCGCTGCTCGGCTGCCCGTTCCAGAGTGAAACCAAGCTGCCGGAATCGATGATCGAGAAGACCGTGCGCTGCCTGGTCATCACGGTCAGCGTCTACGTCTCCGGCCACGTCGCCGCGCAGATCGGGGACCTGGCCGACTGGGCGGCCACCCACCGCTTCAACGGCAACGTGGCCGGAATCAACGGCTCCTACCTCAAGATCGCCCAGCATTGCAAGGAAACCTATAACGACGTCGGGCACATCTACACGCGGATCACCCGCAGCTACCAGAAGTCACCGGTAGGCTTTACCTGGAGCGGAAATTACTGGGAAACCTACTGACATGGAGCGGATTTTCCGCAAAACCCCCGCCCAGAAACGGGCGCTCGGACTGCTCGGCGGAAAAAGCCGCTACGTGCTGCTCTTCGGCGGATCGCGTTCCGGGAAAACCTTCATCCTGGTCTACGCGCTGCTGGTGCGCGCGCTGCGGGCGCCGGGCAGCCGCCACGCGATCCTGCGACTCCACGCCAACGCGGTGCGGCAGTCGGTGCTGATGGATACGCTGCCCAAAGTGGTGAAGCTGGCCTTCCCCGGGCTGCGCTTCGCCGAATCGGCGCGCGACCAGTTCATCCGGCTGCCGAACCGCTCCGAAATCTGGTTCGGCGGACTCGACGCCGGGGAGCGGGCGGACAAGATCCTCGGCAAGGAGTTCAGCACGGTTTACTTCAACGAATGTTCCGAAATCGATTACGAGGCGGTCAACACCGCGCTTACCCGGCTCGCCCAGAAGACGGAGCTGGTCAACAAGGCGTACTTCGACTGCAACCCGGCGGGGAAGTCGCACTGGAGCTACAAGCTTTTCCTCGACAAAATCGATCCGGCGACGAACCTGCCGGTGCCGTTTCCGGACGCCTACGCCTCGATGCTGCTCAACCCGGACGCCAACGCCGAGAACCTTCCCGCCGGTTACCTGGAGGAGACGCTGGCCGGACTCACCGACCGCCAGCGCGCCCGCTTTCTCGAAGGCGCCTGGTTAGACGACATCGCGGGGGCGCTCTGGACGCAGCGGCTGATCGACCGCAACCGGGTTCCGGAGCCGCCGGAGCTCGAACGCATCGTGGTGGGGGTGGATCCGGCGGTGACCGGGAATTCCGCCAGCGACCTGACGGGGATCGTGACCGCCGGACGCTCCCGCGACGGCCATTACTTCGTGCTCTCCGACGCGAGTCTGCGCGGCCGCCCGGCGGAGTGGTCGGCGGCGGTGAACGCCGAGTACGACCGCTTCCGCGCGGACCGCGTGGTGGGCGAGGTCAACAACGGCGGAGATCTGGTGGAGACGGTGCTGCGGCGGCTGAATCCGGACCTGAGCTACCGGGCGGTGCGGGCGACGCGGGGGAAGATCGCCCGTGCCGAACCGGTGGCGGCGCTGTACGAACAGGGGCGGGTGCACCATGTCGGGCGTTTTCCGGAGCTGGAGGAGGAGATGACCGGCTTCACGTCCGCCTCGACGAAGAGCCCGGACCGTCTCGACGCGCTGGTCTGGGCGGTGACGGTGCTGAGCGAGCGCCCGTCCGGCCCCCGCCTGATCACGGCGTAATCGTCCAGAAAATCGCCATTTTCTGCACCGCGCGACTTGAATTTTCCGGAATCGGGAGTACATTGATAAAATGTGATCCACATGGTGGTTGTAGCTCAGTTGGTTAGAGCGCCTGGTTGTGGCCCAGGAGGTCACCGGTTCAAGTCCGGCCTACCACCCCATCCTCGTCGCGGGGTAGAGCAGTGGCAGCTCGTCAGGCTCATAACCTGAAGGCCGTTGGTTCGATTCCAACTCCCGCTACCATTTAAATTTCAGCCGTCCGAATGGGCGGTTTTTTTCTTGCCCGGAAACCGCCAGAACGCAAAAGCTTTATATATCTTGGTGCAGCATAAAAAGCAGAGAGAAAGTTGCAATTTAAAACTTCAACTTGAATTTTGCAAAATCTATATTATCTTACCTTAAATCAATGAATTATAATAACGAGAGGTAAACGTCATGATACCTCGAATCATTCAATCACAACTTTTGCGGCTATGGAAATGTTATCCTGTCGTCACGATTATCGGCCCCCGTCAATCAGGTAAAACCACTCTGGCCCGAGCGACCTTTCCGGACTTTCATTATGTGCGCTTGGAAAGACCTGATATCCGGAAAATGGCAGAATCCGATGTCAATGCCTTTCTACAGGCGTATCCGGTTCCGGTAATCATCGATGAAATCCAGCGAGTGCCACAACTTCTAAGTTATATTCACGTTTTGGTTTGATTCCGGTAGAAGTTAAAGGTGGAATGACCTGGAACAAGGAATTCTCCAAAAACATCATAAAATTGCGAAAGCTCTCGTCAAAATTTACCGGCGGTTTTGTCGTTTATTCAGGTGATTTGACTCCCGGAATCGATCATGTAAAGTTTATCAACTTCAAGAGTTCCGGCGAAATCGTATCTTGATTCCGTAACTGTCACAGTCATATTGTCAGTATACTCTAAAAATGGGATAATGGAAATCCATGATCGATAATGTTAATTAAATCGGAGAATATAATGGGTGAAAATAAGTTGATCTGTTTAAAAGAAATTACGCAAAAACAAATAAGATTCGGCAACATAAAAACTCGCTTTTCAATAAATTGCCCATACAACTGTGAGTATAGAAAGTCATGCCAAGTACTGGCGGGTCCGTCTCCGGAAAATCACAAGCGCATGAAAAAAGCTTATTCTTTCGATCAATGTGATTACTTATATGGAGAACATGACGATTCTGCTCCAAGCGAATTCACCGATGTAGACGTTGTCGGTAATGATGATATTGCAATAGAATCAATGCAATCAACCATTCATTTCCTGGCATTTCTTGATTCCAAAACGTTGACAATAATTCTACATATCATTCGAAATCGTTACGTTTCCGTTCATCGGTTGGCAAAAGACTTTCAAGTGGCCGATGGTACTATTTTACGGGCGATCTTCACTGCCATCGAAATTCGGCCTGAGTTGAGATATTTTTTTGAAAAGACATTAACACAGGTGAAATTGACGAAACGAAATCCATTCCGCAACTCACGCCCCCGCGATTTAACTCCGTTTTTACCTGGATTCAGATAATTACATGTAACCTTAATTCAGTATTTGAAGAGCAATCATAACCTGAATCCGTCCTTATTTGGCCTTGAAAAAACCATCCCCGCTCAATAAAAAGGCCATCCGTTCAGGTCGCTGTGACGGGAAAGTTTTTTCTTTTTGCGGAATCACTTTGAAATTGCCGTCGCCTTGATCTTTGCTCCATATCAGGCGGCGATCGAAAAGCACTTCTCGTTGCGTACTAGAAATCAAGGTTCGAACGGGTGGCGGTTACCTTGCAGTCGTCGAGGCGGAAGAGGTCTTTGCCGGCCGGCGCCACGTTCCCCTTGAAACTGCACGTATCGAAGCTGACCACGGTCGCTTCCAATTGGGAGGCGCGGCTGATGAGATAGATCGCTCCGCCTGCGGCCCCGGCGCGGTTCCCGGTGAATCGGCAGTTTTTGTAGATCGCGTGCGCGCCGTAGTCCTCATAAGTCGCGCCACCGTCAATCCGCGCCCGGTTCGAGCGGAAATCGCAGTCATCGTAGCGGAACACATTGCCTTCGCGGGAAAGCACCGCCCCGCCGTACAGGGCCCGGTTGTTCTCGAAAACAGTGTTGCCGATCGTCAGTTTCCCCTTGGAAAACGCGTAAATCGCGCCGCCTTCCAGCGCCTCATTATCGACGAAACGGCAGTTTTTAATCTCCATGACAAAGCCGGTCGCCGGATCGTTGCCGAGCGGCGCATAGGTTTTCCCGGCCCGATAGGCGAGCAGCCCGCCGCCCTTGCCGTTGTAGGTAAAGCCGTCCGCCTTGCCGTCGCGCACGGTCAGCCCGTCAAGCACGACATTGTCGGCGCCGTACAGCACGTGCGGATAACGGCAGCCGCCGTCTTTCGCCTTGGCGCTCAATATGGTCGGTTTGCCGTCCGCCCGGCGGTCGTCCGGACTTTTCTCCGTTCCGGCGAAACCGCCGTAAAGTTTGACGCCATCATAGAGCGTGAAGGCGGCGATCCGCCCGGCCTGCGCGGATGACGGCGCATAGGTTCCCGAACGAATCCACACGGACGCCTGATGAACGGAGGCCAGGTCGATGGCTTTCTGAAGGTCGGTCATGGCGTTCTCCCACGAAGAACCGTCGTTGGCTCCGGCGTTCGCTTCGGCCGCGACATAGAAAACCGTGCGCTCCGCCGCAACCGCCGAGTTGACCGCCGGGCGCTGGTATTCACCGCGATAATCGATCGCGCCGCCGCACTTCCGGTAGATTTTGATCAGCGTTTTGACCAGGGTCTGATTCTGCAGCGTCGCCCCGTCGAGCGTCTCCTGATAGCCGAGGGCCGTATCGGGAACATTCTTGAGCGCCGCCGCATCGAGCGCCCCTTTGAGGGTGCTGATCGGGATAAAATCGGCGAGCGGAATGGTATGTTCCGCCGGAACGGTCGAATTGAGCACCGCGACGACGTCCTCGTGCCAGTTGTAAATGGTATCGACCGTCGAGTTGAGCAAAATCGGGTCGTTGTTGGCCCCGGTTCCCTGATAGAGCCCTCCCCCCAGGCCGCTGGACGCCTGGTTCCCGACGATCGTGACATTGACCAGCAGCGGCGAGGAGCCGCCGTCGTTGCCGATCCCCCCGGCGCTCACCGCCCGGTTGGACTGAACCAGGCAGTTGAGCAGAATCGGCGACGCGGCGAAGTCATTGTAGACCGCGCCGCCCTTGTCGCCGCAACTGTTGCCGGTGAAGCGGCAATTGATGAAAAGCGGCATGGCCCCGAGGTCGTTGCTGACGGCCCCGCCGCGAATCTGGGCGGAGTTGTCAAGAAATGCGACGTTGATGAACTGCGCCTGATTCGCGGTTGCGTCCTGCACATTGTAGACGGCTCCGCCTTTGGGGGACTCGTTGTTCCGGAACACGCAGTTCCGGACAATCGGGCTGACCTTGAAATTGCGCATGCCGCCGCCGACGGCCATATCGTTCTTTTTGATGTCGGCGGGGACCAGGTGCATCCTGGCTTTGCCGGTCGAATAGGCGTCGCGGACGGTGAAGCCGTCGAGCACGGCGCCGTTGGCCCCTTTGACGATGGTCACGGTATTTTTGGTCTTGTCGCCCTTCCCGATATTGCCGCTCAGGATGGTCTGGTTTTTCGCAATATCGCGCTCTGCAAGCGCGCTTTCCGTTCCGGCGAAGCCGCCGTAGACGGCGACATTGTCCTTGAGTTCGAACGAGACATCGCGGTCGGACGCATCCGGATAATAGACGCCCCGGGCCACCCAGATCTCATCGCCGGACTGGGATTTTTTCAGTGCGCTCTGCAGCGACGGGAACGCGGTCTGCCAACCGAGGCCATTCTGCCCCTCCTTCGCCGCCGCGTTCACATACCATCTGGCCTGTTCCGCCGCGGCGGCGGAACACGCCAGCGCCAGGCCGCCGGCAATCGCCATCCGCCGAACGAAACAAAAGAACGATTTCATCATTTGCAAAGCCCTCCGGTCACCGGTTTTGATCACCCGTCCGCACTGAAAACAACTTCTTTTATAGAAATAGCATCCGAACGGAAATATTCAAACTCCGCACGGATTGATTTCCCGAAAATCGTATCTTTGTGCGGCTATGCGATACCGCCCGACCGTTCCCGCGGCCGGTTCACCTGCCGCCTTGAGACTGCTGTTCCGATGCCTCTGGCGGCGGGGCGGAAAGATATCCGGCGGGGGGAGTCATCTTCAAACAGGAAATGCCCACCAGCATCAATGCGATTCCGGCGCTGAGGCAGAGAAAACTGAACATGTTGTAGGAAAGACAATATTCCGCATTGATGCCTTTGAATTTGATATGCATCCATGAGGAAAAATATGCTTTCTGTCCGGCATCCGCGGGATCGGGACTGCCGAGATTCGTACAAAAATCGATCAACCCCGGCAGATACAGAAAGAGAACGGTGACAAACAGAGGCACATAGCCGAACAGCAATTTGAAATAGATGCTTTTCATCCTCAGACTTCCCGGTCATTATTTTTGATCTTTGAGAACCAGAATATTTTTATCCTGCCGAATTTCAGCTCACATAAAAACTATCTCTTCAAGAATACTCTTGCCGAATCAATGGGAAGCAATGCATAGCGATTGCACAACTCCTGATCGTTTGCCCGGACAACCTGGGCCATGACATAATCAAAGGTCCGCGTCGGACGATAGAGCTCGAAGTCGAATAGATCGACAAATGCCAATTCCATATCTTCCGAATATCTTGCGACCGTCCAGACGACAGAGGAATCTTTATTCTCCCCGATAAGGATATCAACGCTTTCAGTTGCGGGAACAACGATGAATTCGGGAATATTTCGAGGTTTCGCGTCATATTGCCTGGCCTTGGACAAATTCAGAATTCCGTGGGGACGCAATACCATGAGATAAAAGATACGTTCACAGATATCCGCAAAGATATCGCAAAGATCCCAATCGTATTCCCCGTCACGTTCAGACGAGAGATTGTGCCACAGTTGCGTAACGGTATCGCGGTATTGATAAATCGATTGCGAAATATCCATATCGGCGGGAAAGTCATTTTGTTTCATCACAAATTCCGTATCGTTTCAATTATCAATCTTAAAGGATCGGCATCCTGGACGAGGGGTCTTGAGGTCGATATAAAAGTCAAACCTCGTCGGTCCACCAGCTAAGGCTGGTGGATAAGCTTAATTTTTTTCATCAGCGCACCATTTTTACCAACTATGCCATCGCGAATAAATACATAAGATAGGCAAGGACTATTGCGACAGAACCTATAAAGAAGAAGTAGTAGGAATTATAAAAACGAAATATCACCTCTCCTTTTATTGCAGTTCTCTCAGAAAAGCAGCGTACACATTTGACAGTACGAAAAAAAAGGATTGCTAAAAAAAGGATTACCAGAGAAACACTCAGTAAATTAAATTCTGTAAATTGAATGATCCACGCGCCAAGTGCCATTGCCAGAATATTAAACACAATGAATTCAGTTTCAATCATTTTTTGTCCGATTATCGACATGGAGGAACTGCCCCTCTGATATTTATATTTTAGTGACGAAAGCAGCTTGTTCAGCAGGAGATTGAAAAAGATTATAAAAGACGTTAAGATAACGAAACAAAGCTGTTCGAAAAAAAAATAAGTCAGTAAAATCAGGATGAAAGATACAGCACTGAGAACACATAATATTTTTATATCCTTTTTTGTGTTATTATCTTCATTCCCTTTTTCTTTCAAATTTTTCATTTCCCTTTATCTCCCTGATTCATACCTGTCAATAAGTTCAAAATCATTCAACGGACGATCCCAAACCGATGCCGATCTAACATTCCGCACGCTCCTGTTTGCGCTCGCCCAGACCGCTTCACGATATGATGACAGAACGGTTGACGATAACAAAAGTCATTCTGTCTCATCACAAATTCCGTATCGTTTTAAAGGATCGGCATCATTGCCAGCAGGATAAGAACAGCGGCCACGCCGCAAAGAAAACGGACCAGAAAGTGCCTGCACGGAAAATTCAAGCAGAACTCGACCAACAGTACCGCCCAGGCCGTGAAATCACAAGCCATGCCGATTATTTGCCGCACAGTATCAGTTGAACTGATCAGGCGGGAGGATGCGTAATTCCAAACCGTAAAAGAATAAACGATGTACCACAAAGCAATCAGCCATGCCAAATTGACCATGCAATTTGTGATCTTGTGAAGATACCATTTTTTCAGCATCGCCGCAACTCCGTCAGTTTGTTCCAGACAAGATGAGCGCTGTCATTATTCCCGCAAAGGCAGCCAAAGGCATAACTGAAATACATTGAATCCCAGTACCAACATATTTCGCAAGAGTGATCTCCGCGTTGTCAGAAGCAATAAAAATTCCAATATGACTACTTGGCATAGCAGGAAGATGGAGTACCAAAGACGAAAACTCATATTCAAATCTTCCGCATAATTTGTAGTATAGAAAGCAATCGGAGACAACGCCTGAATCATCCAGATCAACACAAAAATATAATTATTATATTGATTGCTTGACCACGATAAAAGTAACAATGACAAAAAAGTAGGAAAGAAAAGGACGAAAAATACAAGAAAATAAAAAAAGAGAGACGGAATAAAGCAAAACGGATTTTCATCTGAAGTCGTGAGAGATTCCAAGAAGGGCATCCCACTATAGAAAAAAATACATACGAATGACAAGATACCCCATATCAATGTCTTCTTATCATATTTCATCTTTAAAACCTTGAGTATAGCCGTAAAATAGCATCGCGCCCCAAAAACAATTGATGCACAGACCAGCTATGATATGCGTTTTAGTTCTTGCCGTCATTATAGAAGTAGCATACGAATTGAGAAAATTCAAATCCGATTCCTGGATTTTCAGCAAATACTGTAGGCTGAAATGCCTTCAGCCCTTTTTCTTTTGACTTCATGAAGAATGGGAACTATATTAAGTTTCGGATGCCAATCATCGACGTAGAGGGGTGCTATGAGGGAAAAACAATTCGGTCTCGCTCTTCTTTTGCTTTCCCTTCTTTCCGCCGGATACGGCGGGGAGATGCGCAGCCTGGGGCGCGGCATCTGGAATCCGCCGTGGGCGCCTCTGCAAATCGCAATCGGGCCGTCTTATCCGCTCCAACTGTTCGGCTCCCGAACGAATATTTACGGCGTCTCGCTCGGAATCATCGATTGTTCCCGCTCGTTCGGGCTGAAAATCGCCGGAGTCGGCGTCAATGAAACGCTCTACGGAATTCAATTTTCGCTCGTTTCCGGCTTCGTCGCCAACCGGGGAGCGAATCTGACTTTTTTCAGTGAGGGCGACTGCAATCAGGCATTCCAGTCCGGCATCTGCAACTCGCTGAACGACAATTGCGGGCTGGTCTTCGGCGCGATGAATGTGCTCCGTAATGACAATTCCGGCGTCATGCTCGGTCTGTTCAATCGGCATTACGGATATCCGAGGACGGAGAAGCAAAAGAAAGAAATTCCGCCGGATCACATCGACGGAAATGTTCTGCAACTCGGGCTGGTCAATATCGCACAATCCGGATTGCAGATCGGCCTATGGAACTACAACCCGAACGCCGCAGTTCCCCATCTGCCGTTTTTCAATTATTCGGAAGCCAGACCGCCGGCGACGATTCCGGCGGCGGCCCCCCGCTGAACGGCTACTGCTTCAGCAGTTCGGCGTATTTGCGGCTTTTGCGCTCCTGGCGCTGGCGCGAGAGTTCAATCGCGGCCAGGCGGCGGGTCTCCTGCAGATCCACCGACGGTTCCGGCAGCTTGATCTTCATCCCCTCCAGCGTCTCCAGGATGATCTGCGAAACCGCCAGGTTGCGGAACCATTTGCAGTTGGACGGAATCGCGAACCACGGCGCTTCCCGGGTCGAACACCGGGTCATCGCCTGCTCGAACGCCTCGACGTAATCGCTCCAATACTGGCGTTCCGGGTAGTCGTTCGAAGAGATCTTCCAGTGTTTTCCGGGGTGCTTCAGCCGCCGCACGAAGCGGCGCAACTGCTCGTTCTTGTCGATGTGCAGAAAGAACTTGACGATCCGCGTCCCGTTGTGCTCCAGCAGCTCTTCGAACTGGTTGATTACCTTGTAGCGGTATTCCAGCTCCTCCGGAGACGCGAACTTGTGCACCCGTTCGATCAGCACCGCCTCGTAGTAGGAGCGGTTGAAGATCACCACCTCGCCCCGGTGCGGCACCACCTTGTGCACCCGCCAGAGAAAATCGTAGGACTGCTCCAGGCTGGTCGGCGTCTTGAACGACTGGACCCGGCACCCCTGCGGATTCATCGCAGCAAACACGTTGTTGATCGTGCCGTCCTTGCCGCCCGCGTCG
>Ga0209800_10004044_pt1 | contig 11132 bp, 3 predicted proteins | sample Higcelweek8metaG_FD_187174 | JGI IMG/M metagenome (GOLD analysis project Ga0209800, IMG submission 187174) | Freshwater pond sediment microbial communities from the University of Edinburgh, under environmental carbon perturbations - High... | ecosystem: Environmental > Aquatic > Freshwater >... | reverse complement strand
AGCCTTCGCGGGTCATTTTCCCGGAATAAGCTATCTGGGAATAGTCCATATATTTCATCCCGCTGTAATACCATGCATTGGTGTTAGTTAGGGCGTTGGGTGCATTGGCGTTTACTTTATCAAGTACTTTAAAAAGAAGTTGATTTACTTCGTCGGAAACAAAACGCCTGAAATCGAGCATCCGTTCAGGAGCTCCATTTACCTGACCTGAAACCGGGAAGCCAATTTCTTCAAATTGATTAATTCTTCTCGACCAGCGTTGGGTTGCCCATGCTGAGTTTAAATTGTCAAGATTGGAATATTTATTCTTTAACCAAGTAATAAATCTCTGCCGTGCTGTTTCAGAATAGGATATAGGTCCATCGCCCGATTCATTGTCAATCCCAAATGCGATTAAAGCAGGGTGATTGGCATATCTTTTTGAGATAGAATCAGTAAAACGTAAAGCATATTTTTGAAAATTCGGGTCGCCTACATCTTCCATATAGCGGTGGTTTGGATATTGCACATCGCCATTTGCATCAACAACATCAATTGAAGAGAATTTTTTGTGCAGCCAAATTGGCGCTGGACGAATGGCAATATCGAGGATAACCTTAATGCCGGCCTTGTTCAACTCGTCCATCACTTCATCGAACCACTCAAAGTCGAAAACCCCGTCAGATGGTTCGTAGCTGTCCCAGGCCAAATGCCCTAAACGGACAACATTAAGCCCGGCAGCTTTCATCAGCTCAATGTCTTTCTTGATTTTTTCTGGGTTTTTATCGTCGTGTGGATGGTAATTGGCTCCAACATACAGTACTTGTGCATTTCCACCTGTTATTGAAAGGATGAAGATCCCGATTGTTATCAATAAATAATTGAATTTTAATTTCATATTGCTACTAATTAGAAAATAAAGAGGCCATCAATTGAAATCAAACCGATTATAAAAGACGGCCTCTACTTGAAACTTAAATTTAATCTAATCACCTAAAAATCTATTTCTTAAAAACTATTATATACAATCCATCCTATCGGATAATTGCAAAACTTTTTATGGATGTACCGATTGATTTTTGTACCGACAAAAAATAGAATCCGCCAGAAATTGTTGATACATCAACAATAATTGGTGAAACTCCGTCAAAATAACTTTGGGAAGATTGTATTTTACGACCACTTTGATCAAATACGGTAATTTCCAAATTTTCAGCAATATCAGAATCAATATTGACGAACAATTGATGGGTTGCAGGGTTTGGATAAAGTTTGATTTCATTCAATCTACTTTTGATTTCGTTTACCCCGTTTGGTTCCGATTTTAACAAAACCGCAGTTGTTGAAAGGGCTGGGACAGAAATGGTAAAAGAGTTTGAAGCCACGGTCACACTGCCTGTTTTCAAGGCATTGTCGGTGTGAGATTTAAACGTTTCGGTTGCAGGCAACGATGCCAATTGAAGCGTTGTGAAATTTCCGTTGTTTATGATAAGCCCATTCAGGTTTACAACTACATTCTGAGCAGCTTTGGTGTCGCGGTTGACGATAATCACCGTTGTTGAGTCAGAGTTCTCGCTCACGGTGGTGTAGGCTGAAACGATGTTTTCGAGCGATGAGGTACTTGAAACGCTATACTCTTTTGCATACCGGCTGAACAGGTGCAACGATTCCCACATCCCTGTAAACCAATTCCACGGAGTAAAGTATTCGACACCGTTGTTGGCAAACGCTCCGAGATGGGTGGCATAAATAACCGAAGCAAGGTTGGGCTCGTCAGGCCCGGGGCTCCATTCGCTAAGACCAAGCGTAATGCCATGGTCGTTTCCGTAATGTTTTGCCAACCAGTCGTTGACGCGTTGGAAGATGTATTCTTTTGTTTGACCATTGTCCCAGCCGCCATTGATTGTTTTAATACCATTTGCCCCTGGATAAACATAGTTTTTATCGTAAAAAACTCGATGGTTTTGAAGGGCATCGTTATTTGTTGGGGCATAAGGATAATGATGAATATCAAATACATCTAAAACCCTTACTCCTGATGCTTTTTCCTCATCGGCACACCGCTTAATGAAATACTCGAACCAGCTATAATAAATTCCGTTAATCCTGATTCTCTCTTCTCCCCATATAAACCATTGCCATTCGCTGGTGGTAACTGGGCCACAAATTTTAATTTCGGGGAACAAGGCACGCGCTTTTTTGGCCACTTCTATGTAGTTGTCCATAAATTCCGAAGCAGGCAGAAGCCCATCAGACATCACATCGTCGTGCGTTCCATTCCATACATCGGCTTCATTGTCCATGTTCCAGTACAGGAATTGGTTATTGTTCAACCCGATGCCCTCAATACCAAACCAATGGTTCAAAATTCCAACGGTGGAATCGGCTGGCCATTCTTCGGTATAAAGTTCAATATCGCCTTCAACCAGGGCTTTGCCATCGGGCTTTGCCTCATTGGGTACGCCGCCGCCAGCTAGATTTTGTCCAACCCCTTGCCACCAATTTGAATTATTATAAGCCCAGTCGTTGAAATTATGATCGGTATTTGAAGCTACCCTGCCAAGCAACTGAAATGCAAACATTCCCTGCATATCGGGGTGGTTTGCCGAAATATTCATTGCGTTTTTGTCCCAATCGTTGGCGTAAACGTTGTTATACCAGTCGGGGTGGCTCGATATTTTTTTTCTCCAGTTGTATTTGGTGGCATTGTTACCCCCGTTCATACGCGACATGCGCAACCCTGCATCTTTATAGAATTGAGCAGGTTTGTCGAAAGAATTGTTGCTCCCATAGATATAGGGCGATACAGCCTTTTTATCTTGATTGGCATTTACAGTTATGGTAACATCTTGCGCTATTGCCATATCTGATCCAAAGCATAATAGCAACAACAACCATGAATACCCATTCAGTTTCTGTAATTTCATATTATTCAATGGTAAATGTTTTTGTCAGAAGGTTTGACCCAAAATTACCTTTCAATATGTACATCCCCTTCTTGAGTCCCGAAAGGTCAATTATCTCATTGTCTTTTCCTTTACTCTCTTGTTGAATCAACATTTTTCCATCTAAAGCTAAAACCTGAATTACCCCAGAGCCCAGGTTTGTGCCAAAATCAATGTGTACATATCGGTTGGCCGGGTTAGGATATATCGTTATCCCACTTGAGGAAAGGCTTTGAACACTGGTTTTGTCTTTCCATTCAAATTCGTACCAGTTCAGGTTTGTGCCTTCCGAGTTAAAAAGAAGTTTCATCACGTGCTGGCCTTCGGTTAGCTCTAATTCAGTGGTATAGCTATCGTAAACTTGCCAGTCGGCAGTTTTGGGGAAGGTTACTTTTTTCAGAAGAACATCGTCGATATACACGTCGAAATCCCCGGCATAGCCTGCGTGCCTGATGGTAAAATTGTAAAACCCTGAAATTGAAATGTCGAGGCTATAGCTTAGCCAATTTCCTATGCCAACATAGCCAACATTTTGGCCACCACCAACATCTCCGGTTGTTTCATTCTGTGTTCCAGACTTTTCTAAATAATCTTCAGCTTCAATTCTGAATTTTTTCCTTACTCCATTTTGCGTAACCGCTACTGAATCGGTCAATTCATCCTGACTATACACATATATTTTTCCCGAACGGTCGGTTTCGGATGGGTTATCGCCATTGCTATTGACCTGCACGGTTGCATTACCAATTCCAGAAGTTGACGAGATGGTAATCCAATCAACCGATGGTTTCAATTCCCAGTTGGTATTGCCTTCAAGCAGAAGTGGCACTGCTTCTCCCTTTTTATTGGTCAGGCTAATATTATTCTTTGAAACCGAGAAGAAGCTTGGCATCGAATTGGTGAAGTTCTTTTGGTATTCGGCAATAATTGCACCTGATAGAAAAACTAATCCAGAATTGTACCCAATGGCAACCTCGTTGGTTGAGTAACTGCAAACCTGATCGAGGTACGATTTTGCTGACAGTTTCGAAGGGTAAGCAGCAGCACCACAATCAGCACCATCGCCCGAAGCCGCACCACCAACCAACATTCCGGGAACAGGATCAACAACTCCATCGGCCACCGAAATACGATGATGAGGATTCATAGGGCTTTTGCTTCCCAAACCCGTTACAAAGCAATATGTTGTGGCATTTTTACCAAGCAGGTAATCGAGCGTAAACAACCCTGCATTATAATAGCTGGCATCGCCTGTAAGCCTGAATGCTTGCATAAACATCATGCCCCAGTTTGCGAAGGCGTTGTTCCCTCCCCAATAGTAAAAGTCGCCCGGAATACGGTAGGGCGAAGAAGGAATGTTGTTTTTTAATCCCGAAACAGACGCTAAAAATTTACTCTTTATCAAATCGATGTTTGCTATTTCGGTAAGCGAGTCTTTGTTTGCCAACAAAGAAAGAAGCGAGAGCGAACCTACTGTAGGGTAGCCCGGAACACCGAACGAAATGTCGAAATTGATTTCGTTATAATAGCTTGAATCTTTTGTGGTAATATACATTTCGGCTGCACTCCAGGTAAATTCATCTTCAAAACCCGAATCGGCATAATCGCCTGTGTTTACACCCGGATAACCGCCCGATGCAGAGGGGTTTTTGAATGCCACATTGGGGTTTTTCTTTGCCCAGTCCCACGCTTTTACGGCCATGTTTAATGATGAATCGGCCAATTGGGGATTGTACTTCTTGTAAACACGGGCAGTCATGGCCATTACAGCAGCAAAATCGAGGGCTGAAGCAGTACTTTTTGCACATACATAGCGGGTTGCTTTTACTTTCGAGGGCATGTCGAAACCGCTAAAGTTAGCTTCAGTAGTTTTATTATAAACGCCGCCGTCTTCGTCCTGCATGGTCATCATCCAATGGATATTGTACAGGGCTTCGTCCAGAATATCGGGGATGTTATTGTTGCTCTCAGGAATGTTAAGGTCGAGCGAATCGTACAGTTCAGGATAGATTTGATAGGCCGAAAGCAACGTGAAAACAGGTATCGCTGAACTAATGATGTATTTATTGTAATCGCCTGCATCGTACCAACCGCCTGGAGTAGAAATTTTGGTGCCTGCTGGTCGTGTTGCTGTAGCTGCCGATGGCAAAACCACTACTTCATTGTCGGGATGACCGGCTTCACGGGCCCATTTTCCACCAAATTCGCTCACAATTGGCATCGATGCCCTGTTGAAATAGTAATACTTCAGAGTTGCCTTTGCCAAATCTGTAAAAACACTTTCCGAAACTTCAAAAGGAACTGATTTGCCCAACCCATCAACAACCAGCACATAGTTACCCGGTTCCGTCATCAGGGTGAAATCGGCCAAACGCACATTTTCGTCCGATGCCGAATAGTACATCGATGGCAACAGTTCTCCCTCGAACACAATGTCCGACAAGTCGCTGTTCATTACTTTAAAACTATCGGTTTGGGCATTTATAACTCCAGCCATCTTAACTGAGTTGGGCAGAAATCCCAGCTGGTTCAACCTAATATCGGTGCTTAGATTCTGTGCAATAGAAAAAAATGAAACAAGAAACAAACAAGCAAAAAGTGCTATTTTGGTCTTCATAAAGATTTGTATTAAAGGTTTTTTAAAGTTTGATAAGGTTCAAAAAGTAAACATCATTTTCGCGGATGGGAAGCTCTTTCGAAAAAACACCATCGGTTTTCACTTTTACAATTTCGCCCGAAATGGGTGTGCCGCTATTGAGCTTTTTGATTTGCTCTACCTGCTGTTTGGTCAGTTGGTTTGGTCTGCCCAAATCGAAATAAGTGGTGTAGGCATCGTTGCAACGGTAGCCCACTTTATACACTTCGAGCGAATAGTCACCCTCTGGCACTCCCGAAATATTCACCTTGAGTTTTCCTTTGTCTTTTGAAGGCAAATCGCGTATGTAATAAACCTGATTGTTTACCGAGTCGCCCGGATGGGTGTAGGTAAAGTCGTAAGCTAACAGCTGTATATCGCCTTTTTCATCTTTACAAGCCCACGACATTTTGTCGTCATTCTTGATTTCAGTTTTTCCTAATTTATTCAGGAACTGGTAGGCATAAAACACAGGTTTGTTGATACCCTGCGTGTTCAACATTCCAAAACCGCCATGAAAAGGTGTAAAGCGTGGAGCCGATTCTTCAAAAATATCGGTGAAAACCCAATACGACATGGACTGTGCAGCATTGCCAACTTGTTTAAGTTTTTGTAACACATAAGCCGCTTCGTGGTAGCTGTCGTGAACGGGGTCGGCAGGAGTATATGAGGCACTCCATTCGGTATAATGCAATTCTAAACCGGGCTTTTTTGATTCTGAAATCTCTTTGCGAGACTGAAGCACATCGCCACTAACGGCAAACTCCTGTGGAGCTAATATTGTTCCAGAATTCCCATATTCATCGAGATAACCCTGGTTCACACCATAAGCATGGGTACTGACAAAATCGATAGGCAGGTTGTTTTTCACACAGAAATCAATCATTTCGGTTTCCCATGCTGCTCCGGCAGTACCGGGTCCACCAATTTTATATGCAGGATTGACGCTTTTTACAGCCTCAGCACTATACTTGTATAGTTTGAAATAATCTTCCATTGTACCAGTCCAGAAGCCGGGTTTAAGGTTCGGTTCGTTCCAAACTTCGAAATACCAGTTTTTCACCTCTTCTTCACCGTACCGATCGGTCCAATGCTGAACAATATTTTTGACCAAAGCTCCCCACTTGTCGTGATCCTTGGGCGGGGTAACATTACCCTTCCACCAGAAAATTGTCTCCTTGCCACTGGCCAGGGCGTTGGGCATAAAACCTAATTCAACAAAAGGCTTGATATCTATGCTCAGCAGATAGTCGAACAGCGCATCGACATACATATAATTGTATTCGGGCTTACCGTTTTTGTCTTCTCTGTAAACCCCCATATCGTCGGTCAAAAGGCCGTGAAAGCGGATATACCTGAATCCGCACTCTTTTTTCACATAAGCAAGCTGCTGCTGCCAATCGGCACGGAGGCCTTCGTTGGCGCGCCCAGCACCCACACATTCGTTGAACATGGTGTTCAAAGCGCCTTTTTCGGCATTAAAATTTACGTTGATTACCCTTTCAGGGGTTTTGGTTTTTGTGGTTTGCGCATTGGCAAAACAGGACAAAAGGCTTGCAAGGAGCAAGAATAAAATACGGGTCATCTCAATTTCTTAGTTAGATTAAACTTTCTCTATCGATTCCAAAGCTATTTATAGTAGTTACCTTGTATCTTGAAAATACTCTCTAAAATCTTTGAGATTCTATCTAATTTGTCTTAAAATTGACATGTTTTCAATGATCTATTATCCAATAGTGCTTTATTGTTTTTAACATTGAGCTAAATTGTTTAACCTAACAACGAATGCGTTTATCAAACATCCATATATCAATTGTTACCGTTTTAGTTGCAGTAATTATTTCGGTGCAGGGCTTTTCTGCTGAACAGGAGAGGTATTTGCATTTTACCGAGATTGATGGCCTCCCCCGGAATATTACCACCTGCCTTGAACAAGACCAATATGGATATTTGTGGATAGGTACTTCAAATGGAATTGCCCGTTTCGATGGAAAGAATTTCTATTGCTATAAAGAATTGTCTGGTGTTGGGGTAATCGATCTTCTTTACGACTCACACGATGTTCTTTGGGCTGCTACCGGTGAAGGGCTCTTTAAGTACAACCGTCTAACAAATTATTTTGATCGGATTGTTCCGGGATTTGTTTCAAAAATAAAGGAAGACAATGGCGAGATCTATTTTTTAATGGTATCGGATATTTATAAGGTTAAGGACAATAAAATCTTGAATATATACCGGGGAAATGATATTTCTGACTTTTGTTTTTCAAAAGAGGGGATTTGGCTTGCTAAAAGTAATGACGGGGTCGTCCTTCTAAGCAGGGAAAGTAGTTTCTCAAAAAGTATCGAGTCATATCTCCAAAATAAATCTGTCGTACTTGTAAGTAAAATAGATGACAAACTATTTGTTGGCTGCTATGATGGTCAGCTATATTCAATTAGCGACAACGGAAAGCCGATCTATATTGAGATAAATAATCATTATCTATTAAAAAAGATTATAAAAATTGACCATGAAATATGGTTGGCAACTGATGGATACGGGATTATTATCCTTGATAAAGATTTGAAAATTTCAAGAACACTGAGCAGAAACTGGAATACCAATGCATCTATCAATAGCAATAGCATTTATGATATATTGTGCGGAAGTAATCATGAGATATGGCTTGCTTCATATGGCGCCGGATTAACATGTATTTTGCCTGATAATTTGTTGTTTAAAAATTTCCTTCCGGAAAAAGGAAATGAAAATGCATTGGTAGCGAACGAAGGGGTTACTGTTTTCGTAAAGAAACCTTTAATCTATTTTGGAACCAACTACGGATTATCTGCCTGGAATGAAAATACAGGTCGGTTTAATAATCTGATAAGCGATAAACTAAGAAAAGATTTAAATGGAACCAAAGTTACTGCGATAACTGTAAGCGCAGATAATAGCATTTGGCTAGGAACCTACGACGGGCTTCTTGGAAAATACAACTCTGACTATCAACTCTTAAAAACATATCATCCAAGCAGTAATGGCCCCGATGAGATGCAACAGATTGTTCAGCTACGCGAAATCAACAAAAGCAATCTGTTAATACTCACACAATTTCATAGCCGCATTCTATTAAATTTCAACACTGAAACCGAAACAACCAGTTTATTCGAATTATATTCCAAGGGCAGCAACATTACCTATTGTTTGCTAAATTCCATTAGAGAAAACCAGCGGGGGGAACTATTAGCTATTATCTCCGATAAAGGATTATTTCATGTGAATTGGAAGAATAATGTTCTGGAAAACAGATTATCGGAAATGAATAAGCAAATCGATTTTTTTATCGCCGATTTCTATCATGATAAAAAAGGTTATTACTGGTTTGCTTCTTCTGCCAATGGCCTGATTCGCATTTCAACGGATGGTAAAAACTATAAAAAGTTTACCGTTAAAGAAGGTTTGCCATCAAACACACTGGTCAGGATCGAGTCCACAGATGATCATTTTCTCTGGATCAGCACCATTTCAGGTATTTTCAGGTTCGATACCGAATCCGGGGAGGCTTTGAATTTTAACCATCGGGATGGGCTTCCGGCCAATGAGTTTTTAGAGAGGGTGTCGGGAAAAACAATCGATGGGAAGATAATCTTTGGTTGTATGGCTGGCTTTACAATCATCGACCCCTCAAAAGTCAATACGGAAGCATCAAAAACCGAAGTCATCATTTCCGATATTACCTTTCAAAACCAAAGCATCCGAAATCCTGAGGGTAAACAATTTCTAAAACAACCACTCGAAGAGACAAAAGAAATAAGGCTTCCTTATAGTAAGAACTCATTTTCAATTCATTTCTTTACGAAGAACAAGAGCTTTTCAAAATATCATAATTACACGTACCGACTGGTTGGATTGGAGAACGAATGGATTTACCCGGGAGAAACCAATTATGCCACTTACACCAACTTGTCGCCCGGGAAATATACTTTCGAGATTAAAAGCGCTGACAAAAGTCAGGGGGGAATCACTACTACGCTTATAATTCACATTCAATCACCCTGGTATTTGCGTTGGTATGCCTTTGGGGTTTATATGATCATCTTTTTCACCATTATTTACCTTTCTTTTTATGCCTTTTTGAAACGCATTGAGCTGAAAAAAGAGAAAGAGATAACAGAAATTAAGATATTGAACGAACACGAACTGACCGAAAAGAAGCTTGCTTTTTTTACCAATATTTCACACGACCTAAAGACTCCATTAACCTTAATTGATGCCCCGGTCAACGATTTACTTCAATCAGACAACCTCAATCCCGATCAGGTTAACAAGCTTATGATTGTTAACCGCAATGCGAAGCGGCTCTATAAATTAATTTCCGATTTGCTCGACTTCAGAAAAATAACTCAAAAGCAATATAAACTGGAGGTTAGAGAAACTTTGGTTTCAGATATTGTAATTGGGGTACACAACGCTTTTAAAGAAGAGTGCAAGAATAAGGCGATTATTTTTAACTGTTCGGTAGACGATGATCTCATCTGTTTTGTAGATGCTGACAAAATTGAAAAGATACTTTGGAACCTGTTGTCGAATGCGTTGAAATTTACCAACCATGGCGGAACAATTTCGTTAAACGTTGAAGAGTCCATCGTTGATGGGAGCAAGAAACTGAAACTGGTTGTTAAGGATAGCGGTGTAGGGATTTTAGAAGAAGACATAACTAAAATATTCGATCATTTTTACAAAGCTTCGAATTCTCAATCCATCAATCAAGGAGGCACAGGAATTGGCCTTTCTATTGTTAAAGAGATGGTTGAAATGCATCATGGCGAAATAAAGGTTGAGTCTGAAATTGGGGCAGGTACAATTTTCACAGTAATTCTTCCTGCTGATAAAGGTTTTTTCACTGAAAATGAAATGGCGGTTCCGACGGAAACAAAACATCAAGTATCAGCGTATGAAAACCTTGACGAGTTGGAGAATAATAATTCAACTGCTCCAATACATAAACAATATAATCTGCCAAAGATTTTATTGGTCGAAGATAATGCTGAACTCAGGAATTATTTAGCCGGCCATTTTGAAAAAAGATATAAGGTTTATACCGCTGAAGATGGTTTGCAAGGTTTAATTGTAGCTAAAGAAATCAATCCCGACATTATCTTAACCGATGTGCAAATGCCAAATATGAATGGATATGATTTTTGTAAAGAAATAAGGCGGAATTTCGACACATCGCACATCCCTGTGGTTATGCTCACGGCAAACGACACTACCGATAATCAGATAGAAGGGCTTTCGACCGGGGCCGATGTGTATTTGACCAAACCTTTCGACATAAAGCTTCTCGATACCGTTTTGAATACCGTATTGGACAACCGACGGAAACTAAGAATAAAATTCATGGGCGTTGAACCAACCGAAAACCTTGAAGAAACACTGCCTCAAAAAGACATCGACTTTGTTGTGGAACTGAACCGGTTTATTGAAGCGAACATGATGAACCAAAGCCTTAATGTTGAACTGCTCACAACCCACTTTGCCGTTAGCCTTGCTCAATTACACCGAAAAATCAAGTCACTTACAGGAAC
>Ga0209800_10004039_pt1 | contig 11138 bp, 11 predicted proteins | sample Higcelweek8metaG_FD_187174 | JGI IMG/M metagenome (GOLD analysis project Ga0209800, IMG submission 187174) | Freshwater pond sediment microbial communities from the University of Edinburgh, under environmental carbon perturbations - High... | ecosystem: Environmental > Aquatic > Freshwater >... | reverse complement strand
CAGCAACTTCCGGAATTTTGGTTTATGAAAAAGGAAATAATTTGCATAATATTGTCAGGCTTGGTATTGGGCTCTATGGTATGTGGCCGAGTGAACATTTAGAGTATTTAAATAAAAAAAGAATAAGTTTAAAACCAATATTGAAATGGGTTACTCACGTAGCTCAAGTTAAAATAATTCCAGCTAATTATCCAATCGGTTATGGGCTTACTTACATTACAAAAAAAGCTACAAAGATAGCTGTAATTCCGCAAGGTTATTTTGATGGATTAACACGATCACTTTCAAATAATGGAGAATTTTTAATAAGAGGTAAAAAGGCAAAAATTATAGGTAGAATAGCCATGAATATGACGGTTGTAGACGTATCAAACATCAAGGATGTTAAAACGGATGATGAAGTTGTCATTTTGGGTTCTCAGGGTAAAAGTAAGATTACTGCTGAAGATATGGCTAAAAAAATGGATACGATAAATTACGAAGTAACAACCAAAATAAGTGCTTTATTGCCTAGGATAATTAGATAGATAAGTTTTGGCTTTCAGTTGCTTTTTAAAGCTTTTTATAGTATTATAGGCCACATGTCACAAGATAGACTTTTAAAACTAGCTTGCACAAAATGTAAGCATACAAATTATTGGACCAGCAAAAACAAGAAACTCGTCACTAAAAAGATTGAGCTTAATAAGTATTGCAAATGGTGCAAGGTTAATACTAAACATAAAGAATCAAAGAAATAAAGCCTCCAATTGGGGGTTTTATTTTTCTATGCTATAATCGTAAACGTTATTTGGGCGGTTAGTTTAGTGGTAGAACAACGGTCTCCAAAACCGTTGGTGGGGGTTCGATTCCTCCACCGCCCGCAATAAAAAAACAGCTTTTGCTGTCTTTTTATTGCGGGCGGTAGCAAGCCAACTGCTTGGCTTGCGTGGAGGAATCGAAGAGCTTTTGTGTCTTTTTGATAAAATTTTATTTTTTCAAAAAGTACAAAAGGTATACTGTCCTCGTAGAGGAAGATATCCTCCACCGCCCGCAGAAAATAAATGAGATATTATCTCATTTATTTTAGGTGAAGGAATCGAAAGCCGGAGGCTGTCGAGCCGAGGCGGGGTCGCGCAAATTTTCAGTAGAAAATTATGTGTGACCGAAAGTGTACTCACGGTCCTCCACCGCCCGCAGTTTGGAACGCAGTGAGAAACTGCGGACGGTAGCAAGCAAACTGCTTTGCTTGCGTGGAGGAATCGAAAGACTTTTCGTTCTCTTGTGCTAACAAGAGCGGAAAGTACCTGACGATGTAATCGTCGATAAGTGTACTCACGGTCCTCCATCTCCCGCAGATTATTTAATGTTTATTTAAAAGACTGTTTTATACCTTAGGATTTTGATATAATAAAAAAATGACAAACGAAAAAGAACGTCCGAGTGTTGGGGTTGCGACTGTTATAATAAAAGACGGAAAAATTTTACTAGGTGAAGATACTCGCAAAGGTAAGGTTTTTGGAGTTCCTGGAGGGCACTGGGAAAGTGGGGAAACTTTGAAGGACTGTTCAATGAGAGAGGTGAGAGAAGAAAGTGGAGTAATTATAAAAAATCTGACTCTTGTTTCTGTATATGATTTTTACCGTGAAGATAAGAACAAGAGTTATGTGACAATTGGAATGAAAGCCGAATATGATCATGGAGAATTGACTAACTTAGAAGAAGAAGGACGGCTCAACTGGAATTGGTATACACCAGAGGAAGCATTGAAATTAGATCTTTTTCCCGCTGATAAAATTTTAATTGAAAGATATCTTTCGGGGATTATTTTTGAGTAATTACAATAAGTCAAAAAATACCGTTTTTTATTAATAAACTGATTCCAAATCTCAACCACTTCACCCGCATTTTTATGAATAAAAATTACAAATATTTAACTAGTATCAGTGTCTTTTTTGTTTCAGTCTTATTAATTTCTAATATAGCTTCAACAAAAATTGTAGATTTAAAATGGTTCATCTTTGATGGAGGAACTTTACTTTTTCCCTTGAGTTATATTTTTGGTGATATTTTGACTGAAGTTTATGGTTACAAAAAAACCAAGAATGTGATTTGGTTAGGATTTTTTATGGCGCTTCTAATGTCTTTAGTGTTTATTGTTGTCGGTAAACTACCTGCTTCACCAGACTGGGGAAACCAAAACGCTTATGATTTAATTTTAGGATTAACTCCAAGAATTGTTATGGCAAGTCTGATCGCTTATGCTTGTGGAGAGTTTTCTAATTCTTTTATTTTGGCAAAATTAAAATTAAAAACTTCTGGCAAAAAGCTTTGGCTTCGAACTATTAGTTCTACTATTGTTGGGGAATTAATAGATAGTGTTATTTTTATCGTGGTAGCATTTTGGGGAATTTTGCCGAACTCTTTATTGCTGTCTCTAATAATCTCTAACTATATATTTAAAACAGCTGTAGAAATAATATTTACTCCGGTTACTTATAAAGTAGTTAAATTTTTGAAAAAAGAAGAGAATGAAGATTTCTATGACAACAACACCAATTTTAATCCTTTTGCCAAGAATTAAGGTTACTTATTTTAAAAACTTTTTAATCTCTTTTATTACCTTATTTTTATCTGAATTTTTCCTCGGATCTATCCAAATAATATTTGGATCACGTTTGAACCAAGTTTTTTGGCGCTTTGCAAAATGCCAAATCTCGGTATTTAATTTTTCTATCATTTCTTCTTTTGTTAATTTATTTTGCAAATATAAAGATACATATCTATATTCAAGTCCAAGAGCTTCCATTCGTTTCCAAGAGATTCCATTTTTATGTAAGTTTTCTACTTCCTTAATCATTCCTTTCTTAATGCGAGTAAGTAGGCGAGTTTTGATTCTTTCTTTCAAAACCTCAGGTGGCAATGTAAGACCTATACATAACACTTGTCTTGCGGGTGTAGGACTGTCCTGCACTGGCTTGGGGACTTTACCTAAAGATTTGGCGATTTCTATTGCCCGAATTAAACGAACTCCATTTTTTGAGTCTATATTTTTTGCACGGTTTTTATCTAATTTTTTCAATATCTCGAAAAGTTCTTTAGTTGTCTTTTTTGATAATTGTTCTCTAAGTTTTTTGTTAGGTGGGACTTCAGGGAAAGATATTCCTTTAATAATGGAATCAATATAAAATCCTGTTCCGCCACAGATTATTGGGGTTTTATTCTTGCTGAAAATTTCTTTTATTTTTTTCTTTGCCAATTTTTGGAAGTCGCTTACAGAAAAGACTTTTGATGGGGAAGTTATATCAAGTAAATAATGAGGAACTCCTCGCGCCTCTTTTTTTGTTATTTTTCCAGTCCCTAAATCCATTCCTTTGTATACTTGTCTAGAATCAGCAGAAATTATTTCCCCTTCTACCTGTCTAGCTACTTCAACGGCGAAATCACTTTTTCCGGTGGAAGTTTGACCAAGTATTATGATAATCTTGTCTTTTTCCATATATTTTCTATATTCGCATAAAAATTACTTTTTTGCTACAATCTGATTACTTGTCCCGTTTGAAATTATTGATTACGGGTCATAAAGGATAATAAAAATTTACTAAGATAACTATATTCTTATACAACAAATAATATAAGAATTTCATATGGGATGGGATTCAAATCATTTATTACAAAGAAGGCATTACAAATGAAAGGGGTATCTGCTGACAAGGCAGAAGAGATTGCAAAACAATTGGATGAAAATCCGGGAATAGCTAAAAGTTTAAAAGAGTTAGAATCAAACAAAGAAGTTAAAGAACTTTTTGAAAAAATTACCAAAGAAATTGAAGAAAAGAAAAAAGGAGGATTGGATGAACAATATGCAGCGGTCCTTGTCATGGGTAAATACAAAACAGAAATAATGAAGCATCGTGAAGCTCTTGAACCTCTCATGGGTTTAATGCAGAAATAAAAATAATAGGGAGTAACTTTCGTTACCCCCATGGTTTATAGTTCATTTTTCATTTACATAAGACTTTCGTCTTTGATTGATTGAAGTTTCCAGATTTCTCTGGACAAATTTTCTCTTTCACTTGGCTGGAGATTTAAGATATCCAACTCTGGAGGAAGATCAACGGAAACACCGCTTCTGAAATAGTTAGAAATTTTTTTAGCTGATTCTGGATATTTGTTTACAATCATTCTAATGAGATCATCCATCTTCAACTTTTCATAAATTATCTTTCTTCCTGGTTCTGTGAGGATAGAGTAGGTGATGCTACCATTAATGGCGGAAATAACCTTCATCTTTTCCATATCTAAATGAATTAAATTGTTTATTTAGTTTAATTATATACTCTCAAACATTTTTGGCAACAAATTAGGCAATATAGCTTAGCTCAATCTTATTGTTGTTTTTTAGAATCCAATGAGGGAACTTATTCCACAGATTTGATTGCGCTTTTTGGCATGGATATAGTATAATTGAGCTGTTAGATATTGTATGTCCAATTTAAAAAATTCTTTAAATCTTAAATCTAATGATAATACTTCTAAAAAAAGTATTTATTCTCGTTCCCAAGTTGATTCTTTAATTAAAAAAGAGAAAAAATCTCAGAAAGAAAATCTGGTAAAAAATATTTCTGATCAAACCGAAAAAAATAAAAAGAAAAATAAAATAGAAGAAGTGAAACTTGTGACAACTCCCATAAAAAAGGCGGAGGATTCTTCTGTTGATGACAACAGGAGGACTTTCATGAAAGTTGCAGGTATAGCGGGAATTGGACTAGCTGCTTCAGCTATACTTCCTAAACAGGCAAATGCTTATGTCGCTGGTAGTACACCGACTTCAAATGTCGTAGGGATTAAAAATATAGCAAATGCAAAAATAAATCCAGCGACAGAGGATACACTCGGTTTGGTTAAAACACAAACCGATAAATTAACATTTGATGGAAGTAACAATTTACTAACCAAAAGTGCATCTACAGTAAATAATATTGCTGGCACTCAGATAAATCCAGCAACGGAAGAGACGTTGGCTAATGTCGGTGTCTCTGTTAATGATCAAAGTATTTGGATGCTTCGTAAAATTCTTACTCTTTTGAAGCCGTTAGGAATGACCACTGGTGGTGGTAGTAATAGACTTTCTATCGATATAAACGCGCTTCCAACTTTAGCAACGGTCACAACAGTAGGAACAGTAACAAACTTGGCTTATATAGGAAATGTTAACTCGTTTTCTTTAATGAAAGATACATCAAGAAATGCTTACGCAAATGCAATTAGAGGTAATCTAACATTTACATAATTTATGGCACTTACAAATAATTTAAAAAAAGTCGTAGATTTACCAATTTTTGAACTGTGCAGTCAGGCTCCAGTAGCGACGGCTGCTATTTCTGCAACGACTGCGTCAGACGAACAATCCAGATATATATACTATCTTACAGGAGCTACTTTTTTTAGATACGATTCAGAAAATGATACATGGCAACAATTGGCTGGTCCGATGGTTGCTCCTGTTACAGGAGCAACTCTTAAATATTCGAGTTTTAATGGATTTAGAGGCAACTGTTTAGCTGCAACTACAAATACAATAACTCTTCCAGGTCTTTCGGGAAGTTGTCTTACTGGTCAAACCATTAGAATTACAGCGGGAACAGGTGTTGGGCAAGAAAGGACAATTTCAAGTTGTACGGCTCCTACTGTATGGGATCAAGGAATTGTGACAGCTGTTGGGTCAAGTATTTCAATAACTGATTCCACCAAAAGATGGGAAATCAACCAGTATATTGGGTATCAAGTTAGAATTATTTTCAATACAGGACTTTCTCAAGTTAGAAAGATTCTATATAACGATGCAGCGAGTTTATATTTCTATGATGCCAATTATCAACAATTAGAGACTTGGAACAATACATATTTTTCAGCGACTACACCTTATGTAGTTCCTGTAGCAACGGCCGGTGCTCAAGCTCACTATATTATAGAATCATGTGATGCCACTATAAGTTCAAATTGGGATACTATTCCTGATGAGTCATCTTCTTTTGTCCTTTTCTCTGGTGGAATTGTTCTTATAACAGCGGCAGCGGCAGCTCCTTGGTCTTCTTTGCAATATTATGATGTTTTATCTGATACTTGGACTGTTAAAACTGCACTCGGTGGATTATTGCTGGCAGCCTTAGGAACAGATTTTAGTTTAGAAAGAACAGGAAGAGCTGCCGGGGCTTTTGCAACTGGGACAGCAACTTCTGGAACGGCAAAAACTTTGGTTAATACAAGTGCCGCGATGACGGTTGATTATTACGTCGGGTATCAAGTAAGAATCACTGCTGGAACAGGAATTGGTCAAAAGAGAAGAATTGTTGCAAATGGTACTAATTATTTTGAAGTCTCAAGTGCTTGGACAACTATTCCTGGTGCAGATTCTGTTTACGAAGTCTATGGTGATACAGATAAGCTTTATTTATCTGGTAATGCCTCATCTCAATTGTATGTATATCATATAGATAATGACTTCTGGACTTCAGGAGAAGAAGTTGATAATGGACAAACGAGGAATATTTCTGTCCAATATCCTGGACAAGAAGCATATGGAGTTACGACTGCAACAAGAAATACCGGAGGAATTACATCGCTAGATTCGACTCCTACGGCTGGAGGAACAGGATATGCAGTAGGAGATTTATTTAATATTACAACTGGGGGTACTGTAGGAAAAGGAAGAGTAGAAGCAATCAGTTCAGGTGGTATTGTGACTTCGGTTTCTCTTTACTCTGCTGGGCTTACTTATACAACAGGAACTGGAAAAGCTACGACAATTATTTCTGGTGCTGGTAATAATGGACTAACTGTGAATATTTTAACTGTTGGAGTTGTTGGAAGGATTACAACAGCAAGTAACACCAACCTCTATAAAGGGGATCCTGTGACGATATCAGGTTGTACCGATTCTGCTTGGAATACTACATACAATATTTTAACTATAGATTCTCTTACGACTTTTGATATAGCTATTACCGCTGCAGCAACTGCCGTTGCTTCGGCTTCTCAGTCGACTACTGTGATTGTAGATGCAACAAAAAGTTGGACAATAAATGAACATGTAGGACGAATAGTTAAACTAGAAATTGCTGGTCCTTCACCGACGACACAACTTCGTAGAATTACTTCAAACACCGCAACGACTTTGACTGTGGCTACCATTGTAGCTGGAGCTAATGGAACTTCTAGATATTCAATTTGTGAACCTCAATCTTTTGGAAAAGATGAACAGTGGAAAGTTATTACCAAGTCTGGAAAAGGTAGAGCTACTGGAGGTTCTACTTCTACGTTGATAGATAGCACAAAGAGCTGGAACATTAATCAATGGTTAGGATATAGGGTTCGTATTTTTGCGGGAACTGGATCGGGAAGTGAAGTTGCTATTACGGCAAACGATGCAACAACTCTCACTCTGACAACTCCAGGTTTTACTGCTGATACTACGACGAAATATTTAATTATGGATACGTTTGGGACAGCAACTGCAGGAACCACCACGACATTAACTGATACTACTAAAAATTGGACGGTAAACCAATGGGCTGGTAAGAGATTTGTTATAACGGCGGGGACTGGGGCAAGACAGGAATTAACAGTAACATCAAACACTGCAACCGCACTTACTTTTGCTGCTGCGACAGCTCCCGATACAACTTCTACTTATACAATATTATCCTTAGCTTTTCGTTCAAATGGTACACAACTTAACTGGATTTTTGGAAGTACTACTTTAAGGAAGGGCAGATATATTTTCTCTCAGAGAGGTGGAGTAACAAATACTTTTGATATTTTTGATATTTGCGAAGGGATTTGGGATATAACTAAATTCTTTACTCCTCAAAGTGAGACATTTTCTGTTGGTACTATGACCGCCTATGATGGAGCTGACACTTTGTATATTCATAAAGATGCCACGGGAAGAATTTTTGAAATGGATGTCAATACTTTGTGGATAAATGGATGTTTACAATTGACGGATTTACATGGGGGTGCACTTATTGGTAACAGAATGGAAATAGTAACGACGACTGATAATCTTAGATATTTATATATTATGCAGCATACGGGGACTAAGATGTGGAGAGCCTTATTATTTTAATTTAGAATAATTATGAATGTAGATTATTTAATACAACTTTTAGGAAATAGAATAAACGCTTTAAATACCTCAAAGGAACAAGCCTTTTTAATTGGTGATTTAAACCAAATTAATGCTTTGGATGCAGAAATAAATGAAGTGTTAAATACTCTCAATAAATTAAGATTACTGCAAGGTATTTCTCAAACTGCCTCTGTTACCCCTTATACCGAAGCCGAAATAGTTCAGACGGGAATTGAAGCATCGCTCGGTACTACGGCTGCCGCAGTAGCAGCTGCGACAAGTGGCGCAAGTAAAATTACTGTGACTGATGGATCCATTGATTGCCTAGAAGAATACGATATAAGTTCTTATGCGACTGATCCTCTCCATGAAGAAAAAATAAAAGCTATTTTGGCAGAGATGGGAAAGATGAAGACAGCAGAAGAAATTGATGCGTATATTCAAAGTGCTAACCCAGGTAGTCCGGTTACGGGATTAATGGTAGCGGATGCTGTTTTTGAATATGAAATAGATACTAGATTAATGATGGCCATTATGGAACTTGATTCTGGATTTGGGACCTTGGGAGTCGGAGCTAGGACATTTAATCCAGGAAATGTTGGTAATACTGGAGAAAAAGAAAAATCTTATTCTTCTTGGAAAGATGGTGTTCTTGCTGTTGCTGAATGGTTATACAATCATAAATTTGCAGAAGAGGAAGAAGTTGCTGAAGAAGATGATGTTGAAGAAGATAATAGCGAGGAAGAAACTACGACTGAGACGAGTGAATAATTTAATATATTTATTGTAGATTTATGAGCGACTTTCAAGAAGGTATTGCTAAATACTCAGTTTACCTAGAAGAATTACGTCGTAGGGTTTTTCGACTCACAAAGTTTTTTGTGCTGATATTTTTTGTCGGGTTTTTTGTGTCATCTCCAGTTATAAAATTTTTGATAAATCATTTACATATTCCAAATGTAATAATTGCTACAACTTCTCCGTTTCAATTAATAAATCTCTCAATGAGTATCGGTTTCTTTTTTGCTTGCGTGATAACTGTTCCGATTTTAATTTATAGTTTGTATTCATTTTTAAAACCAGGATTATTAAAAAAAGAAAAACGTCTTTTGACTCTATCTGTTCCATTGGCGATAGGATTATTTGTTCTCGGTTTCTTTTATTGTAGCGGGGTACTATATTACGGAGTTAATATGATTGCACAAGTAAACGTAGGACTTGGAATTGCGAACTATTGGGATATAAGTAGTTTCATTTCGGAAATCGTTTTCACTTCTTCTCTATTGGGTTTACTTTTTATCCTGCCATTAGTAATAACTTTCCTTATTCGTTTAAAGGTAATGAGTGTCCAGTTTTTGAGTTCTAAGAGAAAGCATGCTGTGATTGGAATATTCATATTAGTTTCTTTACTTCCACCCACCGATGGGTTATCATTAATAGTAATGGCGGTTCCGTTAGTGTTAATTTTTGAATTGACAGTTTTGTTTAATAAAAGAAAGACAATTAAGGTCGTTTAAATAAATTATCAAATAATTTTATAAAAATATATTATGTTCGGATTAGGGACAAAAGAAATTATAATCATTGCGATTGTTGTTGTGCTTCTATTTGGATCAAAAAGGATTCCAGAATTAGCCAAAAGCCTCGCAGAAGCTGTTCGTCATGTCACAGGAATTTTCAAATCGACTGACGAAGCCAAGAAATAAAAAAGGAATCGTTTTCATTATTAATTTAATTTATATTAAATATTTATGTTTGGATTAGGAACAAAAGAAATTATAATAATCGCAGTTATTCTCGTGCTTTTATTCGGATCAAGAAAAATTCCAGAATTAGCTAAAAACGTAGTTGATGCTTTTAAGCATTTGACTGGAGCTTTTAAGAGTAACGATAGTGGTAAGGAAGAGTCTGGAAAGAAAGAATAATTTACTGTTTGATTTACTCGTGAGATATTTCTGTTTTGTATTTTTATAAAACATATTTTTAGGTTTGGGAGAATAAATTTGTGAAAATCGATAACAATTTAAAAAATAAATATTTTATTTTTTTTCAAAGATTTTTAATTTTTGCATCTTTGTTGTTGATATCAAATAACGCTTATGCGATAGATACATATTTACCTCTAGAAAATATTACAATAGGGGAGTTTATTTATAATGATGATTACACTCCTACGGCTGATGACTGTACCATTTCTATATATAATCCTGGGCTAACAGTAGAAGTCAATGAAGCCACAATGACCGATGAGGGGACTTCGGCAACTACTGGATGGCATTATTATAATTGGGTGACATTGGCTACAGAGGGAAAATACCCTGCATATATAACATGCGGGACTTCTTTAGCCGGAAACCTTTTTAAACTAGACAAATCTTTTATAGTCAAAGCTCCAATAGTAACTGATTCATCAATAGCAGCCGCTGTTGATGTTAATACAAGTTCTGATGTTTCTGCTGCGATAACAGCGATAAATGCTAATACAGATAGCGAGACAGGTTCTTTAGCTTCGACTCTGGCCGCTTTACCTGCAACTATTTGGGGATATACATCAAGAACTTTAACGGCGTTTGGAGCACTTGCAGCTGATGTTTGGAATGATGCATATGCGCCCACCCGTTCTCTCACAACCTTCGGAACACTCGTCGCCGACGTTTGGAACAACACAACCAGAACAATCACAGGAGGATCATCAACAGCAACAAACATGTTAGCTGCTTCAGATGTCTGGTCATACGGTACTCGTAACTTAACCGATGGAACATTAACGACAGGTTCATTGGCACTTGTCTCTAGTCTTTCAGGTTTAGCTACTGCTACAAATGTTACAGACGCAACATCACCACTTGCAACGACAGCACAACTAACTTCCGCAACTTCTCCATTAGCTACGACATCACAGTTAAATTCCGCAGTATCTCCACTTGCTACAGCAGCAGTTCTCGCTGCAGTTAAAGCAAGTACAGATACAATCGACTGGACAGATGTCACTGCTATCCAAAGCAACGTCGCTACTCTCATTACC
>Ga0209800_10004035_pt1 | contig 11152 bp, 9 predicted proteins | sample Higcelweek8metaG_FD_187174 | JGI IMG/M metagenome (GOLD analysis project Ga0209800, IMG submission 187174) | Freshwater pond sediment microbial communities from the University of Edinburgh, under environmental carbon perturbations - High... | ecosystem: Environmental > Aquatic > Freshwater >... | reverse complement strand
TAAATGTTGGATCAGGGAAGAGTTGCTCGGTGAATCGTATCGCAGAAATAATAGGAGGTGGAGTCTCTTCTGTCGAGTCTCGCATCGAACCCCGCGACACCCTCGCAGACGTATCCAAAGCAAAAGAACTTTTAGGTTGGGAATCAGAAGTCAGCTTGGAAGAGGGAATAGAAGAATTAAAAAGATTGAATAATATATAAAAATAAGATGAATCCAAGAGTTAGTATAATACTTCCCACGTGGAATGGTTCGAAATATATAACGAAAGCTCTCGATAGTGTATTAGCACAGACTTTTTCTGATTGGGAGCTTATTATTATAAATGATGGTTCGACAGATAACACAGAGGAGATAGTAGGGGAATATGTAAAGAAAGACAAGAGAGTAAGGTATTATTATCATAATAATAAGGGGCAAGAGCAGTCTAGAAAATATGGTATTGAATTATCTAATGGTAAATATATAGCTTTTATAGATGATGACGATGTTTGGATAGATAAAAATAAAATTGAAAAACAAATAGAATTTATGGATGAAAATTCTGGTTATGTTTTATTGGGAACAGGGGGCATTGTTTGTGATGAAAATTATAATAAAATATCAGGTTATAAAGTTTCAGAAAAAGATAAAGATATAAAGAATACATTTTTATATAAGAATAATTTTATACAATCATCTGTTGTTCTAAGAAAGAATATTTTGTCTAATATTAATTTCTCAAATGAAGAAAAATATAAAGTAGCCGAAGACTATAATCTTTGGCTAAAGATTGGTCTATTAGGCAAGGTTGCAAACATTAATGAGTCAATGGTTATGTATATGTATAGGGAAGGGAATACAAGCTTTAAGAATAAAAAATATATACTTAAAAATAATATAAGAATAATAAAAAATTATAGAAATAAATACCCTAATTTTTTAAAAGGATTAATTTTATCATATTTAAAATACGTTATTTTTTCAATTATGATTGCCTTTTTAGGCCATCATTTTTATTTAATTTTATTTAAGTGGTATAGAAAATGTATAATAGAGTTTTGTTAAATGTTTACTACGAGGTATAATATATTATGACAAAAAGCCATGAAAATTACAAAGAATTAGTCCTCCGTCTTGCAAAGACGGATTTTAAGCTTCGATATCATGGAAGTTTTCTTGGATATGCATGGGCTGTGTTAAAACCTCTTCTTATGTTTACCGTTTTGAATTTTGTATTCTCCTCAATCTTTAATTTTAGAAATTCAGGTACGCCAAACTATCCACTTGAGCTTCTAACAGCCCTACTCATGTTTCAATTCTTCTCTGAGGGGACTACAAATGGTATGAATGCTCTCGTGGCTAAAGCTCAGCTCGTAACAAAGATATATGTACCCAGATGGACTATAATCTTGGGTTCAACTATTAATTCTCTTTTTGTTTTTGGTATGAATCTCATTGTTCTTGCTATTTTCTTCGGTATCTACCATGTAGTGCCTTCTTTTTCAGGAATTATAATGTTTTTAATTTACTCAATATTATTATATGTATTAATAGTATCTTTTTCTTTACTTACAGCACCACTTTTTGTACGGTTTCGAGATTTGTCCATGATTTGGGAGGTCCTAATTACTGTTCTCATGTATGCTTCACCAATAGTCTATCCATTGACAATGATGCCAGAAAAAGTTCAACAACTCATGCTTTTTAATCCTCTCGCATTTATTATTCACTTTGCCAAGCAAGCACTTGTCTCGAATTATTTTACAAATATTTGGAATTTCCTATACTTATTATTAGGAATTATTTTAGTTTTTGTAGTATCACTCCTTATATTTAGGAAAACTGAGAAAAAAGTAGCTGAACATATATAATGAAAAATATAGAACAAAATTCACAGAATATTATAAGTGTAGATAATCTATCGAAAAGATTTACTATTCCACACGATAGATCGACTACTCTTAAGGGGGCATTTATAAATCTTTTCCATAATAGTGGATCAGAAATATTTAATGCATTGCAGGACGTCTCCTTTGAAATAAAAAAGGGGGAGTTCTTTGGAATTATAGGAAAGAATGGAAGTGGTAAATCCACACTATTGAAAATCCTCGCAGGTATATACAGTGCAGACGTCGGTCATGTAAAAGTACACGGGAGAATCTCGCCGTTTCTAGAGCTTGGTATTGGTTTTAACCCTGAGCTTTCAGGGAGAGATAATGTTTATCTAAATGCCACAGTCTTAGGGCTTACCAAGAAACAAATAGATGAGAGGTTCGATGCGATTGTTGCTTTTTCTGAACTTGAAAGATTTATAGATCAGAAGCTGAAAAACTATTCCTCTGGAATGTCTGTTCGCCTTGCCTTTTCTGTCGCCATTCATGCAAATCGTGAGATCCTACTTATGGACGAAGTCCTAGCAGTGGGGGATTCAAATTTTCAGGCAAAATGTATAAAAGAATTTGAGAAATATAGGGATATGGGGAAGACTGTAATATTAGTCTCTCATGATATTGATGTTGTTTCAGAATATTGCAACAGAGCTATGCTTCTAAGAAATGGTAAGATTCAAAAAATTGGAGACACAAAAGAGGTCGTAGAAGAATATAAAAGACAGAACTTAGAAGATAAATAGCATAGTGATGTTTTAATAAAATTAATAATTTAATACAATTATAGTATGTTCAAAGATAAAATATTGTTAATAACAGGAGGTACAGGTTCTTTTGGTAATGCTGTTTTGAAGAAATTTATTGATTCAGATTTGAAAGAAATTCGAATATTTTCAAGAGATGAAAAGAAACAGGAGGATATGAGAATTTTATACAATAATGAAAAGATAAAATTTTATATTGGTGATGTTCGTGAATATAGAAGTATAGAAGAGGCAATGGATGGAGTTGACTATGTTTTTCATGCCGCCGCTTTGAAATTTGTGCCTTCTTGTGAATTTTTCCCAATCGAGGCAGTTAAGACAAATGTTATTGGCACTAGTAATGTGCTAGATGCAGCGATTTGTAAAAAAGTTAAAAAGGTAATTGTTTTAAGTACGGATAAAGCAGCTTACCCTATAAATGCAATGGGAATGACAAAAGCTTTAATGGAGAAAGTTGCTATTGCTAAAGGACGTAATTTAATGAAAGATGATACTATAATTTGTAGGACTAGATATGGGAATGTGATGGCATCTCGAGGTAGTGTTATTCCTTTATTTATAGAACAAATCGAGAAGGGTGGCCCAATTACAATTACAAATCCAGATATGACAAGGTTTATGATGACACTTGATGAGGCAGTGAATCTTGTTTTATACGCATTTGAACATGGAGAACAGGGGGATTTATTTGTTCAGAAATCTCCAGCTGCAACAATAAAAGTATTAGCAGAATCAATAAAAGAATTAAAAAAATCTGATGTTAAAATAAAAGAAATAGGAACGAGACATGGAGAAAAATTATTTGAGGTTTTAGTCACAAAAGAAGAAATGGTAAAAGCTATTGATCTTGATCAATATTATCAAATACCAGCTGATAATAGAAGCTTAAATTATACAAATTATGAGAAGAAGGGGGTGATAGATTTTGATAAAATAAAAGAATACAATTCGCATAATACAAAACAATTAGACGTTACCGAGATGAAAAACATGTTATTGAAACTGGGTTTATTTAAAAAATAAAATGGAAAAGAAAAAAATACTAATTTTAGGAGGAGACGGAATGGCTGGTAGTATGATAACAGCCTTTTTAAGAGAAAAAGGCCATAATGTCCATATAACAACTAGAAATAAAAATAGTAGCACAAGCATTTTTTTTGATGTATTAGAAAATTATAAAGAATTAGAAAATATCATAGCAGAAATAAATCCTCAATTTATTATAAATTGTATAGGAGTGTTAAATCAGTTTGCAGAAGAAAATAAAGCTAACTCCATTCTAATCAATTCATTTTTGCCCCATTACCTTGATTTTTTGAGTAATAAATTAAATTTTAAATTGATACATATTAGTACGGATTGTGTGTTTGAAGGAGATAGGGGAAATTATATTGAATCAGATTTACCTAATGCCTCATCTTTTTATGGAAAAACAAAGGCTCTCGGAGAAATTAATAATGATAGAAATTTAACATTTAGGACATCAATAGTAGGGCCAGATATTAATAAAGATGGAATAGGCTTGTTTAATTGGTTTATGATTCAAGAAGGCAATATAAATGGATTTAGTAATGTTGTTTGGACTGGGGTAACGACACTTGAATTAGCAAAAGCAATTGAAAAATCTTTCAATCTAAATGTAACTGGTCTATATCATTTGGTCAATAATAAAAAAATAAATAAATTTGAATTACTTAAGTTGTTTAAAAAATACACACAGAAGGATGTTGACATCAAGGAGGATGATTCTCATATTAGTAATAAAAGTCTTATTAATAATAGAAAGGATTTTGATTTCAAAATTCCTGACTATAGTGATATGATAGAAGAAATGTGCAAATGGATTACTAATCACAAGAAAATATAATTATATGAAAAAAAAGTTAATGGTAATTGTGGGAACAAGACCGGAAATAATTCGACTAGCTTTAATAATTCAAAAAATGGAAGATTTTTTTGATGTCATTTTTGTTCACACTGGTCAAAATTATGATTATAATCTCAATGAAATATTTTTTAAGGATTTTAACTTAAGGAAACCAGATTATTTTTTAGAAACCCCAGGGAATACTCTAGGTGAAACTATGGGTAATGTGATTTCAAAATCGTATGATGTTATGGTCAAAGAAAATCCAGATGCACTTCTAATATTGGGTGATACAAATAGTGGCTTGTCAGTAATATCTGCCAAGAGACTTAAAATTCCAATTTTTCATATGGAGGCAGGTAATAGGTGTTTTGATTTTAATGTACCAGAAGAAATAAATAGAAAAATTATTGATCATACAAGTGATATTAATTTGGCATATACTGAAAATGCTCGAAGGTATCTAATTAATGAGGGAATAAAAAATGATTTCGTATTTGTGACAGGCTCTCCAATGGCTGAAGTTTTATCTAAATTCAGGGGTCAATTTAATAAGTCTGATATTTTAGAAAAATTAAAAATTGAAAATGGTAAGTATTTTGTTGTTAGTGCTCATAGGGAAGAAAACTTGGATATTGGAAACAGTTTTGAGATATTAGTAAATTCCTTAAATAAAGTCGCTGAAGAATATAAAATGCCAATCATTTTCTCTACACACCCTAGAACAGCTAAAAAAATTAAAGAAAAAAATATTAAATTTAACAGTTTAATTAAAAATATTGAACCACTAGGATTTTTTGATTATATAAAATTGCAAACAAATGCATTTTGTACTTTATCTGATAGCGGAACAATATCAGAGGAGGCTACAATTTTGAATTTTCCAGCTGTTTCAATGAGAACAAGCTCAGAAAGACCAGAAGCTCTTGATGCTGGAAGTATTGTACTAGGGGGGATTGACAAAGTTAATATGCTGAATGCTATTAAAATTGCAGTAAAAACACATGTAAATGGAATGAATAACCCAGTCAAAGACTATCAAGATTTAAATGTTTCAAATAAGGTAATAAGAATAATCCAAAGTTATACAGATATAGTAAATAAAAGAACATGGAGAAAGTAGAAAAAATAAAAAACCCAAAAATAACAGTTGTAACTCCTACCTATAATAGAGCGAATTTTATTATTGAAACGATTGAAAGTGTTTTGAATCAAGATTTTAAAGATTTTGAATATCTTATTCTTGATGATGGATCAACAGATAATACAGAAGAAATTATTAAACCATATCTTAAAGATAAAAGAGTTCAATATTTAAAACAAGCAAACGCTGGTGAGGCGGAAACAGTTAATTGGGGTTGGAATTTGGCAAGGGGAGAATATTTTACTCAAGTGAATTCGGATGATCCTATTTTACCAAAGTTGTTTTCGGTAATGGTTAATTGTCTGGATAAGAAAAAAGATGTAATTGTTGCTTATCCAGATTTTTATTTTATAGATGAGAGTGGAAAAATAATAAAAAAAAACAAAACTCCAGATTGGAATTTTATAAATGCCTTATCTAATTATTCTTGTTACGCTTCATCCGCTGGAACATTCATAAGAAAAACAGCTTTTGGTGATTTAAAAAAAATTAAAAACTCAAAATATAGACATATTAGTGATAATGATATGTATTGGAGGATGGCTCTTAGAGGTAAGTTTTTTCATGTGTCAAAATTTTTGGCAACATGGAAAGTCCACAGTGAAAGTATTTCAGTTGAAAGATATAAATCTATTCCCGAGATACAAAATTGGTATGAAGAATATTTTTCTCAAGAAAATCTTCCTAATGAGGTAAAAGAAATCAAAGAAAAGGTAAGGGATTCTATTTGTAAATATTGTATCGATTTAATCGGGAAAAGTGTTTTGACCAACAAAAGTAATTTAATAACAGAATTTTATAATATATTTTATAAGTCGAATATTCTTCAAATAGGAGATAATGATTTGATTGGTAATAAATTTAATGGTCATGACTTGCATTTTTATTTAAATAAAAATGGCTTAAAAACAAAACATTTAGTGTGGAACAAAGAATCTTTTGACGCGGAAACTTTTGAAATAGCTAGAAATAAATTAAATAGAAAGGAAATTTTTAATTATACTAAACTAATTCAGAGTCAATATTCTACTAACGGGTTGCTAAATCCTCTTTGGTATGATGTTTTATATGACCCATTGTTTCTTAATTCAGATCTCATTCACTTTCATTTAATTCATAATGGATTAGTTGACTTGCAATTATTACCATTAATGTCTCGACTTAAGCCAATAGTTTGGACACTTCATGATCCTTGGGCTTTTTCAGGAAAGTATATTGAAGAGCTTGAAGACAGTGCGTTGAGTTTTGAGTTGAAAAAAACTGCTATTCAAAATTCAAAAATTGAAGTAATTGTTGCTTCAAAATTTATGCTGAATCAGATTAAAGAATCATGCATATTTAAAGATAAAAGTATTCATTTAATTCCTTTTGGAATAAACCAAAATATTTTTAAAAGATTAGATAAAGTTGATATAAGAAAAAAGTTTAATATCCCATTAGATTCACTAGTGATATCTTTTAGGAGTGATAATAGATATCGAAAGGGGGTTGATTATGTTGAATATGTTATTGAAAATTTGAAAACAGATAAAGATGTTTATTTTATTTCATTTGGAGGTGGAAGTTTTTGTAAAAAAAATATATTTAAATATATAGAATTTGGTTGGATTAAGGATGATTTATTAATGGCAGATATATACAATGCTTCAGATATATTTTTGATGCCATCGACATTAGAGGCTTTTGGAATGATGGCAATTGAATCAATGAGTTGTGGTATTATGCCATTTGTTTTAGATGGAACATCATTGCCAGAGGTTGTTGATTCTCCAAACTGTGGAATCTCAGTGAAAAGAGATAAAAAAGAATATCTTAGAATTGTACAATATTTTATTGACAATGAGAAAGAAAGAAATGATAGGGCAGATAAATGTCTTGAATTTGCTAAGGATAAATATAATTGTGATATCTATGTTAAGAAAATAATTAATGTATACAATGAAGCAAAAAATAAATTTAAGATATCGAATGAAGATATACAATTAATTAATCAATTAAAAATGCATTCAATTTTTGAATTAAATAATAAGGCAGATGAAGTCGTTTCTCATTATGGGATTGCTTTTAAATTTAAATATTTTTTAAAAAAAATATTAAAATATCTTTTTTTAAAAAGCAAAAAATATATTCCTTTAAAATATAAAGATTTTATGAAAAAGAAGTTCTCTTGTATATATAATAAGATATATATTTGGAATTAATTTTTTAGCATATGACTAAATTAAATATCTAAAATTTCTTGTAATTTTAGTGAATTTATTTTTGAATTATGATTCTTGTAAAAGGTATTTTTTGCATTAATGATTAGCTTGTCGGAATATTTTTTGTCTTGAACTAACTTTTTTATAGCCTCTTTAAGTAACTTACTGTCTTCATTATCTACAACTTCAGCAAAGTTATTTTCTTTTGCGTATTTTACAAGAAAAGTAGAGGCGGGGGCATGTATTAAAATAGGACTTCCTGATATTAAATAATCAGTTAGTTTACCGGGGGTAGCTGTATCTATAATTGCCTGGCTTTTTGTATTCCAAGAGAGAGGAAGGAAAAGAATATCTGCATCATTTTGAATTTTTGAGATTTCTTTAGGTGAAGCTATCCCTATTTCAACTTTTTCTGATTCAATTATACCTATTTTTTTAAGATATTCCTTTGGGTGTGGGGAGTAGATTTTTAGTTTTATTTCTAAGTCTTTCATTTCAGATATAGCTTGGATTAAATTTTTTATTGATCTGATTTGAGCCCAGTAAATTCTTCCAGTATAGGCAATAGTGTACATGTTTTTAAATTCAGACTGTTTCTTTATTTTTAAATATGCATCTGCAAATGCAGAATTATGAATAATCACAATTTTTTCAGAAATATCTTGCCCGTATCTTTTTATATAAAAATCTCGTGTTCCTTCATTTGTAACTATAATTTTATTAGCCGATCTAAACATTTTTGGTTCAAAAAAATTGGCTAGTAAATTTTCAGGGAATGGAAATAAGTTACCCTTATAAAGATCGAAAAGAAAGATCGAATATTTCTTTTTTGTTATTTTGTGTAAAATATACGCACCAATCATCGCTGGTCCATTATCAGAAAATCCAATAATAGAATTGATATTTTTGTCTTTAATTACTTTTCTTCCTTTTGAGATAATTGCTATTATTTGAATAATAGTAGCAAAAAACCGCATAATTTTATGAATTACTGAAAAGTATTTTATAACTTTTTTAAATTTATTTATTAAAGTCCTTTTTTTGAATGTCGAATTATCAGATACATTAGTTATGTTTTTTGTACTAGATGTATTATCATAGAATATGTATTCGCCCTTTAACCAAGTTCCTATTTTAGCTGATACATTGTCGATATTATAGAAACTTGTTAAAATACAATAGTAATTTGGATCGATATCCCTCAATAAATTATATAGGTTTTGGGGGCCTCCTAGTGATGGAGGAGTGTAAGAAGATATGAATATGATTTTATTGATTTGTCTATGCATAAAAAAATAAAAGTAATTTTTGTGACTAATAGTTTTTTGGTTGGTGGAACAGAAAGGCTTCTCTTGGATGTCATTTCTTTTTTTGATAAAGAAAAATATGATGTCAAAATCGTAACAGTGCTTGGCTCTGGACCCCTCGAACCTTCTTTTCGGAAACTAAATATTCCTATATATTTCGCTGGCCCCTCCTCTTATTTTTCTGGCAAATTGCCATTTAAACTTTATTGGTTCTTGATTGCTCCAATTACTCTAATAAGGATAACCTTTTTTCTCATTAAGAGCAAACCAGATATAGTTATTTCTTCATTATTCCAAGCTGACATTTTAAGTATGATTGCTTCAAAAATTGTTCATATTAAAAGAAGAATCATTATTCAACACGATACCATAAAATCGAGTAATTTTAGAAGTTTTTTGAGAAAAAATTTTGCTATAAAACTTTCTAATCAAATCATATCAGTATCTAGTGCTGCCAAGAATTTTCTTATTGAATCCTTCGGAGTTAAAAGTGAGAAGGTTACTGTTATTTTGAATGGAGTTGATTATAATCTTTTTAAAAAAGGTAGAAAAGCATCTTTTAATTTTGATGCTCCAACGATAGGGGTTATCGGTAGATTAGAAGAAGTAAAAGGACAGATATATGTATTAGAAGCCCTAAAAATTCTAAAAGATAAATATATTTTATCCCCAGTCGTTCTTTTTGCTGGAGATGGGTCATTGCGGGATGATTTAGAAAAATATGTTACAAAAAATAATCTTAATTCAGTCAAATTTTTGGGTAATGTTTATAACATTCCTGATTTCTTATCCAATATAGATATATTAATTGTTCCATCAAAAAGTGAGGGGTTTGGGTTGGTTGTTCTTGAAGGTATGGTTTCTGGTAAAGTGATAATTGCATCTGATATCGAAGTTATGCATGAATTAATAAAAGACGGAGAAAGTGGTCTTTTATTTGAGCCAAAAAATTGTGATTCTTTGGCTAATGTTCTTTTAAAAGTTTTAAAAAATAAAGATATTTGTGAAAAATTAAAAATGAACGCTATTTCTTTTACTGAAAATAATAGAAAATTATTTGATATTTATGAAGTATCAAAAACATATCAAAATTTATTAAGATAAAAAATAAATTATTTTAATAATAATGTTTATATTTCTCTTTAATGTGTAAATATTATCTGGATTGTTTTTAGTAAAATTCCGATGTCGAGGAAGAGGTTTTTGTTCTTTATATAGTACAGGTCGTATTCAAACTTTTCTTTTGAATCATCTACTGTTCTGGCGTACCTGTACTTTATCTGTGCCCATCCGGTGAATCCTGGCTTTATAATGTGACGGAGTTTGTAGTGGGGGATAGATTCTTCTAATTGAGAAACGAATTCTGGGCGTTCTGGTCTAGGACCTATGAGAGTGATGTCGCCATTTAGTATGTTTATCATCTGGGGAATCTCGTCTATGTGAGATTTGCGAAGTATTCTACCTATCTTAGTTATGCGTGGGTCTTTATTTTCTGCCCAAACTATATTGTTTGCGGTTTCTGCTGAGCCATCAGGAGATAAGACGATCATGCTTCGCATTTTATATAGATTAAAAACTTTTCCATTTTCACCAACCCTTTTTTGTTTAATAAAAATTGGTCGCCCATCTTCTATAAGTTTAGCTAGCATGGCTATGACAAGTAAGGGAGATAAGATTATAATTACGGTCAATGATATTCCTATATCCATTATCTTCCTTATCATATCGTAAGCTATGTATTCCTTGGAATACAAATTATCGAGAACCCATTTCTGATCTATATAATCGACAGGGATCATCTCCAGATACCTCTCGTAAGCTTTCGCTGTGTCTATTACTTCGGAATTATTCTCGAATAGTATAGCCATGTCCGCTTCTTTTATTTCTGGAATATTTTCAAATATGAAAAGTAAGTTTTTTGTATTTATGTATTTACTTATTATATCTTTTTCGTCGTGTGAATAAGACAGAATATTTAATCCCATCTGAGGATTGCCTTTT
>Ga0209800_10004034_pt1 | contig 11153 bp, 13 predicted proteins | sample Higcelweek8metaG_FD_187174 | JGI IMG/M metagenome (GOLD analysis project Ga0209800, IMG submission 187174) | Freshwater pond sediment microbial communities from the University of Edinburgh, under environmental carbon perturbations - High... | ecosystem: Environmental > Aquatic > Freshwater >... | reverse complement strand
CCTCAGAGTTTCCCATGTCATCGTCCGAGGGAAGTCCGACCGCGGTGCCGTGCGCCTTGATGGCGGTATTGAGGTACTTCGCCCTGATCGCGTTAAGTGTCGGCGTGCGGGCGTTGGTGAAGGCGTTTCCCGGATAGTCGGGGGCAATACCTACGCCGTCCATTATTATGAAGACCAGCGGTCCCTTACGGCCGCTGAAGCTGGAGTGTTTTGTTAATGCTTTCATTTTGCTTTCTCCTGTTTGGTGGGTAGTACGCATTTTCAAAGCAGTTGCAAAAGTATTGCGAAAAAACCCCGGGGGGTGCCGCTCTGCTGCATTGATACAGCATGCCGATGAGAGCTTTTTGTAAAGATTAATTTCGCAAAGGCGGCGGCGGGGGGAAGCCTGAAATCCGGGCAGAGGAGACGAAAAAAAGACGCCGAGAGGCGCCTTTTTTTCAGATAATTTCAAAATCTCCGCGATTCGCGGAGGATAACGTAGAAAAGACCTTACACAGCCTTCTGTATTTTGCCTGAGCGGATACAGCTGGTGCAGACGTGCTTGCGTACCTTTGTCTTGCCCTCAAGGACGTGAATTTTCTTCACGTTGGGCTTCCACATAGCACTGGTCTTTCTATTTGAATGGCTGACATTGTGCCCGAACTGCACAGACTTGCCACATACTTCACATTTTGCCATAAGAGACCCCGATTCCTGAAAAAGTATAGACACATTTGTCGTGGTGCATTTTTATTGCAAGTACTTTTTTCGCAACTGCCGCCCCCTTTTTGGGGCGGGCAATTGCGAAAAAATCGAATCCAATTTATATTATCCGGACGGATTGAGATGCAGATTACTGAAACGACAAAGATTACCGACGCGATAGCCCTCTCGCCGGCCGTCGGCAGAATTTTTCAACAGTATGATCTTTACTGTCTCGAGTGCCGCGGCATGATCAACGAAGAGATCCGCCATATCGCGAAAAACCACGGCTTAAATCTCGAGCGGCTTTTGTCAGATCTGAACAGTGCCCTTAAATGAATATCGTAGCCGGCTCGCTGCGCGGGCGCGCAATCCCCTTTGATAATCGCCTCTTCGATAATGCCGATGTGACGCCGGGAAGCGTGAAAGAGGCGGTGTTTTCGATGGCCGGTCCCCTCGACGGAAAATCATTTCTCGACCTTTTCGGCTGCTCGGGGCAGATGGGCATTGAGGCTGCAAGCCGAGGGGCCTCGCAGGTTCTCATCAACGAGCGTAACCGGGAGCGCTTTCAGTTTATTATCGCCCTCTCCTCGAAGTTCAACCTCGCACAGGTGAGAGTCATGAATCTCTCGGACAGCGTCTGTCTTGAGTATATCCGCAAGCACAATCTCACTTTTGACCTCATTTATCTTGATCCCCCCTATATCAAAAAGAGGGATGAGGTGAACTATTACGCCCGGCTGGTCGACCGGCTCCTCTTCTGCCTGGCCCTCGGCGGAGAGATATTTATACAGTATTACGCGGCCAACAGACTCTCCTCCTTCAGCGAGGGTCTTGAACTGCGCAAAGAGCGTACGTACGGAAATACTTCAGTTGCGGTCGTGGGCCGCGCCGGGGTGCTTTCCGAAGCCGGTGAAGAGCGCTAGCCTCAGGGCAGCATCTTCACGCTCTCCTTTCCGAAGACATCCTTGTCCTGAATGGCGAAGTTATAGGTGTACTTTCCCTGGCGGCGGTGCGTTGACAGCTGCGGCGCCACATAAATGATGTTGGGAATGTCTCTGATAAAGGCCTCTGTAAACTGGAGGGTTATATCAAGATTTCCGATCATCTTCGTGGTGACCGATCCGTTTACCCGAAGGCTTATTTCAGGTGCATCGAAGACGAAGGTGGAAAAATGATATCCCTCCCGGTCAAACAGAAGATTTCCGTAGATATGAGAAAATTCAAGGTCTTCAAGCTTGTATTTCAGGGGGCTCAGCAGGAAGCCGAGCTGGTTTTGAAAGCCGGTGTTGACGACTTTTCCGTTTACCACGGTGAATGAGAGCGCGCCGACCGGGGGAATATTCTTACCGGGGTAGAATTCGGCGCGCAGCTGTCCGGATGCGTTGCCGTAGAGGCGGTTTTTTATTATCTCGGTATAGGTGCCGAGGTTCTGCGCCTGAAGGTTGAAAAAGCGCACAAACAGGGTCGTCTTCGGGGCATCCCCCGTCAACGCGATCGTCGCCTCTCCGTCGATATCCGCGCCGAGCATGCGGCAGCGCGCGCGCGGTACGAGAAGTTTGTCTGACGAAATACTGTACGAGAGCGTTATGTCGCTGATATGATTTTCTTTATAGTGCGCCTCGGCCGCGCGTATCATCCCCTGAACCGTGAGACCGGGAGGAAGGGCTATTTCATTCGACATTTTCTCGTTAAACGTGTAGCTGTCGTATTGCATGTTCAGAGCGAAGCTCGAAAGCTTTTTGTCCAGAGTCTTCGCACTTATGAGAGCCGGCGCCCCGAAGAGATTCGCCCTGAGGCCGTCGAGCTGAAAGAAGTTCTCTTTCATTACAAAGCGGAAGGTCGCGCCCGACAGCGTCGTTCCGTACGCGAAATCCTTCAGATCGAAATCCCCCGTATATGCTGCGCCGTTGAAGACAAGCGAGCCTTTCAAATGGCCGGTGATCGGAAGCAGGTCGAAAACAGGAATCATTATAAGAAAATCGCCAAACTCACCTTCGACAGGACCAACGTCGAATTTGAATAGCTGCTTTTCGAGCAGCACCTCGATAAATCCGATCGTGATCGCGCTTTTATCATTTCTCGCAGACTGCCGGGCCGTCGCGGTGATGTCTTTCAGCAGCAGCGTAAGCGGCGCGTAGGTCACTCGGGTGTACCCTTTTTTCGCGACGACCATATTCCCGTTGGAGAGGGAGCATGTCACCTCTTCGACGCTTCCCTCGGTATATTTGCCTGTCACATTGAGGTTTCTCACCTGCCCATTTGCGATGCGGTAGGGAAGTTTTACGGTTTTATCGAAAAGGTAGGTCCACGAGATGTCGCAGTTGTAAAGGAATACATCGCCCTTGAGCGCAAAGTCGTTGGGCATAAATGTGAGGATCAGCTTGTCAGAGGTGATCGATCCCCTAGTTTCCGGCATGCGCAGTTTCAGGTTTTTAAATTCGATCCGATCCGGGGGGAATACAATTTTCGTCGATATAAGGTATGTACCGCGCAGCGGAGCCAGGTCATCGGGAGTGTTCTTGACCTCAAGTGTGAGATTACGAAGAATTGTTTCGGGAACCGGCGCGCCTTCGACGAAAAAGGGGAAGTCTTTCAGATTTTTGCTGATGCTGCGAAAAATCGGTTCGAGCGAGTATTCATCGGTATAATCGATCCTTACCACCGGATTGTGAATCGTAAAAGAGCTTATATCTATCTTGCGCTCAAGAAAGGCCCTTCTGCGGAATTTGATCTCAATCGCACTGGCCTGAAGATACGAGGTGGTGCCGTCCTTCTCGAGAATACGTACCCCGTTAAGGCGAAAACCGTTGATGGTATAGCGAAAATCCTCAATCTGAACCTTTCGATCGAGAAGCAGCTCGGACTGAGAAATAAAGAGGCGCAGAATCTTCTCTTCAGGCAGGTAGTAGAGAAACAGCATGGCGATGATTAACATCAGAAACAGGCCGGCGGTGACCGAATATTTAACCCATTTTGCTATTTTTATTAGCTTCACGTTTTCTTTCCAGAGCCGATTTTTTTCTGTAGAAGTGTGCGACCTTTTCCAGCTCTGAGATATCATTGCAAATGAGCTTCCCTTCGTCAATCGTTATCGTCTTGTCCGAGAAAAGCTGCGCGAGAAGCGGTTCGCTCTCAAATTGGGGGATGCCTATCATGTTGATAAGCTCTTTGACCCCGAATTGAAAGTTGTGAGCAATCTTTGGTTTTATGGTAACCTTCTGCTTTTCAAGCTGAATAAGCAGCATATCGTAGATGCGGCCGATGGTATCCTTGATGGTAAGGTTGTCCAGCTGCCGCGCCGCGGTCCAGATGCGTTCGCTCAAAAGAACGATGAGCTTGGTGGCGAGCTGCGGCTGCGAGATAACCATTGTCTCGAAGTTGTCTTTGTTGATGACCATGACGGTCACATCGCCGAAACAGCTCGCCGAGGCGCTGCGGGGTCGGTTTTCGAGCAGCGCCATTTCGCCGAAAATATCCCCCGGCTTGAGCACCGCAAGTAATACTTCGTCCCCCACCACCTTGGTGATCTTTACCTGGCCTGATTGAATAATGAACAGCTCGTACCCGAGCTCATGTTCGCAGAAGATCATCGAGTTGTCGCGATAAAGGCGTGTCAGCCCCTGCGACGAAGGCGGCTCGGAGGCTTTGAAGGGAGCCTTGAGCTGTTTTAAGCGGTAGATCGCCTTCTCGGCGTTTTCCCCCTGCGGGCAGTACTGAAGGTATCGCTGAAAGGCGTAGGCGGCGTTGGCAAATACCCGTTTTGAAATATAAAATTCTCCGATCGGGTAGAGGTGCTCGGGATTCTCGTCGGCAGCGGTTTTGAGGGTCAGCTGGGTGATGGCCTGATCATAGAGACGCAGCTGGCGCGAAAAAAAGCGTATAATCTTCATCGCAATGTCGGGGTTTTTCTGAATCAGTTCGCCGAACTGATCCTTCCGTACCACAATCATGGCGGCGGGTTCGAGAGTCATCGCGGTCTCAATGTGGGCGTGGCCGCTCATGCATGAGATGACACCGAAGAAGTCCCCCGGCCCGAGAATCTTGTTGTTCTTATCGGCAACGGTGGGGTTCTCTTTTGAAATCTTGACCCTGCCCTTGAGAATTATGAAGAAGGTACCCGAACTTGGCTTACCTTCGACAATGACATAAGAGCTGGGAATAAAACTCTCTACCTTGAAAGGATTCTGGGCCATCAATTACCATCTGATAAATAGAATAGACTCTTGTTAAGCGCAATCCGCTTTTCACCCGCGGGGGGGGGAAACGGAAAAATCATGCTGCCTATGCAATTTCATAGTTTGCGCATTCACTGCTATAATATCGGAAAAAAATTCAGTAAATGTCTAACATTTTTTTTATTATGTCCGATATGATCATTAGAGGTGCGGCAAAAGTGAACAAATTCGCGATTTTTGCGGATGAGAATCACTGCAGAACCTTTTAACTGAAAATATGGAGCGCCACTATGAATGCGATTATCAGCGATGCCCTTATTCCTTTTATTGATCAGGGAAAACTCTCCGTTGTGAAGATACACAAGATGATTGAACTCAAGGAGTTCGTCGACAGAATAGCGAGCCGTTCCTATATCGGAGAATCCACCGTGGAAAATCTCAAGAGCAAGTTTGGTGTGGCTCCCGAAGTGATCACCTGGGGAGACTACCTTCAGGGCGAGCTTGCCTTCGACGCGGTCAAATACAGCGACGAAGAATTCAGCCGGGTGGTGGACACTATCAGATTCGATATGATGTCGGCGTACAAGATCTTCTCGGGTCACGGTGTGGACTTTTTCGAGTGGGTCGAGTCTTCAAGCTGCGAGATCATCGGCCAGGACCGCGCGAACTGGAGCGAAGAGGAGGAGGAGATAATCCATCTGAAGATACTGAAGGATTACTTTCTCAATCTTGGCATTACCGATAATTTTTCGCCTGAAGAGCTTCTCTGGTACGAATCATTCGAGAGCAATATCTCCTCGCAGCAGGTTTCATGAAGCTGCCTGATTTTTATAAGCGTTATTGACGGGGGGATAAAAGCTATGTTTGAACAAAGCCTGATGATGAAGACCAACTACCTGCTGGAAAAATCGCTCGATATCGAGTCGATGAGACGCAAGGTGATCTCGAATAATATTTCAAATGTTGACGTACCTCACTTTAAAAGAAGTGAAGTCAACTTTGAGAGCGAACTCAAAAGGGTGATTCAGACAAACGAAAATCTGGCTGAGAATAATTTCCCGGGGCAGGTATCGGACGAACGGCACATCCCGTTTATCACGATGCGCAATATCGAATCGGTGCAGCCGCGCGTCAATCTCGATTATTCGACTTCGTACCGTAACGACGGCAATAACGTCGATATAGAAAAAGAGATGGTCGATGCCAACAAGAACCTGATGCGCTACAACGCCTCGGTTTCGGCTCTGGCCAACAACTACAAGATTTTAAAAATGGTAATGCGCAGCGCCTAAGGGAGGTTAGCCGATGGGAATGTTTGACAGTTTCAATATCTCCGCGACCGGACTGACCGCGCAGCGTCTGCGCATGGATCTGATTTCGGGCAATATCGCCAATGCCGAGACGACGCGTACGCCCGAGGGCGGCGCCTACAAGCGCAAGCGGGCGATTTTCGCGCCCGTTGACATACGACCCGACTACCGCTCGCCTCTGATTCCTGACGGGCTGCGTCACGGCGAGGGCAAGGGGGTTCGGATAGTCAAGATCGAAGATGACAAAGAGCCTTTGCGTCTGGTCTACGATCCCGAGCATCCCGACGCGATCAAGATCGGCCCCAAGAAGGGATATGTCGAGATGCCCAATGTGAATATCGTGACCGAGATGACTGACCTGATATCCGCCAGCCGCGCATACGAGGCGAATGTCATGATGGTGAATAACGCCAAATCGATGTTCAACAAGGCGCTCGAGATAGGAAGGACACAGTAACAACAGCTGAATAGTGAGGTTCACCATGACACAGGAAAAATCGATGGTAATGGATATAAGAATAACCCATGAACTTTCGGATTTGACAAAGCTCGAAAAAAGAAGGCCCCGGTTCCCAAAAGGGTTTGACAACCGTGTGATCTACCCGTCGTTATTAATCGCGGCAAGAAATCATAACTGAGGCGCACGATGCAGATTACAAAGACGATGAACGACTTTCCTGCGGGAAATATAGTCAAGATGCAGGTCACTGATCCGAAGCACTACAACGGCGAACAGATGGCCGTGCAGGATGACGATGTCTCCACCTCTTTTAAGGATATGTTTGTCTCTGCGATAGGGAAGGTGAACGATCTTCAGGTGAATTCCGATTCGCTGTACCAGAAAATGATTTACGAGCCGGAGAGTGTTGATGTACACCAGGTGATGATCGCCCAGCAGAAGGCCGAGCTCGCGCTCACCTTCGCAAAATCTGTGCGCGACGAGGCTATCAGATCCTACCGCGAACTGATGAACCTCCGGTAATAAAAAGCCGGCTTAGCGAAATGATAAAAAAGAAAAGCCCCGTCCTCCGGCGGGGCTTTTCTTTTGCGAGTGCGCTGACAAATCCGCAGTATCTACCTGTTTCATAACCCGTTCCCCTCATCCCCCCTAACGGATGGCGCGAAGAGATCTTTCATGAAGATACCCTGCTATTTCATGATCATTCAGATAGCGAATCTGTTCATTTGCAACGGGAACGTACTCATTAGAAATGTAAACGGGCTCACCGCTGACACATGTAATATCACGGTTGCTTTTCAGGAATAGGGCAAGTTCGGCTTTTTCTCTGAAAATTCGAAATCTCGTGTCGCCGCGTCTGTATATCAGTTCATAGATGCCGCACAAGCCCTGGGTGATGATCTCCGCCGGCTTCAAATACAGCATGGCGATTTCAAGTGAAGAAAAGGGCATAAAACAGCGGGCCCGCTTTTCTCCCGAGAGATCTATGCACACAACCCTTCCGCAGCTTGCGCAAACATATTGCCGGTGCCGCTTCAGGCAATCCCCGGCGCCCTTGAGCGGGGTTATTCTCGGATCGCCGCTGTAGCATTCTTTGCATATCATAAAACAGCTCCTTGTTTTGGTTCAACGCCAGGTAAGAATATGAGACTTGTTGCGAATCTGAAAATCCGGGAGTTTGTTCCGCCGGAGGCGGGGCAAATACATCGTTTTTGTTGAAATAGAAACCAGGTCTATTGATTAAGTTATAACTATATTTTGTATAAAAAATAGAAATCAGATGAACAGCCGGAGAGCTTTATTATCCCCCGGCAGAAAATGCTGGATTTACTTAATCGGGATATAGATATCGAGCTCACTCTCAAGAGGCGCTGCGGGATCGAAGCGCCGGTCGTAGAATTCAAAATCAGGCGCATTGACCCACGTGTAATTATGTTGTTTGATCCAGCTGCCGCTGAAAAAGGTGTACACCGGTATGATATTCTGTACCCCTTTGGCGGTGAATACGGCGTACTGCTGTTCGGCGATGCGTACTGCATCCATATGCGGGGGGACGGTATCAAGTGATCTTGCACCGACTGCCGCAACATAATCGAATTCATGGGCGTCATCAGATTCGACATGCATACAGATCCCGTAACGGTGTGCGGGATCCGCCGGATTCGGAATATCGCGCACACGGCTGTTGAAGCTGTTCCAGAATTCGGGAATGCCGTTATCACTCTTCGCGCTCGTACAGCGGCGGCGCATACCGATGACCGTAAATGCCGGTACAACGACAATACGTGCGAAGAAGAATGAGTCGATGCCGGCAGCGCTGTCGATTCCGAGCGTGAGGCGGTGCTGGTAAAGCCGGTCATAATGCACCCGCTCGCGGCGGTAGCGCCCCGGTGTCTTTCCGAAAAGTTTCTTGAAGGCCTTGGTGAAAGACTCCTGTGTTTCAAACTGGTAATCGAGTGCGATATCGATAATCGGTTTGGGGGATTCGACCAGCTCGCGCGCAGCCTCGGTCAGGCGCCGCTTGCGGATATACTCTTTTATAGTCTGCCCGGTGATCGCCAGAAAAATGCGGTGAAAATGAAACAGCGAGAATGCGCTGTTGAAGGCCACATCGCCCGTGGTGATCTCGTCTTTCAGGCTCGATTCGATAAATTCAAGCGCCTGATTTGTTCTGTCAAGATAGTCCATAATGTGAACATATTGTATATTCGCGAAAGAGAGTCAAGAACGTAATCGAATTGCCGGGAGCAGTCATGCTGACGGTCGGGTTTTCCTTCCTCATTTTGTGCAAAATTATGACGCATAACGTATATAATCCGTTTCGTCTCAATTTCGATAAAATAATTTTACAATAGTTTTATGAAATAATCCTGTCCGTTTTTGCTATCGGGGCCCGGGCGGATGATTTGTTAATTGCATCACTACTGAGGCTGAGGGGTTATTGCGTGAAGCTGACGGGCAGTTGCAGTAGTTATGCGCTCAAGGGGCGCGCCATGGGGGGGATCAGTATAGAAAACTGATTGTATCAGTGATCCCCCCGCCAAAATTATCTCAACAAAAGGCCTTCTGTACACCGTCAGATTCAGCCGGCGGATCGTATCCTCTCCAGAATCCTGCGGCAGAGATCCTCGTCTTCCATCATCAGATGGCCGGCACCATCGATGAAGTGCGCCTCGCAGCCGGGAATCATAGACGCGAGAACTTTCGCCGGATCGCAGGGCATAAGCGTGTCGGCCAGCCCATGCCATATAAAAACAGGAGCCATTATTTTTGTGTAGTCAAAATTCCATGGACGGGCCACAAGCAGAAAATCCCGGCAGACTCCCTGTGAACCCTGACTGAAGGCTTCGCGCAGTTCTTCAATGAACATATCGGTATCTTCGAAATCTGCGAGAACCTCCCGGTCCCGGGGACAGAGCTCCTTCAGCGTCGCCTCAACAAGAACCTGCGGGCGCTTATCGACCAGCTTCTTGTAATCACTGAAGGCCCAGTGCAGCACAAAGGGGGCGTATTTCGCCAGAAAGAATCCCGTAGCGTTTCCCCTGGACATGCCTTTGCGCAGACCGGGCAGATCGGGCGGGGCGGCGCTTGAAATAAGTGTCGATGAGATGACGCGCCCGGGTGCATAGGTCGCGCAGGCAAGCGCGTGCGGTCCGCCGCCCGATCCCCCCGCGACATGAAACTTTCCGATCGAAAGCGCGTCGGCGGTCTCGCAGACGTCTTCGGCCCAGCTTGCAAAACTGCGCGCAGGGTGGGGATCTGATAGTCCCATACCCGGGCGGTCGGGCAGAATCAGGCGTATGCGCGAGTGTGCGATCATCGGGTCATCCTTGATGCAGTTTCTTGATCCCGGTGTCCCGTGAAAAAAGAACAGGGGCGTTCCGGAAGGATCTCCGTACTCATTGTATGCGAGATGACGTCCGTCTTTCAGTTGTATAATCACTATGCCCTCCGGCTGAAATTTTAGATCTGTTTTCTTTTCTGGGGCAAATTCCTGACGCAGCCTGTCTGAAGTCCCTGCATAATGAACTCTATCATCGTCTCAATAAGCGCGGGGAAGTGGGTGGAACCGATGTCTTCGGCGTAGATGTCGATGATGAACAGGGAATCGAACATGGCGAGGATGTACCGGGCATCAAGGTCGGTGCGGATTCTCTTCTCTTTCTGCCACCGTTCAATAATTGTAGAGAACATCGCCGAAGATGCCTCGCTCTGCGAGCGGCCGATTTCATTTCCGCTGCATTTGCCGATGATCTTATGCCATAGTTCACGGTCGTGCCAGATTTTTAGGATGGGATCGCTTTTCAGCTTTGCAATCAGCCGCAGGGTAAGGCGCTTAACATAATCGGTAATATCGTTTCCCTCCTTCTCTGATTCGAGAATCTCTCTCTCGGCGCGAAGATTTTCGTCGGCGAAAATCTCGAGAAAGAGGTGCTCTTTAGAATTGAAGAATTTGTAAAACGATCCGACCGCAATGTCGGCAGCCTCGGCTATCTCCGCGACGTTGGTCTTTTTGAATCCCTTTTTAGCGAAAATTTCATGGCCCTTTTTGAGAAGCAGTGCCCTGATCTGCTCTTCCATGCGCGAACTCCTGTTCAGATATAAGGTTGATATCAATTATGAATGAATAGAATCATTTTCATTCATATGTCAAGTCGCTTTTTATTACCATGACTCGGTTCGATCGATACTCGTTGCTGCGAAAGAAAGCCCTCCTGCAGGGATCAATTCCACGGCCTGCGATTTCATATTATGCTGAGTATAAGGAAAGATCCGGGATTTTGAAAAAAGTTCAACAGTTCTGAGGGAAGCAAACGTTTTATTGGGTGAGGGAACGTTTTCTTACCGGAGGGGCCATGCATACCACGTCACTCAATATCAAACAGGAGATCTTTGATCAGCTTGAATTGACCGCTTTCAGGATGAACATCCCGGTTACCGTGCTGATAAAGAGATTGATCGCGCGCTTTTCAAAGCGCTATACCTCACGAATGGAATACAGAGAGTGTTCGGTAAACTACCAGC